>Ga0172370_10006158_pt1 | contig 15171 bp, 15 predicted proteins | sample LakKiv5m_FD_114538 | JGI IMG/M metagenome (GOLD analysis project Ga0172370, IMG submission 114538) | Freshwater microbial communities from Kabuno Bay, South-Kivu, Congo - kab_022012_11.5m | ecosystem: Environmental > Aquatic > Freshwater > Lake | place: Democratic Republic of the Congo...
CGCAGTTAAAAGGCATCACTTTGATGGGCACCGGGGATTTTACGCACCATCTCTGGCTGGAAGAGTTAAAGCATAGCTTGGAAGACTGCGGAAACGGCCTGTTCAAGCACGCCGGTATTTATTTTATACTTACTGCCGAAGTAAGCAGTATTTATTCCAAAGGTGGTCGCACCTACCGGATCCACAATCTGATCTTTAGCCCTTCATTTAAAAGCGTAGATAAAATAAATGAGCGGTTAAGCAGGATCGGCAACCTTGCCAGCGACGGTCGTCCGATATTGGGCCTGGATGCCGCGGAACTTGCGCGGATTGTTTTTGACATTGACGAAAACTGCATGATCATCCCCGGGCATATCTGGACCCCGTGGTTCAGTTTGTTCGGCTCAATGTCAGGGTTTGATAAGATCCAGGACTGCTTCGAAGAGCAGACCCCGAAGATTTTTGCGCTGGAGACCGGCTTATCAAGCGATCCGGCGATGAACTGGCGCTTGAGCGCGCTGGACAAGTACACTTTGATCAGCAATTCTGACAGCCACTCTCCCCAAAAAATAGGCCGCGAGGCAAATGTGTTTGACTGCGATTTAGATTACAAGACAATAAGAGAGGTATTAAAAACCAAAGATAAAAAAAGATTCCTTTACACGATCGAATTTTTCCCCGAAGAAGGCAAATATCATTTTGACGGCCATCGGCTCTGCGGTGTGCGGCTCTCGCCGCAGGAAACAAAACAAAATAACGGCAGGTGCCCTAAATGCGGCAAAGCGGTTACGGTAGGCGTGGCAAACCGGGTGGAGAAACTTGCTGACCGGCTGGAAGGTTTTAAACCGGAGAATGCAATACCCTTTAAGAACCTGATCCCCTTTGATGAGATCATTGCCGAGGCAAAAGGAGTAGGCAAGGGTTCGATAAACGTGACCAGGGATTATCACGCTTACCTGGCTAAATTCGGAACAGAGTTTGAGGTTTTGCTCAAGGCTTCAAAAGAGGACCTTTTTAAAAACCTGCCGAAAAAAGTCGCGGAGGGGGTTTTGCGGGTGCGCCAGGGTAAGGTTAATATTAAAGCGGGTTTTGACGGTGAATACGGCACGATCTCCATATTTGACGATACTGAAAAACAGGATCAAGGGGAGCAGCAGCTAAGCTTGTTTTAAATATGCGCCTGTAGCGCAACGGATAGCGCATCAGCCTCCGAAGCTGGTGGTGCAGGTTCAATTCCTGCCAGGCGCATGAAAAAAGAGCACATGAAAACAAAACTAATATTCGCATTAATTTTCTTCTTTGCCGTTATTAATTATAGCGAAGCAGAGCTTGTTGAAGAATGCGGAAACGCAAATTTCATGGCCGGGCACTCCGATTATATCATTGAGGCGACCGTAGAAAAGGTTACATCCGCCTGGAATAAAGAAAGAGACACAATACTTTCCCATGTTTATCTGAATGTTGATCATTGGCTTAAAGGAGCCCCGCTTCCCGGGAACAAACTCAAGATTATTGTACGTTCCGGATGCATAGGAAAGGTTTGTAACGCGGTAGAGGATGAGCCTGACCCTGATTTTTTTCAGCAGGGAAAAAGGATAAGGGCATATTTGGAAAATGTGGATAGCGAGCTTAAATTATTGTGCGGTTTTATGGGAACGCAGGAAATTAAATATGTGGATATGCTTTCAAGGGTTGAAAAAGCCAGGGCTATGGAAGACAGGTTTAGCGATAAAGAAGCGTTTATGCTAAAGGCAAGATTAATATTTGCTCCGGAGACAATAGACCCTGCGTCAGAATTTGCCCTTAAGCCAGGCGAAAAACTTCAGGCAGATGAATGCGGCACAGGTTTCTATAAAGAATTACACCGTGTGTTTCCTCAGCTAACAGCTGAAGAAAAAGAATTGCTTGGCAGGTGGGATCCGAGTTGTAAGGATATTATTAAAGTTCGAGAACAAGAAGACACTGTATCCAAAAAACCCTAATGGAGTTGATTTAAATTATGCGAAATAAGATAATTGCGGTAATCGGCGGGCGTAATTGTAATGTTAAAGTGGAGCATTTAGCCCATAATTTAGGCTTAAATTTGGCTAAAGTGGTTGATATATTGGTTTCTGGTGGTCTTCAGGGAACAATGAGGGCGGTTTGCTCTGGTTTTAAGGCTAAAGGAGGTCTAACTATCGGTATTATACCGGGTTACGATAAAAAAGAAGCGAATGAATTTGTAGATATAGTTATCCCTACAGGCCTGGGCCTGGCTAGGAATGTGTTGGTGGTTAAGGCTGCGGATCTGGTTGTAGCTCTTCCGGGTGAAGCAGGCACGCTATCTGAGATCGCCTATTGTTTGCAGTTCGGGATTCCCGTAATTAGTTTGGGCTCTTGGGGTATCAAGGGGGTTATTAAAGCTGATACGGTTGATGAGGTGGTTACGCAGGCCAAAAGAATTTTAGGGGAGAAGTGAAATGCATAAGAAGGTAGTCATCTTAGGGGGAGGCCCGAACAGGATCGGCCAGGGCATTGAATTTGATTATTGCTGCTGCCATGCGGCTTACGCGCTTAAAGAGGAAGGCATAGGCAGCATTATGGTAAACTGCAATCCGGAAACAGTTTCCACGGATTACGATACCTCAGACCGCCTTTATTTTGAACCCCTGACCTTTGAAGATATCATGAATATTATTGAGCTGGAAAAACCGATAGGGGTGATCGTGCAGTTTGGCGGCCAGACACCGCTTAACCTGGCAGTCCCTCTGCGCACGGCCGGGGTTAATCTTCTTGGGACAAGCGCCGACAGTATTGATATTGCCGAGAACCGCAAGAGATTCAAACAAATGCTGGATAAGCTAGGGCTGCGGCAGCCGCAGAGTGGCACGGCATTTACATTTGAAGAGGCAAAGGAGGTAGCCGTAAGGATCGGATATCCGGTATTGGTCCGGCCTTCCTACGTATTAGGCGGCAGGGCAATGGAGATCGTTTATGACCAGAATGTCCTGGAAAGATTCATAAGAGAGGCTGCGGAGGTCTCTGGTGAGCATCCCATCTTGGTTGATAAATTCCTGGAGGATGCCATTGAAGTTGATGTTGACCTGGTCGGTGACGGTGAGGATTTTATAATCGGCGGGATAATGGAGCATATTGAGCAAGCGGGGGTGCATTCCGGCGACGCAGCCATGTCCATTCCCACCTACACTTTATCTTCCGAAGTATTAAAAAATATCCGCCAGGCAACCGTGCATATGGCCAGGGAACTGCATGTGGTAGGCTTAATGAATGTGCAGTATGCGGTAAAGGATAACCTGGTTTATGTCTTGGAGGTCAATCCCCGGGCCAGCCGAACCGTGCCTTTTGTTTCAAAGGCGATCGGCGTGCCTCTGGCAAAGCTGGCCACCAAGGTTATGTTGGGCAGAAAATTAAAAGAGCTGGGGTTTACCGAAGAAATTATCCCCAGGCATGTGTCGATCAAAGAATCAGTTTTCCCTTTTAACCGTTTTCCGGGGGTTGATATAATCCTTGGCCCGGAGATGAAATCCACCGGAGAAGTTATGGGCATCGACGCGGATTTTGGTCAGGCGTATATCAAGAGCCAGCTGGCCGCAGGCCAGAAGCTGCCTAAGAAAGGCAATGTCTTTATCTCTGTGCATGACCGGGACAAAAGGGATGTTATCCTGGTGGCCAAGAAGTTAAAAGATATGGGGTTTAAGATATATGCGTCAAGCGGGACAGCTGCGGCATTAGCCAAAAGCAGCATTTCGGCAAAGGTGCTTCCGAAGATCTCCGAAGGCAAGACAAACGTCCTGGATCTTATGAAAGAAGGCAAGATCCAGCTGGTTATCAATACTCCTTCAGGCAGGATCCCCAGGCTTGATGAAGTAAAGATCCGTTCGCAGGTTATTTTGTACGGCATACCTTATACCACGACCATATTCGGGGCGATTGCCACGGTAAGCGGTATAGAGGTACTGCTGAAAAAGAAACTCAAAGTCAAGCCTTTACAGGAGTACTACAAAACAAAGAAAAGGTAAAGATCATGCCGGAACTGCCGGAGGTTGAAACTATAAAAAGGGACCTAGGAAAGGTAATCTCGGGCAAGAAAATAACCGGGGTTTGCGTGAATAATCCCAGGGTTATCCGCCAGCCTTCTCCCGCAGTATTTAAAAGGTCCCTTGAAGGCAGGATCATAAAGAATATCCTCCGCCGGGGCAAACTGTTGATACTGGAATTATCCGGAGGCAAAGCCCTGACAATACATCTAAAAATGACCGGCCAATTGGTTTACCCGGGGAAAGTTAAAAACAGCCGCGTGGCTTTTCATTTTGCCGACGGCCGAGCTCTGGATTTTAATGACCAGCGTTTATTCGGGGAGCTGCGTTTGACCAATAACTGGAAAAAGCTGAAATTTGTGCAAAACCTCGGCCCGGAGCCTTTTGATTTGACTTCCACGGATTTTAAAGTTATGCTTTCTAAGAAGAAAACCAGGATCAAGCCGTTGCTTATGGATCAGGGCTTTATCGCAGGCATCGGGAACCTCTATGCCTCCGAGATATTATTCCGCGCCAAGATCGACCCACAAAGGCCCGGCCAAAGCTTGACGGGCAAAGAAAAAGAAATCCTGTATCGGGAAATAAGAGAGGTGTTGGGCAGCGCGATCAAGCATGGTGGTTCTTCAGTAGATGATTATGTTCGGGTCTCGGGCAAGCCGGGGGATTATGTTAGGTTTCATCAGGTGTATGGCCGCCAGGGTAAACCTTGTCTTGCCTGCGGGGCCCCGGTCAAAAAAATTACCCAAGGAGGAAGAGGCACTTATTTTTGCCCGAAGTGCCAGAGATAGATTATGAAAAAACGTATTAAGATCAACGGTATAATTATGTTCTGTGCCGCGGTTATAGTCGCATTGTTCCCGCGGGTTTTCTTTCGTAAAAATAGCACCGGCTCGGTAGAGGAATATATAGAGATTCTGGGCTTTTCCCTTATTCTGCTGGGCCAAATCATCCGCGTTTCCGCCCGTGGATACAAGGCAGAACATTCCCATGAGAGCCAGGCATTGATCCAGGGAGGGCCTTATCAGGTTGTGCGCAACCCCATGTATCTGGGGATATTTTTCATCGGTTTAGGCGTGGTATTAGCGGTTTTTAAATTGTGGGTAGCGGTTATCTTCCTCGCATTTTTTGTTGTACGCTATATACTGCTTATGTACAGGGAGGAAAATAAACTCAGGCTCGCATTCCCGGGATTATACCGGGAATACTGCAAAAAAGTACCCCGTATATTGCCGAAACTATCCAGTATAACCGATATGGATATAAGCGAATATCTGCCCATAAAAATATCCTGGTTTAAAAAAGAGATCGTCTCAATCTCCGCGCTTCTTTTTGTTACTTTGCTGGTGGAATCCTGGGAGGATATTTCCCGGGAGGGAATTACAGTATATCTCAGGCAATCTATCTGGCTGTTTTTTACGTTTATTTTATTCATTATTTTTGTGATCCTGCTCAGCAAACGGACGGATAAAAATGGGCCCGGGGCAAATAAAAGCCAAGATAATTTCCAATAAAAGATTTAAGGATAACTATTGGCATTTAGAGCTTGAGTCCAGGCTCATTTCCGGGCGTGCCTTGCCTGGCCAGTTTGTAAATATAAAGGTAAGTGATGATGTCGAGCCGCTATTAAGAAGGCCGCTTAGCATACACAGCGCAAATGGTTCAAGGGTCAGGCTTTTTTATGAGGCCCTTGGTATGGGCACGCGGGTCTTATCAAACAGGGTGCCGGGGGAGTTTTTAGATGTTATTGGCCCGCTGGGGAATGGTTTTTCGCTGCCTGGCAAAGGGCAGGGGCCAGGATGCCAGGCAGCGATTTTAGTTGCCGGAGGAATGGGGGTTGTGCCTTTAATCTTCCTGGCAAAAAAAATAAGGTCGAGCAGGCCTTTAGTTTTAATTGGAGCAAGAACCAAAAATAAGATCCTTTGCGCCCCGGAATTTAAGGCGCTGGGAACCGCGGTAAAGATAGCTACCGATGACGGCTCGCTAGGTTTTAAAGGCAGGGTTACGGAATTGTTGGGCCAGGTTCTGCGGGAGGCAAAAAGCGCGAAGGGATTATCTATCTACGCCTGCGGTCCGCGACCAATGTTAAAGGCTGTTGGGAAGATAGCCTGCGAAAACAACATTGACAGCCAGCTTTCCCTGGAAGAGCATATGGCCTGCGGTATCGGGGCTTGTTTAGGCTGTGTCGTAGCTACGCAATCCGGATACAGAAGGGTTTGTAAGGATGGCCCGGTTTTTTCAGGCAAGGAGTTAACTTGGTAAAACAGGTAAAGCCGGACTTAAGCGTAAGAATAGGGAAGCTTGAGCTAAAGAATCCGGTAATGGTTGCCTCCGGCACCTTTGGCTATGCCGAGGAGTTCGCGCCTTTCATCGATTTGAAAGAGCTCGGCGCCATTGTCACTAAAACTATTACCGTTAGGCCGCGCCTGGGCAATATTCCTCCCCGGACCTGCGAAACCCCCGCTGGCATGCTGAATTCTATCGGCCTGGAAAACCCCGGTATAGATAAATTTATCGGGGAGAAGCTTCCTTTTTTAAAGAAGCTGGGTATTCCGGTTATCGTAAGCATTGCCAGCATTGATGACCCGGAAGAATTTACTGCTTTGGCCAGGCAGCTGGATAAAATAGAAGGAGTATCTGCCCTTGAGTTGAATATTTCATGCCCTAATTTGCATAAGGATAAGCTGATCTCCCAGGATGCCAAAGATACCTTTGAATTGGTCAGCCTGGTGCGCAAGCTGACGGGAAAGTGTCTGATCACCAAATTGTCTCCCAATGTGACTTCAATCTCAGAGATCGCCTTAGCTGCTGAGAGAGCCGGTAGTGATGCCGTGGCTTTAATTAATACCCTTGGCGCTATGAGCATAGACGTAGATAAGCGCGAGCCTAAAATAGGCTCATGGTCAGGCGGTTTAAGCGGCCCGGCAATCAGGCCGGTGGCAGTGAAAATGGTCTGGGAGGCGCATAATAAAATTAAGATTCCCATTATCGGCATGGGTGGTATAATGGACATTCAGAGCAGCTTGGAGTTTTTCATTGCCGGCGCCAGCGCCATAAGCGTGGGAACGGCAAACTTCATTAATCCCCGGGCAAGCGTCGAAATCATCTCCGGGTTAAAGACGTACCTGGTGGATAACAATATACGGGATTTAAGCGGTCTTATCGGGAGCTTAAAGGCATGCGAAAATTAAGAGGACCCAGGCCTTTGCGGCCGGCTCAAATTATCCTTGCCCTGGACGTGGATAGTTTGGAAGCCGGCATGGGTTTTGTGGCCAGACTCTATCCAAAAATAAAGATCTTTAAAGTAGGCAGCCATCTTTTTACAGCCTACGGTCCAAGGATCATTGAATCAATCCGTGAAAAAGGGGCTGAGGTTTTCCTGGATCTTAAGTACTTTGATATCCCTAATACCGTAGCCCAGGCAGTTAAAGCGGCAGTAGCTCATAAAGTAAAAATGCTCACCCTGCATATTTCCGGCGGTGAAGAAATGCTGAAGGCCGCAGTTACTTCCGCAGAGGAAAAGGCAAAAGAAGCAAATTTAGTCAGGCCATTATTGATCGGAGTTACGGTTTTAACCAGTAAGCGCGCAAGACCAAGGGAGGTTTTGGCCCTGGCAAAAATCGGAATAGAGAGCGGTTTAGACGGGATAGTCTGCTCTGCCAGGGAGGCAGGATTCTTGCGCAGCAAAATAAAAAGAGATTTTTTGATCATTACCCCCGGGATACGGATGAATAGTTCTGGCGCGGATGATCAAAAGAGGACTGCCACTGTCAAGCAGGCAGTAAATGCGGGAAGCGACTTTTTGGTAATCGGCAGGCCGATTTTAAAAGCGGATAATCCGCTGGAAAAAATAGAAGAACTTTTAGGAGAGCTATCCCGTTGACGCGGGATGTCGCTAGATAAAAATCTTGGGGGGTGTTCCATATGGCGCAGGAAATTAAGGATCTGATCGCAAAGATTCAGCAGGAAGGCATAAAAAAAGCGCAGGATCTGGCAGGGCAGATCCAGGCCCAGGCCCATGAGCAGGCGCAAAAGATCATTGCCCAGGCCCATGAGCAGGCGCAAAAGATCATTGCCCAGGCCCATGAGGAAGAGAAAAATACCAGGCAAAGCATGGAGGGAGCGTTAAGTCAGGCAGGCCGGGATTTCCTGATCTCTTTAAGGGCCCGGATCAATGAAATGCTTGACAGGCTGGTAGCCCAGAATATCCGCCAGGCCTTGACCCCTGAAGAGCTGGCCCGGATCATCTCCGGGTTGATCAAGGGGGCGGTGAGCAAATCGGGGGCAGAAACCATCATTACCCTTAGCGCAGAAGATTATAAACAGCTGGAAAAACATTTCTTAAAAAAACTTATTGAAGAAACCAAATCAGAGGTTGTGCTTAAGTCCAGCGACCAGATAAACGCGGGGTTGCACATCAGTTTTGATTCCGGAAAATCGCATTTTGACTTTTCCGATTCCGCTTTGGCTGAATACATCAGCGCAAAGATCCGGCCTGAGCTAGGCCGGATATTAAAAGAAGGATAAATGCCCAGCTACTATACTTATTTGATCTCCAGCCTTCCGATGCTGCAATTCGCCAATTCGCCGGCGCTTACCTTAAATGATTTCCTTGGTCGCTGCGCAGAGCTTATCTCCCAGAATGATCTTGTCCTTATTAAAGAGGCGCTCTCTACGGATGCCTATGCTTTGAATCTATCCGCTCCGGAGGCACTCTTAAAATGGAAGGAGTTTGATCTAGCATTGAGAAATGAGCTGGTAAAAGCCAGGGCCTTGCGTAAAAAGGTAGACCCCGCCAGGTTTTTACGCTATGATACGCATTTTGATATAAACATAACCCACATTGCCCAGGCGGCCTTGCGGCATACGTCAATTCTGGATGCAGAAACATATTTGGATCTTGAGCGATGGAAGGTGCTTGATGAGATATCCAGGGGGCATTATTTTGACTTGGATTTTCTCCTGGTTTATGGATTGAAGCTGGCTATTTTGGAGCGCTGGGCTAAGATCGAGGCGGCGGATAAGGCAGGTTTAATTGATAAGGCAATACCAGATTAATTTATTGCAATGCATAAAAGAATAGGGCGCATAGTAGAGATCAACGCGAATATGGTGACTGTCGGCCTGGATGATTTTGTCATCCAGAATGAGGTGGCTTATATTCTGCATGGGAACCTGCGCCTGAAAGCAGAGGTGATCCGCGTAAGGGATGACCGCGCTCAAATGCAGGTGTATGAGAGTACCTCGGGATTAAGGGTCGGAGAGCAGGTTGAATTTAGCGACGAGCTTCTCTCCGCCGAGCTTGGTCCGGGATTATTGGGCCAGATTTTTGACGGCCTGCAGAACCCCCTTCCCGCGTTAGCCAAGGAATGCGGATTTTTCCTTAAAAGAGGGACTTATTTAGAGGCCCTATCGGATACCGAATGGGGATTTACACCTTTAGTAAAGAAAGGGGAGCATGTTTTAGCCGGAAGCAAGCTGGGGTTTGTCCCGGAGAAGTTTTTTAATCATTATATAATGGCCCCTTTTGGCCTTAAAGGCGTACTTGAGGTAGTTGATATATCCGCTCAAGCCAGGCGCGATATCAAGGAAAAGATCGCTGTTTTAAAAGATGAATCAGGCAAGCTTCATGAGGTTTTTTTAAAGCAGAGATGGCCGGTTAAGCTCCCCATCCAGGCATATAGAGAAAAGTTAAAGCCGGGTGAGCCGCTCGTAACCAAGATGCGGCTTATTGATTCCTTGTTCCCGGTGGCCCGCGGAGGCACCTACTGCATACCCGGTCCGTTTGGCGCGGGGAAAACGGTTTTACAGCAATTGACCAGCCGCCACGCGGAGGCGGATGTCGTAATTATCGCCGCCTGCGGAGAGCGCGCCGGAGAGGTCGTGGAGACCCTTAAAACCTTTCCCGAGTTGATCGATCCGCGCACGAATTCTCCTCTTATTGACCGTACAGTGATCATCTGTAACACAAGCTCTATGCCTGTTGCCGCCAGGGAATCCAGCGTTTATACCGCGGTGACGATCGCCGAATACTACCGCCAGATGGGTTTAAATGTGCTGCTGCTGGCGGATTCAACTTCCCGCTGGGCCCAGGCCATGCGCGAGATGTCCGGCAGGCTAGAAGAGATCCCGGGCGAGGAGGCATTCCCGGCCTATCTTGAATCGCGCATAGCGTCATTTTATGAAAGGGCGGGGTTAGTCAGGCTGCATGACGGCTCGGCAGGTTCAGTTACTATCGGAGGAGCGGTAAGCCCTGCCGGAGGAAATTTCGAAGAGCCGGTTACCCAGGCTACACTTAAGGTAGTCGGCGCCTTTCACGGCCTATCCCGCGAACGATCTGACAGCCGCAGGTATCCGGCGATCGACCCGCTGATCAGCTGGAGCAAATACAGGGGATTTATCGACGAGAAGAAAGAAGATGCCGGGCATGAGGCCTTGCGCAAGAGCTATGAGGTCTCCCAGATGATGAAGGTTATCGGCGAGGAAGGGGTCTCGCTTGCGGATTACATAGCGTATCTTAAGGGCGAATTTTTTGACTTTGTTTACCTGCAGCAGAATGCCTTTGACGCGGTGGATGAGGCTACCTCCAAAGAAAGGCAGATCTACATATTTGATTTTATCCATGATATATTGCTTAGCGATTTTAAGTTGGAGGACAAAGAAAAGGCCTTGCACTTCTTCCAGAAATTAAGGCAATTGGTGCGTACCTGGAACTCAAGTGCCTGGATGAGCCCGGAATTTAAGCAGATAGAAGAAGGGATCTCGATATTGCTGGAAGAGAAGAGGGTTCGGGAAGAAAAATAAAATGCAAAAGGTATATACCAGCATTTCCCAGATTGCCGGAGACGTGATCATTGTGGAGGCCGAAGGCGTCGGTTACAATGATGTTGCCCAGATCGCCTCGCGCCGGGGCACGAGCCTTGCCCAGGTTATCCGCATTGCAGACAGGAAGGTGTCCTTGCAGGTTTTTGCCGGAAGCCGGGGTATTTCTACGGGCGATAAGGTGCGCTTCCTGGACCGGCCAATGGTCGTGGCTACGGGAGAGGATCTGTTAGGCCGCATATTTAACGGCAGTGGTGCGCCTTTGGATCGCGGTCCGGAAATCTCCGAGAACACAATTGACATAGGCGGTCCGCCGGTCAATCCGGTAAAAAGAATTATTCCCAACAAGATGATCCGCACGGGTATCCCGATGATCGATGTATTTAACTCTTTGGTTGAATCGCAGAAGCTGCCAATATTCTCCATTCCGGGAGAGCCTTACAACGAACTTTTGGCCAGGATCGCCATTCAGGCCGAAGTTGATATTATTATCCTGGGCGGCATGGGATTAAAATATGACGACTATCTGTTTTTTAAGGAGACATTAAGGCAGCATGGGGCTTTGAGCCGTTCCATATTTTTTGTGCATACCGCTTCCGACCCTGTGGTGGAATGCCTTTTAGTGCCGGATATGTGCCTGGCGGTAGCTGAGGATTTTGCCTTAAAAGGCAGGCGCGTATTAGTCCTCTTAAGCGATATGACCAATTTTTCCGACGCCTTAAAGGAGATATCCATAACCATGGAGCAGGTTCCCTCTAACCGCGGTTACCCTGGAGACCTTTACAGCCAGTTGGCCAGCCGTTATGAAAAGGCGGTTGATTTTGAAGGGGCAGGTTCGATCACGATCCTGGCGGCAACTACCATGCCGGGTGATGATGTAACCCATCCTGTACCGGACAACACCGGCTATATTACGGAGGGCCAGTTTTATCTTAAAGACGGGGTTATCGAGCCATTCGGTTCATTAAGCCGGCTTAAGCAGCAGGTAAACGGCAAGACCCGGCCTGACCACCGCACGATCATGGATACGATGATCCAGCTTTTTGCCAGTTACCGCCAGACAGTTGAAAAACAGGCCATGGGTTTTCAGATGAGCGCCTGGGATAAGAAACTGCTTAAATACGGCGGGCTTTTTGAAAAGGACATGATGTTGCTTAAGGTGAATATTCCCCTGGAGAAAGCCCTGGATCTGGGATGGAATATTTTAGCAGAGGTCTTTAGCCCTGAAGAAACCGCGATCAAGCATTCGCTTATCGAAGAATACTGGCCTAAAAAATAATGGCGAAGATAAAGTTTACCAAAGGCGAATTAAAAAGGCAGCGCGATGCCTTGGCGCAGTTTTCACGCTATCTTCCTACCCTCCAATTAAAAAAGCAGCAATTGCAGCTGGAGATCTTACAGCAGGATTCCCTCCTCGAAGAAAAAAATCAGGCGCTTCTTAAAAAAAATCAAGCGATCGGTATCTGGATAGGCCTGTTTACCGATGAGCGGATTGACCTGAAAATCTTCTTATCGCCTGCCAGGATAATTACCCATTTTAAGAATATCGCAGGAATAGATATCCCTGTATTTGATACAGCAGAATTCGATGAGGCGGATTATGACCTATTCCTTACTCCTTTATGGGTGGACGCGGCTATCAATGTGCTTAGGCAGGTTATTACTTTGAAGAAAGAGATCTCCGTGATCGAGCAGGGGATAGCTATATTGCAGCATGAGCTGCGCATTACCAGTCAAAGAGTTAATCTTTTTGAAAAAGTAAAGATCCCCGAGGCCCAGGAAAATATCCGGCTGATCAAAATCTATGTCGGAGACCAGATGGCTAATGCGGTGGGCCGCAGCAAGATTGCCAAAAGAAAGATCGAAGAGCTCACTTTGGCAGGAGGAACAGTATGATCGTTCCTATGAAAAAAGCGGTGGTGATCACCCAGGCCAAGGACAGCCTGAGTGCCTTAAACAGGGTGCGCTCAAGTGGGGTTTTGCATGTTCGGCATGAGCAGGTTCCTAAAGGCAGGGATATTACCAGCCTGCGCGAGGAGATCGCGCTGTTTAAGCAGGCTTTAAGTATTTTATCCGGTATAAAGAGCGCTCCAAAAGTTGCTCTCGGCCGAAAGGAAGGTTTTGACGCCAAATTTATCTGCCGGCATATCATTGATCTGTATAAGCGAAAAGAGCAGTTGACAGAATATTTGCGCAGCCTTTCCACTCTTATTAAACAGTATGAGGAATGGGGTGATTTTAACCCGCAGGAGTTTACGAATTTAGCGGGGAAAAATATTTTTGTCGGGCTCTATCAGATACCGCTTAAGCAGTTTAAGCAGCTTGGCGATGATATCGTAGTCAGCAAATTATCCGTTAAGGGGGGGATTGTCAACTGCCTGCTGGTTTCGGCAAAAAAGATAGATATCGGCCTTAAGGAGTTTCCTCTACCCCATATGGGCTTAGCGGATATGCGCAGGCGCTGCCAAGAGGACAGCCGGGCCATCGATGATATAGAGCAGCGGCTTATTGACCGTCTCGGTTATCAGCCGGGGTTGAATAGGGTTAAATCCGGGCTGGAGAAAGAATTAGAGTTTCAGGAGGCGCTTTCCGGTATGGGCCAGATAGAGGGGCTTTCTTATATAAGCGGCTACATTCCTTTTGACAGCGCAGAAAAACTGGCTCGCCAGGCAAAGCAAGAGCAATGGGCATTGAGTATCGATGAACCTGGCCCACAAGATAATCCTCCGGTCCTGCTGCGTAATCCGGCCTGGATTGCCATAATCAAGCCGGTATTCAAATTCCTGGAAATATTGCCTGGTTATCATGAGCTGGATATCAGCCTGCCGTTCCTTATATTCTTTAGCATCTTCTTCGGAATATTGATCGGCGATGCAGGGTATGGCCTGGTATATTTTATGATCACCTTATTTTTACATCAACAGGCGCGTAAAAACAATAAAAACACCGGCGGTTTTTTTCTCTTTTACATCTTAAGCTTTTGCGCTATTATGTGGGGGGTTTGCACGGGAACCTTCTTTGGACATGAGTGGGTTTTAGGCGCAGGATATAAGCCCTTGACCCCGGCGCTTAATGATGAAAAAGTCCTCCAGAGGTTCTGTTTTTTTATCGGGGCTCTGCACCTGTCAATCGCGCATATCTGGCGCGCTATACTTAAATCACCGGCTTTAACGGCGCTTGCGGATATCGGATGGACATGTGTTCTGTGGGCCTGTTTTTTTATTGCCAGGGTGCTTATACTGGGGGATAGCTTTCCTTTCTTCGGTAACTGGTTGCTTTTTGCGGGAATAACCCTGGTTGTAATTTTTACCAGCCCGCAGAGAAACATCTTGAAAGGCATCGGCCAGGGCTTAGGCACACTGGCCTTAAGCCTGATGAATAATTTTACCGATGTGGTTTCATATATCCGTCTTTTCGCGGTGGGCCTGGCCGGGATAGCTATATCGGATGCGTTTAACGCCATAGCTTCCTCGGCGGCAAATCAGGGCATATTCTCCCTGATATTGGCGGGCTTTATTCTTTTGGTCGGGCATACCCTTGGTCTTGCATTAGGGCCGGTTGCGGTATTGGTGCACGGGGTCAGGCTTAATGTCCTGGAATTTTCAGGCCACGCCAATGTATCCTGGAGCGGGCAACATTATAAACCTTTAAAAGATTAATAGGGGGAGGAATTATGGAAAGTAATATGTTGATGCAATTTAAGGATTTAGGCGCTATTTTGGTGCTGGCGCTTGCTGCGGTGGGTTCCGGCTGGGGAGCAGGGGTTGCCGGGATGGCTGCTATCGGCGCCTGGAAGAAGAACTTTAGCCAGAATAAAGCTGCTTCTTTTATGCTGGTGGTTTTTGTGGCCGCACCACTTACCCAGACGGTCTATGGCATGATCGTTATGCGCCAGTTGATGGAGATAGCCAACAAAGGCCTGTTTCTTTGGAGCATTGGCGCTTTTAGCGGCCTGGCCATCGGGCTTTCGGCGCTCTGGCAGGGGAAATGCGCTGCCTGCGCCTGCGATGCCATGGGTGAGACGGATAAAGGTTTTGGAAATTACCTGGTTGTCTTAGGCATGACCGAGACCGTGGCTTTATTGGTCATGGCATTTACCTTAATGCTCCTGGGCATAGTCAAGGGAGCCTAAATTTACGGGCGGTTGGCGCAATTGGTTAGCGCGCCTGATTTACATTCAGGAGGTTTTACTGGTTCAAGTCCAGTACCGCCCACCATATTTAATCGGAGTTTATAGGGTTCTGGGTATAACCGGACGTCTTTTCTGAAAAATTGAATACAATTAGATACTACAATAAATTGTTTGTGGTCACCGCTTAACCATATTGACAAAACC
>Ga0172370_10006160_pt1 | contig 15168 bp, 27 predicted proteins | sample LakKiv5m_FD_114538 | JGI IMG/M metagenome (GOLD analysis project Ga0172370, IMG submission 114538) | Freshwater microbial communities from Kabuno Bay, South-Kivu, Congo - kab_022012_11.5m | ecosystem: Environmental > Aquatic > Freshwater > Lake | place: Democratic Republic of the Congo...
ACCAGGCAATACGCTGCCGATCCGCAACATTCCGGTGGGTAGCACCATCCATTGCATCGAGCTCATGCCGGGCAAGGGAGCGCAGCTGGCACGCGCGGCAGGGGCCTCAGTGCAGTTGCTTGCCCGCGAGGGCAGCTACGCGCAGGTTCGCATGCGCTCGGGCGAAATCCGTCGCGTTCATGTCGACTGCCGCGCCACGATTGGCGAGGTCGGCAACGAGGAAAACAATCTGCGCAAGATCGGCAAGGCGGGTGCGAACCGCTGGCGTGGAATTCGTCCGACCGTTCGTGGTGTGGCCATGAACCCGGTCGATCACCCGCATGGGGGGGGAGAGGGACGCACGGGCGAAGGGCGCGTACCGGTCAGCCCGTGGGGACAACCCACTAAGGGTTATCGTACGCGCAGCAACAAGCGCACAGACAACATGATCGTACAGCGCCGCCACAAGCGCTAAGGGGTAAAAATGGCACGTTCTGTTAAAAAAGGTCCTTTTGTCGACGCCCACTTGCTGAAGAAGGCCGAGGCGGCTCGGGCTGGGAATGACAAACGCCCGATCAAGACTTGGTCAAGGCGTTCCACGGTCCTGCCGGATTTCATTGGCTTGACGATTGCGGTGCACAACGGCAAGCAGCACATTCCCGTCTATGTTTCCGAGAACATGGTGGGCCATAAACTTGGCGAATTTGCCGCCACGCGGACTTTCAAGGGTCATGCAGCGAGCAAGAAGGCCGTGAAGAAGTAAGAGGGATACGACAAGTGCAAAACAATGCGATCCTGCGAGGTGTAAGGCTTTCTGCACAAAAGGGCCGGCTCGTTGCCGACCTCGTTCGTGGCAAGCCAGTAGATCAGGCACTCAACATTCTGACCTTCTCTCCGAAGAAGGGGGCTGAGATCATCAAGAAGGTTCTCGAGTCGGCGATCGCCAATGCCGAGCACAACAGTGGGGCCGACATTGACGCCCTGAAAGTGACCAAGATACATGTCGAACAAGCAGCGGTACTCAAGCGTTTCACAGCTCGCGCTAAGGGTCGCGGCAACCGCATCAGCAAACCGACCTGCCATGTATTTGTAACGGTCGGCGAATAAGGAACAGGCCATGGGACAAAAAATTCATCCAACCGGCTTTCGTCTGGCGGTAACTCGTGATTGGTCGTCGCGTTGGTTCAGCAACAGCAAGGCTTTTCCGGACATGCTGCGTGAGGATATTGCCGTCCGTGACTTCCTGAAGAAAAAGTTGGCGCATGCGTCGGTGGGTCGTGTTGTGATCGAACGGCCGGCCAAGAATGCGCGCGTGACCGTCTTCAGTGCGCGTCCTGGCGTCGTGATCGGTAAGAAGGGTGAGGACATCGAGAAGCTGAAGTTGGAGTTGCAGCAGCGCATGGGCGTGCCGGTGCATGTCAGCATCGAGGAAATCCGCAAACCCGAAATTGATGCTCAGCTCATCGCCGACTCAATTGCACAACAACTTGAGAAGCGCATCATGTTCCGGCGCGCAATGAAAAGAGCGATGCAGAATGCCATGCGCCTAGGCGCCCAGGGTATCAAGATCATGAGCGCTGGACGGTTGAATGGCGCGGAGATCGCTCGGACAGAGTGGTATCGCGAGGGCCGGGTCCCCTTGCATACACTGCGCGCCAATATCGACGATGGCACCGCGGAAGCCAAGACAACCTACGGGGTGATTGGTATCAAGGTTTGGGTATTCAAGGGGGAATCCCTTTCGCGTGAAGAGACCCTCCAGGCGGTCCCCAAACGAGAAGCTGAAGAGCCGGCGCCCAAGCTTTCGAGAAGGCGGCCCAAGGTCGAGGCGGCTGAGAAGGAGGGGGGGACGAAACCTTCTGTCCACAAGCCCGGCAGGAAAGCTGCAGACGAAGACAAACAGACAACTGCTGAAGTTGGCGTGCCCGCTGAGGCCGCACCAGCTAAAGCACCGGCCAAACGGGTACGTAAGGCTGCGAGCACCACAAAACCGGCAGCCCCTTCCGATACGGCTGCGAAGGAGTAAAGGTAAATGCTACAACCGGCACGTAGGAAATATCGCAAGGAGCAGAAGGGGCGGAATACCGGCCTAGCCACTCGGGGTGCCGCCGTGAGTTTCGGCGAGTATGGCCTGAAGGCTATTGGCCGCGGGCGCCTTACCGCCCGGCAAATCGAGGCGGCGCGTCGAGCCATGACGCGTCATATTAAGCGCGGCGGGCGTATCTGGATCCGCATTTTCCCGGATAAGCCGATTTCCAAGAAACCTGCCGAGGTGCGGATGGGCAACGGCAAGGGCAATCCGGAATATTGGGTTGCAGAGATCCAGCCCGGCAAGGTCTTATACGAAATGGATGGTGTGGATGAGGGTTTGGCGCGCGAGGCGTTCGGTCTCGCCGCCGCCAAATTGCCGATTGCCACCGCCTTTGTAACGCGCCATCTGGGATAAAGAATGATGAAAGCGAGTGACCTCAGAAACAAGAGTACGGCCGAGTTGAGCCAAGAACTGCTCGATTTGCGCAAGGCGCAGTTTTCGCTACGTATGCAGCTTGCCACGCAACAGATGTCCAATACCAGCCAGCTAGGCAAATTGCGCAAAGACATTGCACGGATCAAAACGATTCAGCGAGAAGGGGCGATAGCGAAATGAGTCAGGCACACAGCGAAACCTCGCGCCGCACCCTGGAGGGCAGGGTGGTCAGCGACAAGATGCAGAAAACTGTTACGGTGTTGGTGGAACGTCGCGTCAAGCACCCGGTTATCGGCAAGGTGATTACGCGATCGAAGAAGTATCACGCGCATGCCGAAGGTATCGAAGCGCATCAGGGTGATCTCGTGCAAATCGAAGAGTGTGCGCCGATCTCCAAGACCAAGGCTTGGCGTATGACCCGACTTATCGAAAAGGCCCGCGTGGTCTGATCGAGAAAATGATTGACAGGCGGCATTAAGGCAAATACAATCCCGCCTCTTTCAGATACCGTATAGCTAAAGAGAGTTAAGCAAAGCGGTATCTACTTTCCCCGCGCAAGGGGGCCAATACTGACTGCATCGGTTTCCGGGGCAGGTAAAGTTGGGGTGAGAAATGATTCAGATGCAGTCGCGGCTTGACGTGGCCGACAACACGGGCGCTCGCACAGTCATGTGCATCAAGGTAATGGGCGGTTCAAAACGGCGATATGCTGGCGTTGGCGACATCATCAAGGTCAGTATTAAGGATGCTGCGCCCCGCGGGCGCGTCAAGAAAGGCGAAGTCTACAGCGCGGTGGTTGTCAGAACGGCCAAGGGTGTGCGGCGCTCCGATGGTTCGCTCATCAGGTTTGACAACAATGCGGCGGTGCTTCTCAACAACAAGTTGGAGCCTATCGGAACCCGCATATTCGGGCCGGTCACACGAGAGTTGCGCACTGAGCGTTTCATGAAGATCGTATCGCTGGCCCCAGAGGTTCTCTGAGCGGGCGGGAGAAGGAAGAGATGGAAAAGATCCATAAGGGCGACGAGGTGCTTGTTACTACTGGGCGCGACAAGGGCAAGCGCGGTACCGTGCTGCGTTGTCTCGGCAGCGATGTTCTGATAGTCGAGGGGGTCAATCGCGTTAAGAAGCACGTACGTCCCAATCCGATGAAAGGACAGGTGGGCGGGATTGTCGAAAAGGAAATGCCGATTCATGCTTCGAATCTTGCCTTGTTCAATCCGATGACCCAGAAGGGTGATCGTGTTGGCTTCAAGATTCTCGAGGATGGTCGCAAGGTGCGGGTGTTCAGGTCGAATGGCGAACTGGTGAAGGCTTAAGGGAAAGTCATGGCGCGTCTGCAAGAGTATTACAGAAAAGAAGTGGTTGCCGAGCTTCACAAGAAGTTCGAATATGCTTCTGTCATGGAGGTGCCCCGTCTGACAAAAATTACCCTCAACATGGGGGTGGGCGAGGCGGTAGCGGACAAGAAGGTTCTCGAGAATGCGGTTGGCGACATGACAAAGATTGCCGGCCAGAAGCCGGTGGTTACTAAGGCGCGCAAAGCAATTGCTGGATTCAAGATTCGCGAGGGGTATCCAATTGGCTGCATGGTGACCCTACGGGGCGCTCGCATGTTCGAATTTCTCGACCGCCTGATCAGCGTGGCTATTCCGCGGATTCGGGACTTCCGTGGTATCCCCGGCAGCAAGGGTTTTGATGGTCGGGGCAACTACAATCTCGGCGTCAGGGAACAAATCATTTTTCCCGAAATCGAGTATGACAAGATTGATGCGCTGCGCGGGATGAATATCAGTATTACGACAACGGCGAAAACCGATGCGGAAGCTAAGGCATTGCTTGCCGCTTTCAAATTCCCCTTCAAGAACTGAGGGTGTCATGGCTAAACTAGCACTCAAGAACCGCGAGGCCAAGCGAGCCAAGTTGGTGGCGAAATACGCAGCCAAGCGTGCCGAGCTTCAGGCGATTATTCAAAACGTCACGTTGGACGAAGAGGAGCGCGTGAATGCGCGCGCGAAGCTGCAGCAGTTGCCGCGCGATGCAAGTCCGGTCCGGCAAAGGCGGCGCTGCGCCCTCACCGGTCGGCCGCGGGGTGTATTCAAGAAATTTGGCCTGTGTCGCAACAAGTTGCGGGAAATCGCCATGCGCGGCGAAGTTCCTGGCATGTCCAAGGCAAGCTGGTGAGGTATTGAGAATGAGTATGACCGATCCGATTGCTGACATGTTAACGCGTATCCGTAATGGCCAAATGGCGGAAAAGCCAGGGGTGTCGATGCCTTCATCGAAGCTCAAAGAGGCTATTGCCAAGGTGCTCCTTGATGAGGGCTACATCGAAAATTTCTCCGTCCGGAACGAGGGCGGCAAAGCAGAACTGTCCATCGATCTGAAGTACTACGCCGGGCGTCCTGTCATCGAGAGGCTGGAGCGTGTTTCCCGTCCCGGTTTGCGCATTTATCGTGGCCGTCAAGGGCTGCCAAAGGTGATGAACGGGCTGGGTATTGCCATCGTGTCGACTCCCAGGGGCGTCATGACTGACCGCATGGCGCGCAGCGTCAATGCTGGCGGTGAAGTGCTCTGTATCGTGGCCTGAGGAGAATCGAATGTCGCGTATCGGCAAGAATCCTGTTGCGTTGCCCAAGGGTGTCGAAGTTGCTTTGTCGAGTAGCGAAGTGACTGTCAAGGGGCCGCTAGGCACGCTTTCCCAATTCATGTTGCCTGCAGTGAGCGTCGAGAAAGAGGGCGAAGCTCTTCTTTTCCGGGAGGTCGAAAGCAAACCGGAAGGCTCGGTTATGACGGGTACCATGCGTGCGCTTGTCAATAACATGGTGACTGGGGTGACGCGAGGTTTCGAAAAGAAGCTCACCCTGGTTGGCGTCGGCTACAAGGCCCAGGCTCAGGGCGCCAAGCTTAATTTGTCGCTTGGTCATTCGCACCCGATAGTGCACGCCATGCCCAATGGAATCAAGGCGGAGACTCCGACACAGACGGAGATCATCATTAAGGGTATCGACAAGCAGTTGGTGGGTCAGGTAGCCGCTGAAGTCAGGGCCTACCGTCCGCCCGAGCCCTACAAGGGCAAAGGGGTGCGCTATGCCGACGAGGTTGTGGCGATCAAGGAAACCAAGAAGAAATAAGTTTCGGCATGTGCCGTTGAGGTTACAGACATGAATAAAAAAGAAGCTCGTCTGCGCAGGGCGCGCAAAACCCGCGCCAAGATTGCTGAGCTAAAGACAGTTCGCTTGACCGTTCATCGCTCGAACTGCCATATCTATGCCCAAATCTATTCGGGCTGTGGAAATCGCGTACTGGCTTCTGCGTCGACACAGGAAGTGTCGGTGCGGGGTCAGCAGGCTAACGGCGGAAACATTGCTGCCGCTCAAGTGATCGGCAAGCTGATTGCTGAGCGCGCCAAAGCGCAGGGGATTGAGCGTGTCGCTTTCGATCGTTCCGGTTTCAATTACCACGGTCGCGTCAAGGCCTTGGCTGAAGCCGCGCGCGAAAACGGCCTCAAGTTCTAGGTTGGAATAAGATAGCGAGACGGGAAATGGCAAAACCGCAAACGAAAAAACAGCAGAAGACCACAGAAGAACGCGATGACGGTCTTCGCGAAAAGATGGTCTCCGTCAATCGTGTCACCAAGGTTGTCAAGGGCGGCCGTATTCTCGGTTTTGCTGCTCTGACTGTCGTTGGAGACGGTGACGGAAGCATTGGCATGGGCAAGGGCAAGTCCCGCGAGGTGCCGGTGGCCGTTCAGAAGGCGATGGACGAAGCGCGCCGCAAGATGACCAAGATCAGCCTTCGCGATGGTTCGCTGCAACATGCGGTCACGGGCAAGCATGGTGCGACGACAGTCCTGATGTCACCCGCCGCTCCTGGCACCGGTGTTATCGCCGGTGGCCCAATGCGGGCCGTTTTTGAAGTGATGGGCGTGACCGATGTGGTTGCCAAGGCGATCGGTTCGACCAACCCATACAATCTGGTGCGCGCCACGCTCAAGGGTTTGATGGCAATGAGCACCCCGGCTGAAATTGCCGCCAAGCGCGGCAAGTCGGTACAAGAAATCCTGGAGGCATGAGGCCGTGAGCGGAACGAAGACAGTCAAGATCAGGTTGGTCAAAAGCCTGATTGGTACGAAACAGGATCACCGGGCGACAGTGCGCGGCTTGGGGCTGCGCAAAATCAATTCCACGGCCTGTCTTGCTGATACGCCAGAGGTGCGCGGCATGATCCGAAAAGTTGGCTATCTAGTGAAGTGCGAGGTTGAGTAAATGCGGCTGAACAACTTGAATCCTGCTGTCGGCGCGACGCATGCTGCCAAGCGTGTCGGGCGAGGTATCGGCAGTAGGCTAGGCAAGACCTGCGGGCGTGGCCACAAGGGCCAAAAGTCGCGAGCGGGCGGTTTCCATAAGGTGGGCTTCGAAGGCGGACAGATGCCTTTGCAACGGCGCTTGCCGAAGCGGGGTTTTGTGTCGCTTACGGCAGGCAGGAATGCCGAAGTGCGCCTCTCGGACCTCGAAAAGCTTCCGGTCGATGACATTGACCTGCTGACGCTGGTGCAAGCCGGTGTCGTGCCGCCAGGCAGTCTCTCCGCCAAAGTCATACTCTCTGGCAAACTGACGCGCAAGATTTATCTCAAAGGCATCGGCGCAACCAAGGGCGCGCGGGCGGCTATTGCCGCTGCAGGCGGGTCCGTGGCCGATATCGCGCCGGCGGCCTGAGCGCTCAGGAACAGGGAGCACGACAGGTGGCCACTGCCAGCGCAAGCGCGCTCGCCCTCGGCAAGACCGGAAAGTTCGGTGACCTGTGGCGCCGTCTGTGGTTCCTGCTTGGCGCGCTGGCCGTGTATCGTGTCGGGGCGCACATCCCTGTGCCCGGAATCGATCCGGTACAGCTGGCCCAACTGTTCAACTCTCAGCAGGGCGGCATCCTCGGCGTCTTCAACCTGTTTTCCGGCGGGGCGCTGTCGCGTTTCACGATCTTTGCCCTCGGCATCATGCCGTACATTTCGTCCTCGATCATCATGCAATTGATGACGATCGCGCTTCCCAGTCTTGAGCAGCTAAAGAAAGAAGGCGAGGCCGGGCGTAGAAAGATCACTCAATACACCCGCTATGGCACTGTGGCGCTGGCACTCTTTCAGGCCATCGGCATTGCCATCGCGCTCGAATCGCAGCCGGGTCTGGTGCTTGATCCCGGTGTGCTGTTTCGTCTCACCACCGTCATGACGTTGGTTACCGGGACGATGTTCCTGATGTGGCTCGGCGAGCAGATTACCGAGCGTGGTATCGGCAACGGCATCTCTATCATCATCTTCGCCGGCATCGTCGCGGGACTACCGCATGCTTTGGCCGGCCTCTTCGAACTGGTGCGCACCGGGGCGATGCATCCGCTGACCTCGATCGTGATTTGCATCCTAGTGGTCGTCGTGACCGGCTTTGTCGTCTTCGTCGAGCGCGGCCAGCGCAAAATCCTGGTGAATTACGCGAAACGTCAAGTCGGCAACAAGATCTACGGCGGACAGAGTTCGCACTTGCCGCTCAAGCTCAACATGTCCGGCGTGATTCCGCCGATCTTTGCCTCGTCGATCATCCTGTTCCCGGCAACCGCAGCCGGCTGGTTTGGCGCCAGCGAGGGCATGACATGGCTCAAGGATATCGCTGCGACACTTTCCCCTGGGCAGCCGATCTATGTCCTGCTCTATGCCGCTGCAATCATTTTTTTCTGCTTTTTCTATACCGCCCTGGTCTTCAATGCCCGCGAGACGGCGGACAATCTAAAAAAGAGTGGCGCCTTCGTCCCGGGGTATCGTCCCGGCGACCAGACAGCTCGTTACATCGACAAAATCCTGATGCGCCTGACCCTCGTCGGCTCGATCTATATCACCCTCGTTTGCCTGCTGCCCGAATTCCTGATCCTCAAATGGAATGTGCCCTTCTATTTCGGTGGCACCTCGCTGTTGATCATCGTGGTTGTGACGATGGATTTCATGGCCCAGGTCCAGGCGTATCTGATGTCGCATCAGTATGAAAGCCTGTTGAAGAAGGCCAACTTCAAGGGTTCGACCCTGCCAATGCGCTGATCAATGCCAGCCGATCCATGTCATGTCCAAGGAAGACGTCATCGAAATGCAGGGCGAGGTTCTGGAAAACCTGCCGAATGCAACTTTCCGGGTCAAGTTGGAGAATGGTCATGCCGTGCTCGGGCATATTTCCGGCAAGATGCGTATGCACTACATCCGCATCCTGCCCGGCGATAAGGTTACTGTGCAATTGACCCCCTACGACCTGAACAAGGCGCGCATCGTATTCAGAGCAAAATAACTCGGAAGAATCAAAGCGGAGAACATCATGAGAGTACAAGCTTCGGTCAAGCGGATTTGCCGCAAGTGCAAAATCATTCGGCGGCATGGCGTGGTGCGGGTCATTTGCAGCGATCCGCGGCATAAGCAACGTCAGGGTTGAAAAGTCCAATTCAATATTTTATAATGCTCGGCTTCCCGTTTCGCCGGACCGAGCGAAACAACGTCTAGGGACAAGGACAGCGTATGGCCCGTATCGCAGGCATCAACATTCCCAACCATCAACATGCAGAAATCGCCCTGACGGCCATCTACGGCATCGGCCGCTCGCGCGCCCAGAAAATCTGTGATGCCGCCGGCGTAGCGCGGACCGCGAAAATGAAGGATCTGACGGAAACGGACATGGATCATCTGCGCGAAGAGGTTGCTCGCTTTGCAGTCGAGGGCGACCTGCGCCGCGAAGTGACGATGAACATCAAGCGCCTCATGGACCTGGGATGCTATCGCGGCACGCGCCATCGTCGCGGCCTGCCGGTGAGGGGCCAGCGGACACGTACCAACGCCCGCACCCGCAAGGGCCCGCGCAAGTCTGTTGCCGGCAGCAAGAAATAATTCGCAAGGATCGACAGGGATATTATGGCCAAAACGACGACCGGCGCCAAAGTGCGCAAGAAGGTCAAAAAAAATGTTGCCGAGGGCATTGCGCACGTTCATGCCTCGTTCAACAATACCATCATCACGATTACCGACCGGCAAGGCAATGCGCTGTCGTGGGCGACCTCTGGTGGTGCCGGTTTCAAGGGCTCGCGTAAATCCACGCCCTTCGCTGCCCAAGTCGCCGCGGAAGCTGCCGGCAAGGCAGCCCAGGAGTGTGGCATCAAGAACCTCGAAGTCCGCATCAAGGGCCCGGGGCCAGGCCGCGAATCGGCGGTGCGCGCACTGAATGCCTTGGGCATCAAGATCAGCAGCATCACCGATATCACCCCCATTCCACACAACGGTTGCCGGCCGCCGAAGCGCCGTCGCATCTAAACAGCGCCAGTCAAGGAGTCCAGCCAAGTGGCACGTAATCTCGACCCGAAATGCCGCCAATGCCGCCGTGAGGGAGACAAGCTCTTCCTCAAGGGCGAAAAGTGTTTCACCGACAAGTGTTCTATCGAGCGCCGTTCCTACGCCCCGGGCGTGCACGGTCAGAAATCTGGGCAGCGTCTTTCCGGCTATGGCCAGCAGTTGCGCGAAAAGCAGAAAATCCGCCGTATGTATGGGGTGCTCGAACGGCAGTTCCGCAAAGTCTTTGCCGAAGCTGACCGCCGCAAGGGGCAGACCGGCGAGAACCTGCTGCAGCTGCTCGAAGGCCGCCTCGACTCGGTGGCCTATCGAATGGGCTTCGGTGCATCACGCGCCGAGGCGCGCCAGATCGTGCGCCACAACGGCGTGCTGGTCAATGGCAAGCGCGTGAATATTCCCTCCTACAACGTCGCTCCTGGCGATACCGTGCAGCTGACGGATGTGGCGCGCGCCCATCTGCGTGTCAAGGCGGCGCTCGAAGCCGCCCAGTCACGTGGCTATCCGGAATGGATCGAGGTCGATGCCAATGCAGGCAAGGGCGTCTTCAAGGCTTATCCCGCGCGCAGCGAGCTGCCGCCCTCCGTCAAGGAAGGCCTGGTCGTCGAACTGTATTCGCGTTAATTCCCTACGCGTGTGCCCGGCAGCCAACGCTGCGCGCGCACGCTTCTTCATTTGAGGAACGAAGATGCAGACCCAAGCGCTCCTGAAACCCCGCATCATCGACGTTCAGCCTGTCTCGCCGGTTCATGCCCGCGTCGTCATGGAACCCTTCGAGCGCGGCTATGGTCATACCCTCGGTAATGCCCTGCGCCGCATTCTGCTGTCGTCGATGCCGGGTGCAGCGCCAACCGAGATCACCATCGATGGCGTGCTGCATGAGTATTCCACGCTGGAAGGTGTGCGCGAGGACGTCGTCGATATCATGCTCAATCTTAAGGGCGTGGTGATGCGTCTGCACAATCGCGGCGAGACCATCCTGACCCTGTCGAAGCACTGCGACGCCGAGGGGACGCAGGTGACTGCGGCCGATATTGCCGCGAACCACGACGTCGAGATCATCAATCCCGACCATGTCATCGCCCATCTGGCACCGGGTGGCAAGCTGGACATGCAGATCAAGGTCGAGGCGGGACGCGGCTACGTGCCGGCCAACGTTCGCGCTGCTGCCAAGGAAAGCAAGACCATCGGCCGCATTTTGATGGATGCCTCGTTCAGCCCGGTTCGCCGTGTCAGTTATCAGGTTGAGGCAGCGCGCGTCGAGCAGCGCACCGATCTTGACAAGCTGGTCATCGATATCGAAACCAACGGTGCGATCGATCCGGAAGAGGCAATTCGTCATGCCGCCGGCATCCTGATGGATCAGTTGTCGGTGTTTTCCGATCTCGAAGGCACGCCGTTGTCGATCGAGATGCCGAAACAAGCCAGCGTCGATCCGATTCTGCTGCATCCCGTCGATGACCTAGAACTCACCGTGCGCTCCGCCAACTGTCTGAAAGCCGAAAACATCTACTACATTGGCGATCTGATCCAGCGCACCGAAACCGAATTGCTCAAGACCCCCAACCTGGGTCGCAAGTCGCTCAACGAAATCAAGGAAGTCCTTGCCTCGCGCGGCCTGACGCTCGGCATGAAACTGGAAAACTGGCCGCCTGTCGGACTCGAGAAAATCGGCTGACGGCATCATCTTCACTACGACAACAATTAACCGGCTGCTGGCCCAGTGCGGCAGCCGCACAAAGTGAAAGGAAATTCTCATGCGTCACGCTAACGGGCTGCGCAAGCTCAATCGAACCTCTTCGCATCGCCAGGCGATGCTGCGCAACATGGCGGTTTCTCTGCTGCGCCACGAAGCAATCCGCACCACCCTGCCGAAGGCCAAGGAGCTGCGCCGCGTCGTCGAGCCGCTCATCACCCTCGGCAAGAAGCCTTCGCTGGCCAATCGCCGGCTGGCTTTCGACCGGCTGCGCGATCGGGAAATCGTCATCAAGGTTTTCGACGAACTCGGGCCGCGCTATGCCAACCGCAACGGTGGCTACCTGCGCATCCTGAAGATGGGCTTCCGGGATGGTGACAATGCGCCGATGGCGTATGTCGAGCTGCTCGACCGTCCCGAGGGTGAAGCGACCGCCGAGGCCGCGCCAACCACCGAATAAGCCGCTGAGCGGCACGCAGCCAACACAGCGTAATAAAGCCGGCCATGGGCCGGCTTTTTTGCGGGCGTGCTCAGTGACTGAGGATCTTCGACAGGAACAGCTGCGCGCGCTCGGAACGCGGCGTGCCGAAGAAGGCCTCCTTGCCGGCGTCCTCGACGATGCGGCCCTGATCCATGAAGATGACGCGATGCGCCACCTTGCGCGCGAAGCCCATTTCGTGGGTGACCACCATCATCGTCATGCCTTCGGTGGCCAGTTCGACCATCACGTCGAGTACTTCGTTGATCATTTCCGGATCGAGGGCGGACGTCGGTTCGTCGAAGAGCATGCAGATCGGGTCCATCGCCAGCGCGCGGGCGATGGCGACGCGCTGCTGCTGCCCGCCGGACAGCTGGCCGGGGAATTTGGCCGCCTGTGACTTGAGGCCGACACGATCGAGCAGCTTGAGACCGCGTTCGGTGGCCTCGTCGCGCGAGCGGCCGAGCACCTTGGTCTGACCGATGGTCAGGTTGTCGGCGATGGAGAGGTGCGGAAACAGCTCGAAATGCTGGAACACCATGCCGACGTGGGCGCGCAGCTTCGGCAGGTTGGTCCCGCGCGCACCGACCGAAATGCCATCCACGGTAATCTCGCCCTGCTGGAAAGGTTCGAGCGCGTTGACGCACTTGATGAGTGTCGATTTTCCCGAGCCGGAGGGGCCGCAGACCACCACGACCTCGCCTTTCCTGATCGAGGTGCTGCAATCGGTGAGAACCTGGAACTGGCCGTACCACTTGCTGACGTTGCGGATTTCGATCATGTGGGTGCTCAGCGAATGATGGCGATGCGCGCCTGCAGTCGTTTGACCAGACGCGAAAGCGCAAAACAGATCACGAAGTAGATGAGGGCGACGAACAGATACATTTCGACTGGCCGGTTGTAATTCTTGCCGGCGATCTCGGCGGCCTTGAGAAGGTCCTTGGCGCCGATGGCATACACCAAGGACGTGTCCTGGAACAGGATGATCGTCTGGGTGAGCAGCACCGGCAGCATGTTGCGGAAAGCCTGTGGCAACACGATGTGCGCCATGATCTGGCGATAGTTCATGCCGAGCGCCTGGCCTGCCCAGGCCTGCCCGCGCGGCACGCTCTGGATGCCGGCGCGCATGATCTCGCTGTAGTAGGCGGCCTCGAAGAGGGTGAAGGTGATCAGTGCCGAGTTTTCCGCCCCGAGCGGCTTTCCGGTGATTAGCGGGATGACCAGGAAAAACCAAAGGATCACCATCAGCAGCGGAATCGAGCGCATCAGGTTCACATACCAGGTCGCGGCCAGCGACAGCGGGCCGATCGACGACAGGCGCGCCAGCGCCAGCAGGGTGCCGAGGACGATGCCGCCGGACATGGCGAACAGCGTCAGCTTGAGGGTGAACAGCAATCCGCTCCAGAGAAATGGCAGGCTCGGCGCGATGACACTCGGATCGAAACTGGTGAAGAAGCTCATCGGCTGGCGGCGATGAGACCGGGCACGCGGCTGCGTTTCTCGATCCAGGCCATGCCACGGTTGGCGAGGAAGGCGCAGATGAAATACAGCAGGGTGACCGCCAGATAGGTCTCGATGCCCTGCTCGGAATCCTCCTGCATCTGCCGCGCCTGGAAGGTCAGTTCCAGCACTCCGATGGCGAAGGCGACCGAGGAGTTCTTGAAGATGTTCATGAACTCCGAGGTCAGCGGCGGCACTATGATGCGGAAGGCCATCGGCAGGATGACGAAACGGTAGGTCTGCGGCAGCGTGAAACCAAGCGCGAGGCCGGCCATGTGCTGGCCTCGCGGCAGACTCTGGATGCCGGCGCGCACCTGCTCGGCGACGCGTGACGAAGTGAACAGGCCGAGGCAGATCACCGCCGTGAAGAATTCTTTGGCCGGCATGTCCTGCTTGACCCACAACGCGAGGTCGCGAGGCAGCAACTCGGGCGCGACGAAGAACCAGAGGAACATCTGTACCAGCAGGGGAATGTTACGGAACGTTTCGACCCAGGCAGTGGCCGCGAAGGCCGCCCCACGGTGCGGTGCGGTGCGCAGCGTGCCAACCACGCTGCCGCAGAGCAGCGCCAGCACCCAGGCCATGAGCGAAACGGCCAGCGTCCAGCCGAGGCCGGTGATCAGCCAGTCGAGATAGGTCTCCTCGCCGGCCTTGACCTGCTCGAGGAAAATACCCCAGTTCCAGTGGTAATTCATCGGGCGAAGGCGGCGGGACAGCCCTCGCCGTCCCGCCAGCGCCGACTTTCAGATCAGGATTTCTTGTTGTACGCCTCGGCCGGGGCGTCGCTCGGGTGCTTGATGAGCTCCTTGAGCTTGTCGCTCATCGGGAAGTTCATGTTCGCTCCCTTGGGCGGGATCGGCGCCATGAACCACTTGTTGTAGAGCTTCTCCAGCTCGCCGTTCTTCATCAGGCCGGTCACGGTGCTGTCGACCAGTTTCTTGAAGGCCGGGTCGTCCTTGCGGATCATGATGGCGATCGGCTCGACGTTGAGGACCTCGCCGACGATCGCATAGTCTGCCGGGTTCTTCGAGGTGACGATCAGGCCGGCCAGCAGGTTGTCGTCCATCACGAAGGCGACGGCGCGGTCGGTCTCGAGCATCAGGAAGGAATCGGCGTGGTCCTTGCCATAGACTTCCTTGAAGTTGACGTTCTTGCCCTTTTCATTGGCGCGCATCAGCTGCACGGAGGTGGTGCCGGTGGTGGTGGCGACCGGCTTGCCATCGAGCTGCGCCAGACTGGTGACGCCGGAAGCCTTCTTGACCGCCATGCGCACGTTGGTGACGAAGGTGGTCAGCGCGAAATCGACCTGTTTTTTGCGAGCCTCGTTGTTGGTCGTCGAGCCACACTCGAGGTCGACGGTGCCGTTGGTGACGAGCGGAATGCGGTTCTGCGACGTGACCGGCTGGTGCTGGACCTTCAGGGTAGGCAGCTTGAGTTCGGCCTTGACGGCATCGACGATCTTGTTGCAGACGTCGATGTGATAGCCGATCGGCTGCTGTTTGTCGTCGAGATAGGAAAGCGGATAGGACGATTCGCGGATGCCCATGGTCAGCGTGCCAGAGGCCTTGATCTTGGCGAGGGTATCGGCCTGCGCGGGTTGCGCGGCGACGAGGGCAGCGGCCAGGGTCAGGCCGAGAGCGAGTGCAGATTTCATGAGGGGTCTCCTGGGTAAAGGAACTGCGGAC
>Ga0172370_10006161_pt1 | contig 15166 bp, 11 predicted proteins | sample LakKiv5m_FD_114538 | JGI IMG/M metagenome (GOLD analysis project Ga0172370, IMG submission 114538) | Freshwater microbial communities from Kabuno Bay, South-Kivu, Congo - kab_022012_11.5m | ecosystem: Environmental > Aquatic > Freshwater > Lake | place: Democratic Republic of the Congo...
GGTCGTCACCTCCAACTTCGGCGCCACGGCCGTCACGGGCACGAAGACCGTCTCGCCATCGGCCACGACCACCTACACCATCACCGTGAGCGGCAATGGGCAACAGGCCACCGCCTCTGCGACGGTGACCGTCAGTGGTGGCGGCACACCCGGCGCCAACATGGTCTGGGTCCCCGGCGGCAGCTTCACCATGGGCACGCCGTATAACGCCTGGTGGGGTGAGCCCTATACCCAGCAGGTGGCCCTCTCCGGGTACTGGATTGATAAATACGAGGTGACGGTGGCGCAGTACCGCGCGTTTTGCACGGCCACCGGGCGCGCCTTGCCATCGTTTCCATCGGGCTATAGCTGGGCGGGGAAAACCGGCTGGGCAGATCCGGCGCTGCAGCAGCACCCCATCGTCTATGTCACCTGGTACGATGCGAAAGCCTACGCGGATTGGGCGGGGGTGGCGCTGCCCACCGAAGCGCAGTGGGAATATGCCGCGCGCGGGCCGAGCGGACGCAACTACCCCTGGGGCGGTACAGCGACGGCGGCAGACCCATACAACGGCTGGGACCAGACGAAATGCGCGAATTACTACAACTCCTACAGTCAGGGCAAATCCACCTGGCCGGTGGGGAGTTTCCCGGCGGGGGTGAGTTGGTGCGGCGCGCATGACCTGGCGGGGAACGTGTGGGAATGGTGCGCGGATTGGTCTGGGCCGTATAGTACCGGGCCGGTGACCAATCCTACTGGTCCGGCGACCGGGACGGTCCGCGTGTTGCGGGGCGGCTCGTGGGACTACGGCGACGGGTACGGCTGCCGCGGCGCCGTCCGCGGCAACGGCTACCCGGGCGGCTGGGACGGCGGCATCGGGTTCCGTTGCGTCTCTTCCTCGCCAGGACCGTAATTTCCCTTTACTCTTTCACGCTTTTTCCCTTTATCAGGCGCTTGGAGCGCCGCATTGGCCATGGATGGCCAGTCTCCTCAGCGCGTAGCGCTGAGCGATGCAAAATGGAAAAATCGAGGTCGATGTGCCACGTAGAACGGAAGACATCAGTGTGATCATGAAGACGTATGACTTCACCCTGTGGTTGCTGCCGCATCTGGCGAAGTTCAGCCGCGACCATCGGTTCACACTGGGTAATCGGTTGGAGGAGGGGGCGCTGGAGGTGTTGGAACTGCTGGTGGAGGCGAGTTACAGCGGCGACAAGCGTTCCCTGCTGCACCGGGCGAACACGCGGCTGAACCGCGTGCGGTATTTAATTCGCCTGGCAAAGGACCTGCGGCAGATCAGTGTCAAACAATACGAATTTGCCGCGCGAGCCATTGACGGCATCGGCATGGAAATCGGCGGCTGGCTGAAGCAGCAAGCCGGGAGGACAGGCGCGCATGAAACGCCATCGGCACCTGTTTGAGCAAATCGTCGTCTTCGAGAACCTGCTGCTCGCGGCGCGCAAGGCGCGGCGGGGCAAGCGGCATCGTCCGGACGTGGCGGTGTTCCACCACGATTTGGAAGGGAACCTGCTACGGTTGCAGGCGGAACTCACCGCCCGCACCTACCGCCCCGGCGCCTACCGCGAATTCGTCATCCACGACCCGAAGCGCCGGGTGATCAGCGCGGCGCCCTATCGCGACCGGGTGGTGCACCACGCGCTGTGCAACGTGCTGGAGCCGCTGTTCGAGCGCGTCTTCATCAGTGATTCGTATGCCCACCGCAAGGGCAAAGGCACGCACGCAGCGGTGGACCGGCTGACCGCTTTTCTGCAGCGATACGATTACGTGCTCAAATGCGATATCGCCCAATACTTCCCGAGCATCGATCATGCGATATTGCAGGCGCTCATTCGCCGGAAGATCGCCTGCGCGGGGACGCTGTGGCTTATCGAGACGATCATCGACGCCGGCAATCCGCAGGAAGCCGCGGACGCCTACTTCCCCGGTGATGATCTCTTCACCCCGTTCACGCGCCGCCGCGGCTTGCCGTTGGGCAACCAGACCAGCCAGTTCTTCGCCAATATTTATCTGAACGCGCTGGATCACTTCGTCAAGGAGACGCTCGGGTGTCGCGCCTACATTCGCTATGTGGACGATTTCGTGGTGCTGGCCGACGACAAGGCGACGCTGTGGGCCGTCCGCGACGCCATCACGACCTTCCTGGCGACCACACTACGCCTGCGCATGCACCCAGTAAAGCAGTGGGTGGCGCCGGTGACCAGTGGCGTGGACTTTCTGGGGTATCGCGTCTACCCCACGCATCGCCGATTGCGCCGGACGAGTGGCCTGCGCTTCCAACGCCGCCTGCGCGACATGCAACGGGCGTATCGCGCAGGGACTATCACCCTCAACCAAATTCGACAACGTCTCATGGCGTGGCTGGGGCATGCCCGCCATGCGGACACCTACCGGCTGCGGGCGTCGCTCCTCGGAGCGGCGACCTTCAGGCGGGACGCGCGGCGCGAGACCGCGTGTTGCGGGGCGGCTCGTGGAACAACAACAACGAGAACAACTGCCGCGGCGCCAACCGCAACAACAACAACCCGGACAACTGGAACAACAACATCGGGTTCCGTTGCGTCTCTTCCTCGCCAGGTCTCCCCGTCCCGATGTCATCGGGCATACGCCGGAATCCCGCCCACCATGGTGAGCGGGAGCGCGCAGGGGGGAGTCCATGCGCCGTGCGTTCCGGTCCTCGGGCAACCCGGGGACGAATACACAACCGCCCGGCGGCGACTGGTAGGCGCGCAAGCGTTCGACGGCCGTCGCCGGGCACCAGGGCAATATGGGCTCCACGATGCCTTGACCTCGCTTCCAACCCGCGACCAAATGGCTCAAAATGGGTGACAATTGGCGCTTGCGACCCGTCTGGCGGAATTCCTAATCACAAGAGAGTCAACCACGTCCATCATAATACCCGTGATGAACCCGCGACCAAACTGGACACCCCGATGCCAACCCGCGACCAGGAAAATGGGGATTTCGAGCGTAAAATCGGGGATTGCTCTTTATCGTCGCAGAAGCGGGCGCACCACGCTACGCAGAAAAAAGAAGACCCCCCGAAACCGGAGGGTCTTCTCTAATAATGGTAGCGGGGGTAGGATTTGAACCTACGACCTTCGGGTTATGAGCCCGACGAGCTGCCTGACTGCTCCACCCCGCATCGACGAATAGAGTATGCCATAAAAAAATGGTCCTGTCAATGTTTACGCATTATTTGGTTATCACGCCTGTATGATGGTGGCGACACACGCTCGCCAGGGGGATTGACGCATGAGGGGGAATGGGATTCTACGTGGGCGTGATGGCGTCTGTGGTGTTGAGGCCGAGGAGGGCGAGGGTGTTGTGGAGGGTGATGTCGGCGGCGCCGAGGAGGGTGAGGCGGGCGTTGCGGATGGGGGTGGGGAGGTCGTTGCTGAGTGCGGGGCACTGGTCGATGACGAAATGGGTAGCGTGGGCGATCTCCTGCGCGTAGCGGGCGAGGCGGTGGGGCTGGTAGAGGTCGGCGGCGGTGCGGAGCTCTTCGGGGAGATCCACCAGCACGCGGATGAGGGCGACTTCAGCCTCATGATCGAGCGGAGTGAGGTCGGTGCCGAACGGATCGGGGGTAATGCCCTGCTCGCGGGCGGTGCGCTGGAGGTCGGTGAGGCGGCGCTGCGCGGATCGAATTTCGTAGAGCGGGTTGTCCGGCGATTCCCGGGTCGCCAGTTCCAGATCGAAGTCCAGCTCGCTATCCGCGCTGCACAGCAGGAAGAACAGGCGCGCGGCGTCGGTGCCGACCTGATCGATGAGCTCGGAGAGCAGCGCGATGTCGCCTTTGCGTTTTCCCGCGAGCAGTTCGCCATCTCGTGTCAGCCGCACGACCTGGGAGATGAGCACGTGCACCTTGTCCGGGTCGTGGCCGAGGGCAGCCATGGCCGCCTTGGTGCGCGCGATGTAGCCGTGGTGGTCCGCTCCCCAGATGTCGATGAGGATCTGGTACCCACGGTTGAATTTATCTCGGTGGTAGGCCACGTCGGAGGCCAGGTAGGTCGGTTTGCCGTTGGAGCGCACCAGCGGGCGGTCCTTATTGTCCCCGTAGCGCGTGGTGGCGAGCCAGACGGCGCCTTCCGCCTCGAAGGTTTCTCCCCGTTCAATCAACTGCCGCAGTGTTTCGTCTACCTTGCCCTGCGTGAAGAGAGTGCTTTCGCGGAACCAGGTGTCGAATTCGACGCCGAGACGTGCCAGCACCTCGCGCTGCCAGGTGATCACCGCTTCCCGGCCCAGTTCGGTGAACAGCTCCAGCCGTTCCGCGGCCGGCGTGCGCAGGTAGGTGTCGCCATCACGCGCGATGATCTCCCGCGCGAAATCGATGAGGTAGTCGCCGGCATACCCGTCTTCCGGAAATTCGATGGGCTGTCCGAGTTGCTGCAAATAGCGCACCACCAGGCTCTCGCCGAAGCGCACCATCTGCGTGCTGGTGGCGGTGTCATTCACATAATATTCGCGCGAGACGGCGAAGCCGGCCGCCGCCAGCACCGAGCAGAGTACGTCGCCGAGGATGGCGCCGCGACCGTGCTGAATGCCCAGCGGGCCATTGGGGTTGGCGCTGACGAACTCCACCAGCACGGGCGTGCCCTGGCCGAGATCGCTGCGGCCATACGTATCACCCTGGCGATGAATCTCCAGCACTGCCTCGTGCAGCCAGGCCGGTTTCAGATATAAGTTAATGAAGCCGGGACCGGCGATTTCCATGCGTTCCGCCAGGTCGGCCGGGAGCTGGATGTGATCGATCAACGCCTGTGCGGCATGGCGGGGCGAGAGTTTTACCTCACCGGCCAGCAGCATGGCCAGGTTCACGGACAGATCGCCGAAGGCAGGATTCGCCGGCCGCTCGATGGTGAAGGCGGGCAGCTCCTCAAATTGCAGGCGTCCAGCTTTTTTTGCCGCTTGCGCAGCATGGGTGAAGGCAGAGACCAGTACCGGCTTTATCATGCGATTCTCTCACGAAATCCACCGCAGTGGAGATAATTACGGATCGGAAACGACAACGCCCTCACCGTGAGGGCGCGTCGAGGCATCCAGGGCTTCATCGCCATCTTACTTTACCAGATTATGCCAGACTACGTCGAGCCATGCAGACTTTTGCGCGAGCAGCAGCAGCCATTGCCGCAGGTAGCCGGTCAGCATGGCGCCGGTGAGCACCTGGACAAAGCCCATGCGCCAGAGGCGAAGCGCGCGGTGCGGGGGCAGCGGCGCCTCCAGGTGCCGGCGCAGCAGCTCCTTGCCGGCCTTGATGCCGCTGGCCAGCTCCTTCGGGGTCGCCGGTCGGGTCGTCAGGTGCTGCTGTACCCACCCGCCGATGCGTTTCCAGTTGGCGGCGACGAAGAGAATGCCGAAGGCCGCCAGCACGATGATGCTCTCAATGTCGGCAATCCCGGTGGTCAACAGCATGGCGACGGTGGTCACACCCAGGTACGAGAAGGCCATCAGCGCCACCAGATTAGTGCCGCAGCGGGGATGCACGCGCGGCATGCGCGCCACGGCGTCGGGGGTGAGCGCTTCACCGGCTTCAATGGCGCTGATCGTCTGGTGTTCCGCCGCGTGGTACCCCGCCAGCAGCGGCAGATAACGCAGCAGCACCAGGAAGATGGCGAACGACAGGAAAATCGAGAGAATAACCAGCGTCAACACATACGGTCCCGGACCCTGGAAGGATTCCTGGGCGAACACCTTCGCCAGGTCGATGAAAAAGGGTTGGTGCACCTGGCGCGCCAGTTGCTGCATCGCGAAGATCAGCACGTTTTGCGCCACCCACATGATGGCGGCAAACATGACGCCGGTCAGGAACAGCCCCAGGTCGCCGGCGCCGCCGCGAATGGCGCCGGTGGTCATATAGACGCCCAACGGGGTGGCCATGCCGCCGATGCGGGGTGGGGGAAACCACCCGTCGCGGGCCGCCAGCGCATCCGCGCGGGTCACGCAGCCCAGGTAACGGCCATCCGATGTCACCACAGGGAGCAGGCTGTTGCCGGTCGCCTGGAAATAGGCCAACAGCTCCTCACCGTGCGCCTCCGGCGGAATCTGTGCGGGCACCGGTGCCATCAGCTCACGCACCGGGAGCGTGTCCGCCCGGTCGATATCTTCGAGCACCACCTCCGCCGCCCGGTCTTCATGCAGCCAGCCGACGAGGGCGCCCATGACGGTCACCGGCAGCTCGGTCACCTGATGCCGGCGAAAGCTGCGGATGGCATGCCGCGGCGTGTCCTCCGCATCGATGGGCTGGATATCGTGCAGCAATATCCGCGCGGGCGCCGGCGGGAGCGCCTCGGGAGCGAGTTCGTCTGTCATCCTGAAATGTGATGCCATACTTGTATTGTACCGGAAAATGGGCGCGCTTACCTCACCGAGGGGAATGATCTTCAACGATTCGCGCAAGATACGCCGACTGGTCTGCATCAATGCTGGCAGCAGGGGCAGAAGTGCATGCGGCGGCCCTGGAAGGGGCGGTATTCGATCAGCGTGCCACACACTCGGCAGGGACGGCCGTTCTGCTGGTAGACATGAAGCTGGAATTGAAAGCCGCCTACGTTGCCGGCGGCGTCCCGGTAAGCAGCGTCCAGCGTGGAGGTGCCGCGCGCCTCGACCGCTTTCTGCAGCACCTCACGAATGGCGGCATGCAGGCGCACGATCTCATCATCGGTCAGCGAGCAGGCGGCCCGCTCCGGGTGGACGCCCGCCAGGAAGCAGGCTTCATCCGCGTAAATTTTGCCGATCCCGGTGATCTTCGTCTGGTCCATCAGCACCGCCTGGATCAGCGCCGTCTTTCCGGACAGCGCCCGGCAGAGCACCTCGGGGGTGAATGCCTCGCCCAGCGGTTCGACGCCGTAATGTCCCAGCTCGATCATCCGATCCGGATCGTGCCCCTCGACCACCGCCATCTGGCCGAAGGTGCGCGGGTCGATGTAGCGCAGCTCCACGCCGCCGGAGAGTTCGATAAAGACGTGCGTATGCGGCTCCGGAGTTGAGGACGGATCGGCGGTCTTCAAGCGCCCGCTCATGCCCAGCCGCGCCAGCAGCGACCGCCCGTTATCCAACAGGAAGAGCAGCGCTTTCCCGCGGCGGATGATATCGATGATCGCGGCGTGACCGAGCAGGCGGATGAATTCATCCGGCGTGGCGTGCGCGCGCACCGCGCGAGAACGCGTGACGCGCACGGAAAGAATGTGCCGTCCGACGACCTGCGGCAGCAACTGGCGGCGAATGGTTTCGACTTCGGGGAGTTCCGGCATACCAAGGAGTATACCCGCAGCAGGCTGCGGGTATACGAGAAAAATTTGGGGGAAGCTCGTGCTCCCCCCACGTTAAGAGGTAATTAGCTCTTCCCGATGCGGAAGACCTTGGTGCCGCAGGTCGGGCACGTGCCGCTCACGGCCGGCTTGCCATTCTTCATGGTGACCTGCTTGGGGTCCTTGATCTGCTGCTTGGCCTTGCACTTGACGCAATACGCTTCTGCCATAGTGGCACCTCCTCAGTAATGGTGTGAATGATGCGGTCGATTGGAAGACCGCGGGCTAAATAAGCTTTGATATGCAAGCTCATGGATATACTTCGCTAGCCAATAGAATATTCCTTCTTAGTGCAAAAAAATTTAATAATTTTTGTAAAACCCCACGTTCAGAAAAGTTAAGCGTGACAACTGATCATTTCACGGACTGCAAAAAGACATGAAAGTTTAGCAAAACGTGAGGTATTTTATGCATATGTTGTGTAAGTTGCCATACGTGAAGTATGTTCGAAATATATGGATGGCTGCCGGGTAAATTCAACAGGTAGTCGGCGGAAGGTCTCCCGACCCGGCAGGAGAAGAGCCCGTGAGCACAGAATGGATGCATGGCTTTCATTACAGCATTTCGCACAAAGGATCAGCATGATAGAGATTCGTTGTATGACGTTGGCTGATGTGCCCTTCGGCATGTATCTGAAAGAGCAGGCCGGATGGAATCAGACGGAGACGGACTGGCGCCGCTTCCTGGCGTTGGAGCCGGACGGGTGCTTCCTGGCGGAAGTGGACGGCGAGCCGGCGGGGACGCTGACGACCTGTGTGTTCGGCTCGGTGGCGTGGATCGCCATGGTACTGGTGGAGGAGGCGCGCCGGGGACAGGGGATCGCCACCGCGCTGCTGAAACACGCGATCGCCTATCTGGATGCGCGCGGGGTGCCGACGGTGCGCCTGGATGCCACGCCGCTGGGACGGCCGGTGTATCAGAAGCTCGGTTTTGCCGATGAGTATACGCTGACGCGCTACGGCGGCACGCCGGCGCCGGTGCCGGAGCTGGGGCCGGTGCGGGCATATACCCCGGGCGATCTCGAACAGGTGGCGTGGCTCGACCGCCAGGTGACGGGCACGGATCGGAAGAAGCTGCTGAAGCGCCTGCTGGCCGAGGAGCCGCAGACCGTGCGCGTGCTGGAAACGCGCGGCCAGGTCTCCGGCTACTGCGCCCTCCGTCCCGGCACAAAGGCGACGCAGATCGGGCCGTGCGTGGCCTCCTCGCCCAACGCGGGCCAGCGGCTGTTGGCCGATGCCATCACGCGCTGCGCGGGTAAACCGGTCATGCTGGATGTCCCCGAAACCAATGAAGCGGCTATCGCCTTCATCCAGGGGACCGATCTGGAAGTGCAGCGGCCGTTCGTGCGCATGTATCGCGGTATCCCGCCGGTCGATGAAGTGAACGGAATCTGGGCCAGTTCCGGGCCGGAGAAGGGGTAAGCCGTTCGAAGTCTAGAGTTTGGGGTTCATTTCCGGTCATCAGATAAGTGTGAGGGTGATGGGCGATCACTTTTTGATTAACCGGGGGTCTGAAGGGATAGAATAATGTTGGATTGGAAGGCAACCTGGCAGGAGTTGGAGCCGCCGCCGTCGCTGGCCGTGCTGCCGCTCGGTTCGATTGAGCAGCACGGGCCGTATCTGCCTATCGGTGCGGACTGGATCATGGCCGCGGAGATCGGCGAGGCGATTGCCCGCGAGTTGGGCGCCTGGCTGCTGCCGGCGCAGCCCTATTCCTGCGCGCAGGAGCATCAGGACTTCCCCGGCACGGTGAACCTGCGACCGGCGACGCTGGCTGTGTTGCTGGCGGACATCGCGGAAGCGGTGGCGCGGACAAAGGTGCGGCACCTGGTTATCATCAACTTTCACGGCGGCAACTGGGCGCTGAAGAGCATCGTGCGTGACATCAATCGCCAGCAGGACGACATCATCGTATACGCGGTCAGTCCCTACGAGGGAGCGCCGGGCGAGCAGCCGGGCGTGGACTTGCATTCCGGCGACTTCGAAACCTCCATCTGGCTGCATGCCTATCCGGAGTTGGTGCGCCCGAACCCGCAGGATTGCGTGCCGTCCGTCTCGCCGGCGCTGCTGGATCAGGTGGGCGTGCGCGCGGTGAGCCCCGGCGGGCAATGGGGCCCGGCGTCCAGGGCAACCGCGGAGCGCGGCCGGCAACTGGTCGACTGGATGGTGGCGGAAGGCGTCCGCCAAATTCGTGCAACCATCGCACAGGTTGAGGCCTTGCGAGGGAAGGAGAAGGAGTCATGTTGATACGAAAGGCCGTCATTCCGGCGGCGGGGTTCGGCACACGCTTTCTGCCGGCGTCGAAGTCGCAGCCGAAGGAGATGCTGCCGGTGGTCGATACGCCCACCATTCAATATGTGGTCGAGGAAGCCGCCGCCTCCGGGATTACCGATATCCTGATGATCATCGGCAAGAGCAAGCGCGCGATCGAGGAGCATTTCGACCGCAGCACCGACCTAGAGCGCGAGTTGGAGGCACACGGGAAAACCGAGGAGCTGGCGGCCATCCGCCGCATCTCCGACCTGGCGAACATTCACTTCGTCTGGCAGAAGGAGCTCAACGGCCTGGGCGATGCCATCTCCTACGCCCGCAACCACGTCGGCAACGAGCCGTTCCTGGTGCTGCTGGGCGATGCCATCCTCGACTCGCCGCAGCCGGTGGCGCGGCAGTTGATGGAAGTGTTTGAGCGGTATCGCGAGCCGGTGGTCGCCCTCGAACAGGTCGAGCGGGAAAAGGTGAGCCGCTACGGCGTCATCGACGGCAAGCCGGTCACCGACGGCCTGTACCTGATCGAGGACTTCGTCGAGAAACCGTCGCCGGAGGAGGCCCCGTCCACGCTGGTCATTGCCGGACGCTATATCTTCACGTCGGAGATTTTCGATTTCATCGACCGCACCAAGCCCGGGAAGAACGGGGAGATCCAACTGACGGATGCCATGCATATGATGGTGGCGAACCATGCGATGTATGGCCTGCACTTCAAGGGCAAGCGTTATGACATCGGCAACAAACTCGACTTCCTGAAGACGAATATCGAGCTCGGCCTGAAGCGACCGGACATGGCGGAGGAGCTGAAAGCCTTCATCAAGGGATTGGCGGAGACGTTGTAATGGCGATGCTTTGCCAACGGATGGTGCGAGGAGGCGCCCGGTACTCCTTATTTATATTAATATCGCTCACCGTAGTCATCGCCGGCGCCGCGTCGTATTTCGCTTCCCAGCGTGCGGCTGTGCCATCCCCGCTCGCGCCGCATCCGGTGTCGTCTCCCATCGCCGCCGCCGTTGCCCGTATCAACACCGAGCGGATGCAGGCGCACATTGCGAAGCTGGCCGGCGCCATCGGCCCGCGGCGCCAGGGGACGAAAGCGGAACAGGCGGCAGCGTCCTATGTCCACCGGCAGTTGACCTCCTACGGCTATACGGTCAGGACCGAGTCCTTCACGCTGCCGAACGGCTTGCAGAGCGCCAATGTCATCGCCAAGCTGCCGGGAGCGTCGGAGCAGGTGCTGCTGGTCGGCGCGCACCTGGATTCCCGCGCCGCCTCGCCGGGCGCCAATGACAATGCCTCCGGGGTGGCGGTGATGCTGGAGACGGCGCGCGTGTTGCGGGCGTCCCGTCCGCCGTATACGCTGCTCTTTGTCGGCTTCGGCGCGGAGGAGCACCAGCGGCGGGGCGAGCGCTACCACCATTTCGGCAGCCGCGCGCTGGCGAAGGACGCGGGGCTGCGAAAACGGCTGGCCGGCATGGTCTCGCTGGACATGGTTGGCTACGGCACGGTGCTGCATGTCGACAACCAGGGCTGGGCGGTGGACCGCCGGCGGGATGAGATCGGTAACGTCGCCGGCAACATGGGATTGCCGGTCCGCGTGGGGCGGAGCAAGCCGCAGAGCGATCATGAAGCCTTCGAGCGGGCGGGCGTTCCGGTCGCGTATCTGCACTGGGAGCGCGATCGGACTTATCACAGCCCCGCCGATGCCCCGGCGCACATTCAGCCGGAACGTCTGCACCGGACGGCGGAGCTGATGGTGCGCTCCATGCTCAATGCACGGTGAGTCTCATGAGAAAATACAGCTTCACGATAATAACCGTCACCCTCCTCATCGCCGCCGCCTGCCTGCTGTTTCGCACAGCGGGGTATCCGCAGCCCACCGGTCCGGTCATCTGTCTCGACCCCGGGCACCCTTCGGAGGTGAACGCCGGCACCACCGTGCAAAACGGGCTGCGCGAGGTTGAGGTGAATTATGATGTCGCGCTGCTGGTGAAGGAGACGCTGGAGGAGGAGCTGCACGCCCGCGTCATTCTCACCCGCGATTTCCGCGGTGTCGATCCCAAGCACCGCCGCGTCGTCAGCAATAAGCAGCGCGCCGAGATCGCCAACGCCGCCCACGCCGATCTGCTGCTGCGCCTGCACTGCGACACCGGCAAGGGTCGCGGCGTCACGGTGTATTACCCGGACCGCCAGGCGACGAAGAACGGCAAGACGGGACCGTCCGCCGCGGTGCGCCAGGCCAGCGCGCAATACGCGAAGGCGCTGCACGCCGGCCTGGCGGAAGTGCTGGACGGCGCATTGCATGATAACGGGGTGAAGGGTGAAAGCGCCACCTACATCGGGAGTAAGCAGGGTGCGCTCACCGGCTCGATCTACAGCGAGGTGCCGGCCGTCACCGTCGAGATGGTCTTCCTGAGCAGTAAAAGCGATGCCGACTATATCCGCAGCAAGGATGGCAAGCGGCAGATGGCGGACGCTCTGGCGATCGGCGTGGCGCGCTGCTTGAACAAGGATTAGGGAACAGATCCCCGCAGATCCCCGGTTCCACGCATATTTCACGCTCAAATTGGTCCTGCTTCGGGATTGGTGGGCAGCTGTCAATACTGTTCACATAAGGGTTTTCGTAGGGGCGAGTGGCACTCGCCCCTTATGAGAGCTGGGGTGCGCATTTCGCCTCAGTACGAATACAACTCCCGTAACGGGGCGAGTGCCACTCGCCCCTACGAAAACCCTTATGTGGACAGAATCGGGGAAACTGCTCAACAATCTTCTCTATACCCAAAAACCAACCGTTTTAAACCTCTTTTGGTCTGTTTTAGCGCTAATTTCCCCAACCGGCACCGGCGGCGCCTTTGCCGGCACAGCGGCTGGTTGTCCGGCAGCAATGCGGCAACCTTTTTCTTTTTCGGTTTTCTAAATAGGGAGGAGTTCATCGGCTCCCTGTCGAAAATTCAGTAAAACTGCCCTCATCACAGCGGTATTGAGCTCACCCCGGCTATAATCCGTACAACAGCAGTGCGTTGGCACGGGTGTGTCTCGATGCGAGGGAAACGATAGAACACGCGCGGATGAAGAATCCGCGCTCCGGAATAATCGCGCGGGTCTGCGGCGGTACGCCGCCGCATATTTTGCCGCGCTCGAGATTGGTATCTTCAATGAAGGATGTTGCTATGCGGCGTGTATTACCACTCATATTCAGTCTCCTGCTGATCTTCGCCGGCGCCATGGCCGTGATGGCACAGGGGACGATGCCGAAAGTGGTCAACGGCGGAAAACCGATTACCCTCAAGGTATTCGGCCTGCCGAATCTGACCGACGCGTTGAATGTCGGATCGAAGGCGGAGATGGCGGCGGCGCGTGAATTCATGCGGCGTTACCCGAACGTCACCCTGAAACCATTCACCTTCCTCACCGTGCCGGGCGGCGGCCAGGAAGGCGGGTCGGCCATCGATACCGACACCAATACGTTGATGGCGATGGCGGCGGGCATCGCGCCCGAGGTCTTCACCACCAACTTCCGCCAGTCGGATACCTTCATTCAGCAAGGCTTCCTGCTGCCGCTCGATAAATATTACGACGAGTGGAATAGCACGCCGGAAGGCAAAAAGGAGATCAAGCAGGTCTTCACCCCCGAGATTCTGAAGAAGGTCGTCTGGCGCATCGGTCCCGATGGAAAGAAGCATCTCTGGGCGATCCCGCCCGACACCCTGTCGATGGTGATGATGTACCGCAAGGACATCCTGCGCAAGGCGGGCGTCAATCCGGAGAAGCCGCCGCAGACCTGGGATGAGTTCTACAACATGTGCGTCAAGGTGTGCGATCCGCGTAAGCCGATGTATGCCTACACGCTGCAGGGATCGTGGTTCTTGAGCTGGATGTTGTGGTCGGAAGGCAATAAGATCATCGACACCAAAGACGGCAAGAACTGGTATGCCGACTACAACAGCGACACCAAGGACAATAACTCGGTCGAAGCCTTCAAGTTTGCCTACAAACTGGTCAACGGTCCCTGGGCCATCTGCCCGAATTGTGAAGAGCATTATGTGCTGCCCGATAAATCGCGTGTGAAAAGCGAGCGCGGCAAGCTGACAGTCCAGTGCTCGAAGGGCCATAAATACACCGTCAAGCAGCTCGTCGATAAAAAGCTCTATTTTGAGGGCGTCTGCACGGACGACTTCAACCTGTGGGGCAAGAATCAACTCGCCTGCTACATCAGCTACATGGGCAATATGGTGCTCAATACGCCGGGCGTCGATCCGTCGTTGATTCAACTCGCGCGCGTGCCCTATTCCCCGATGGGCAAGAGCGTATCCGAGATCAACGCGAAGATGTATGCCATCAACGGCACGCTGGACCCGGTGAAGGATGAAGGGAAGATCGAGACCGCGTGGGCCTACATCCGCTTCCAATCCTCGGATGAGGCGAAACGCATCAAGACGCAGATCTTCGTGGAGAACGGTTTCGCCAAGTACCTGAATCCCGAATGGCTGCGTAAATTCGGTTATACGGCCTACCTCCGTCAAGTACCGCCGGCGTGGGAAACCATGTTCAAAAACTCGTTGAACGAAGGCAACCCGGAGCCGTATGGCCATAACGCCCAGCAGATTTACAACGAGATGGACGTCGCCTGGGGCCAGGTACGGCAGTTGTCGGTCCCGGATAACGCGTCGATCAAAAAGATCCTGGATAGAAACGTCGCCCTCACGAATGAGAAGCTGATGGGCGAAGTTCCGGCGCCGGTCAAGAAGAAGCGGGACACGGTGGCATTGATCTTCGTCGTCGTCTCGGCATTTCTATTCCTGATGCTCGGGCGCTACACCATGGCGACTTACGGCAAGGCGCTGGAGTCGCCCTCGCAGCGCACGAAAGCCGCCTTGCGCCAGGTGATTATCGCCTGGATCATCATGATCCCCGCGCTGGGCGCCGTGCTGGTGTTCCAATACCTGCCGCTGATCCGCGGCTCGCTCATTGCCTTCCAGGATTATCAGATCCTGCTTACCCATCAGAAGTGGGTCGGATTGGCGAACTTCGGCGCCGTGCTCTTCGCGCCCAAAGAGTTCTGGGATCCGATGAAGAACACGCTGGTCTTCGCCGCGCTGGCGTTGGGCATGGGCTTTATCGCCCCCATCGTGCTGGCGCTGCTGCTGCACGAAATTCCACGCGGTTCGCTGTTCTTCCGCATCGTCTACTTCCTGCCGGCGGTGACGTCGGGCATCGTGGTGATGCTGCTCTGGCGTCAGTTGTACGATTCATCTTCGTACGGCGTGCTGAACCAGATCCTGGCGCTCATGCACATCGAAACGCAGAAGTTCCTGCAGGACCCGAAACTGGCGTTGTTCTGGATTGTGGTGCCGACGGTGTGGATGGGCATGGGGCCCGGCTGCATTATTTACCTGGCCGCACTGCGGCAGATCCCGACCGAATACTACGAGGCGGCGGACGTAGACGGCGCCGGCTTCTTCGCCAAGTTGCGGACCATCACCATCCCGTTCCTGAAACCGCTGCTCATCATCAACTTCGTTGGCGCCTGCGTGGGCGCGATGAAATCCTTCGAGCAGATCCTGGTCATGACGGGCGGCGGGCCGGCCGGCA
>Ga0172370_10006164_pt1 | contig 15165 bp, 14 predicted proteins | sample LakKiv5m_FD_114538 | JGI IMG/M metagenome (GOLD analysis project Ga0172370, IMG submission 114538) | Freshwater microbial communities from Kabuno Bay, South-Kivu, Congo - kab_022012_11.5m | ecosystem: Environmental > Aquatic > Freshwater > Lake | place: Democratic Republic of the Congo...
CAGCGTGCTTCCCATGCCGCAATTGGATGGTCTTTTCAAGGGATGGTTGGGGACCAGCGGCGTCGTGACAAAAATGGGCGTCAGGGTCCATCCGATCCCCCCGATTCTCAAGGTGTTTACCGTGTCTACCCACAATCTTGAGGACATGACATCTTACATGGTGAATTTAGGGAACTACGAAATCTGCGATGATCTCACCGGGGTATCCTGGTGGCTCTCGCAGGTGCCCATTCCCTATCCCTACCGGCCCAAACCGGATGGCGCCCCCGAATGGTACTGCTTTGGCGCGACCTATTCCTGGACCAAAAAAGAGAAGGAGGCCAGAGAGGAAATCTGGCAGAACGTTCTGGATGAGGAAAAGAAGAAGGGGACATCCATTCAATATGCCGACTATCCGGAAGAGGCATTGAAGGCAAGGACCCAGCTTCCCAGCCGGATTGTGGGATCGACCAAAAATTACACCAAAATGGCGGGAGGCGGCATATCGTGGCCCGGGACCTTTACGCCAGCCAACAAATGGGCGCCGGTGTATAACAAATGGAAGGAGATCTTGATCGATCATAAGCTTTCGCCTGCCACGCGTGTTACCAATTACCGCGGGGTGCATTACGGCATGCTCCGTGCCATGATTCCATTTAACAAGCAGAGCGCTGAGGAAACCGAAAATGCAAGACATGCCATTGTGGAATGTCTCAAAGTGGACCTGGACGCCGGGGGTATCCCGTACAAGCCTCCCGTGGATTTTGCCGCTGAGATCAACAAACGGGCCCATCCCGGCTACCTATCGCTCTTGAAACAGGTGAAACAATTGCTGGATCCAAATGATATCATGAACACCGGAAAATTGGGTTTTTGATTGTTCAACCGCCACGTGGCATTGGGAGGATATTATGGAATGGAACATAGCCACTCTCGAAGAGTTGGAAGAGAAGATATGGAGATGCACGGCCTGCGGCAACTGCAAGGCTGCCTACAACTACGGGCCTCCACCTGAGTTCGGCGAGATCTGCCCTGCAGGGGCCGAGTTCGGATTTGAAGGCTTCATGGCATCGAAAGGGAAAATCGCGTTTGCAAGGGGCATCCTTGACGGACAACTGGAATGGACCGACGAGCTTCTGGATGCCATTTATAAATGCACGGTCTGTGCAGGGTGCCAGAACCAGTGCGAGCTGGATCATAAACCGTTCATCCCTGAAATCATTGAGGCCATGAGACGCAAGTCGGTCAAAGACGGGGTCGGTCCCATGCCCACCCAGAAAAAGATCGCCCAGTCCATGCGGAGCTATAATAACCCATACCAAGGGCCTCGAAGGGTGCGCATGGACTGGACCCGGCCCTTCAAAAAGGCCAAGAAACCGATCAAGGACATCAACAAGGAACCGGCCGACATCCTGTATTATGTAGGCTGCACCGGGGCTTTCAACCTTCCGGCCAGGGGCGTGCCGGTAGCCACCGCCTCCCTGTTTCAGAAATTGGGGCTGGATTTTGGCATCTTAGGCGAAGATGAAATTTGTTGTGGATCGACAGCCATGAGAATCGGCGATGCCGATGAGTTTAAGAGGGTGGCGGAATCCAACCTGGAAACCTTCAGAAGACTTCACGAAGAACGAGGGGTCAACACCATTGTCACCTCCTGCGCGGGCTGTTACCGGGCCATCAAGAAGGATTATGTTCTGTCTTCCGAGTATGATAAAATAATGGGTGGAATCACAGTCATCCACACGGTTGAACTCCTCAACAATCTATTTAAGGAGGGAAAGCTGAAATTCACCGGCGAACTGCCCTGGAAGGTAACCTATCACGATCCCTGCCACACCGGGCGGCACCTGACCAAATTCGTGATAGATAAAGACGGCTCCCAGCTCTGGAAGGGGGCCTACGTGGGTCTCAATGAGGAGGATTGCCTCTACGACGTACCCAGAGAAATCCTTCAGGCGATTCCCGGTATCGAGTTCACGGAGATGGAACGAATCCGGGACAACTCCTACTGCTGCGGCGGCGGGGGCGGCGTGATGACCGGATACGGGGACTGGGCCGCCAAGAACGCCTCCAAGCGCATTGAAGAAGGGATGAAAACCGGTGCAGAACACATGGTCTCCATCTGCCCCTTCTGCCATTATAACTTGAATGAAGGTTCCAGAAGGATCGGAAGTGAGATGAAGCTCTATGACCTGGTGGAACTGCTGGACCAGGTTATCGCTGAGCCCAAATAGATTCAGGAAAGACCCATGGGAAAGGAGGTGATTCAAGGGATACGCGGAGTAGGCAGGTTGTTGGCATGAACCACACTTTTGCTTAAAGAGGAGGCAGACATGAAAAAGGCGATCCGAACAGCGTTGTTGTTGGTACTGGCTGGCGCGTTTTTGCTGGCCCCAAACTTTGCAGTTGCTGCAGATCCCATCAAGATTGGCGTACTTGTTCCGCTCACCGGGATCGTGGCCCAGAGCGGGGTGGAAATGAAGGACGGCATTGAGATGGCCGTCAAGGAAAAGGGGACGATCCTTGGCCGGCCCATTGAGCTGGTGGTGGAAGACACCCAGATCAAACCCGATGTGGCTGTGAGCAAGGCGGAAAAGCTTGTCTTCAAAGATGGGTGTGTCGCACTGATCGGGGCCTTTTCGAGCGGTGTCGGCCTCGCTCTGGCAAAAAACATTGACAGACTGAAGGTGCCCTTCCTGACCACCCACGTCATGACAACGGAATTCTATGGCATGCACAAGTGGGTTTTCCGGTCCGGGCAGTTGGCCAATGACCAGACTGCGGTAGGAAATGTCAAGGGGATTCTCTCCAGGCCTGACCTTAAGGATCGGACCTACTATGTCATCGTCCATGACTATGCGTGGGGCCACGACGGAGGGAAACGCTTCATCGAACTGGCCAAAAAGAACGGCATCAAGATCTACAATGAGGATTTTGACAAGGCGCCCACCAGCACCAAGGACTGGTCCTCCTATATCAGCAAGATCAAGGCCTCGGGCGCGGACGGCGTCTATATTGTCTTTATCACCAACGTCATTCCTGTGTTCACCAAACAGGCCGCGGATTTCGGGCTCCTGAAGACCTGCAAGATCATCACTGCTGCTGCCCCCGGCCCTATGGAGCTGGAGGAAGGCGGAGAGGCGTGCTATGGCATTTTTGGCGCCTCGGATTGGTCCTGGGACGTGAATACCCCGGTCTCGGACGCCTGGGAAAAGAAGTTCTGGGAGACCTACAAGATCATTCCCTCCGATGCGGCCGTTCATAGCTATGTGGGGGCCATGAACCTCTTTAACGGCATCGAGAAGGCCAAGAGCACAGACCCGGACAAAATCGCAGACGCCCTCAGGGGCATGAGCTTTAACGGCCCTTACGGGACCGTGCGCATTTCGGCCTTTGACAACTGCGCGAGAAACGATGCGGTCCTCACGGAAACCATGGCGGCTCCGCCCAATCCCTATGGGGCCAAGGTGGTCATGAAGGTGCTCAAGACCTTCAAGGCCGAGGAACTCGGTCCACCCGAGAAATAGGGCACACAAGCCTTTTTTACCCTGGTTGACAATAACCTCCTTCGCAGTGCGGGCGCGGCCTGGGATCGGTCGGGCCACAGCCTGCAGGGCGAAGGGATGAGGAGAAACGAGAGGGGAGGCTGGAGGCGGCGGTGAATACTGCGGTAGATATTGTACTGAACAGTCTCGTGCTGAGCGGCGTTTTTCTCATCGTGGCCATAGGGCTCAATATCATCTATGGCCTGAGCCGGGTCATGAACCTCGCCCATGGCTCCCTTTACGCCCTGGGGGCCTACGCGAGCGTCACCCTGATGTCGTTTGGGGCGAACTTTTTTGTTTCCCTCGTCATCGCGCCTTTCCTGGTGGCCCTCTTGGGACTCGTGCTGGAGAGGACGATCATTGCGCCCATGCGAAAGCGCTCCATCGTCTATACCCTCATCCTGACCTATGGACTCATGTTCCTTCTGGACGGTCTCATTCGGTACGTTTGGGGCAACGAGCCCAGATTTGTAAAACTCCCCCTCTTTCTTCAGGATACCGTCCCGATCCTGGGCACCCACTATCCGGTTTACCGACTTGCGACCCTGGTGATCATCGCGGCGACCATGGCCGGACTCATGCTTTTCCTGGAAAAGACCAAAACGGGCATTACCCTCAGGGCTGCCAGCACCATCCCCGAGATGGTTTCCTGCCTCGGGATCAATATGAAGCTGGTTCACATCGGGGCCTTTGTCCTGGGCTGCGGCATGGCCGGCATCGCCGGCGTGGTCGCGGGGCCTCTGTATAGCGTAGACCCGGTCATGGGCCATGAGATGCTCATCAGTTCATTTGTGGTCATCGTGATCGGGGGTCTGGGAAGTCTCCGCGGGGCCGTTTTTGCCGCCCTCCTCGTTGGACTGGTCCAGACCCTGGCCGAGTTTTTCATCACAGATCTGGCTATGGTGATTGTGTACATGTTGATGGCCGTTATCCTCGCATTCATGCCGAGAGGCCTCCTGGGTGAAGGAAGGTTTGAATAATATGGAACAACGACCGTCTGCACCGGTTCAAGCACCTCAAAAGCTTTTGGGGGGCAAGATCGTGGCCCTTGCCATCGTGGTGGTATGTCTCGCTGTTTTTCCATTTGTGGTCAAGAATCGGTTCTACGTCAGTCTCATCAACCAGATGCTGATCTACGGACTTCTCGCCATGAGCCTGGACGTGCTGCTGGGATACACCGGACTTCTGTCGTTCATGCACAATGCCTATCTGGGCGCCGGTGCGTACCTGGTGGGTCTTTTTCTCCTCCGCGTGGCCCCCTCCTCCCTATGGCTTGCTTTGCTTGTGGGGGTCATAGGCACCCTGATTCTTGCCTTGCCAGTGGGCTGGGTCCAGGTGCGAACGGGCGGACTCGCCTTTGCCCTTCTAACCCTTGCCTTCGGCATGATGTTTTTTACCGTGGCATGGAAATGGTACAAGGTAACCGGCGGAGACGACGGACTCATGGGCGTGCCCCATCCGGATATCTCTATCTTTGGCATGGTGGTTGGAAACACAGGAAACCCTGTGGTCATGTACCTCCTTACCCTGGCCGTGGTCCTGCTCTGCTTTTTTGTGACCTGGCGTATTGTTCATTCGCCCTTTGGGGCAGTTTTGGAGGCCATTCGCGAGAACGAGGAGAGGGCCTCCTTTGTAGGGATCAACGTGCGCAAGTTTAAGCTCCTCGGGTGGTTGCTCGCCTGTGGTCTTGCGGGCGTGAGCGGCGGGCTCTTCATTCTGTGGCGGGGTTATATCGGGCCGACCACCATGAGCGCCTTTGCAGGCGCAGGCGTTCTGATGATGGTGCTCCTGGGCGGGATGGGCTCACTTTGGGGCCCGTTTGTTGGGGCCGGGATTTTCATACTCATGCAGGATTACATCAGCACTATGACCGAGCACTGGGAACTGTTCGTTGGGCTGGTAGTCATTCTGCTGGTACTCTTTCTGCCGAGGGGCTTTGTGGGCTTAGGTGATTATGTAATGCGCTTCAGAAAGGAATAATCAAGATCCATGACCACTATTCTGAGCACAAAAGGCCTTCACAAACATTTTGGCGGCGTACTTGCTGTGAACGATGTCAATGCGGAGTTCAAGGCGAAACGCCTTCGATCGATTATCGGTCCTAACGGGGCCGGAAAGACCACCTTTATCAATGTCATTACAGGGAGGCTGCCTGCCAGCTCCGGTGCAGTGCTGTTCGGCAATCAGGATATCACCAATCATCCGGCGCATCGGCTGGTCCGGTTAGGCATCTGCCGTACCTTTCAGATAACAAGTATATTTATGGGATTAACCGTATTTGAGAATGTGCGGATTGCGGCACAGAGCAACATAGGGGGCTCGCTCAAGATTTTTTCGGCAAGAGAAAGCCTGAAGGAGGTCAACGCCAAGACGTGGGAGATATTGGATCGTATAGGCCTCAAGGACAAGGCGCGCATACCCTCCAACAATCTTGCCCATGGCGACCAGCGACTCCTTGAGGTCGCTATGGCACTGGCCGGCGACCCAAAGATCCTTTTCCTGGATGAACCCACGGCAGGGATGTCGCCTGCGGAAACCGAACACATCGCAGAGCTTATCAAGGGATTGACCGAAACCGTTGCAGTGGTCCTGGTAGAACATGATATGGATGTGGTCATGAGCATTTCAGACGAAATCACCGTCCTGAACCAGGGGAGCGTCATTGCAGAAGGTCCTCCCCGGGAGATACAGAATAACGAGATGGTCAAGGAGGCGTATCTCGGCCATGCATGATTCGGAAGCAAATAAGATCCTTGAAATCGAGGACCTCCACACCTACTATGGAAGGAGCCATATTATTCAAGGGCTTTCCATGGATGTGGCCAGGCTCGAGGCTGTTTCCATCCTGGGAAGGAACGGGGTGGGAAAGACAACCACCCTCCGCTCTATTTTGGGCCTGACCCCGGCCCGAAGAGGGACGATCCGAATCAATGGGGACGACACGACTCGGTGGCCTACCCACAGGGTTGTCAGAAAGGGGATCGGTTATGTGCCGGCTGAACGACACATCTTTCCTGGAGTGAGCGTCGAAGAGAATCTCAGATTGGCGGCAAAGCCTTCAGCAGATGAAGATGCGTGGACTATGGATAAAGTGTACAGCCATTTTCCCGTATTGAAGGCAAGGAACCGGCAGGACGGGTCTACGCTCAGCGGTGGAGAGCAGCAGATGTTAGCCATCGGCCGGGCGTTGATGGGGAACCCGATCATCATGCTTTTAGATGAGCCGTCCCAGGGGCTTGCGCCGCTCCTGGTGTTCGAGGTCATACAGCCGATACTCCTATTTTGCATTCAGTCGGGATTGACGCTTCTGCTGGTGGAGCAGAATCATCGCATGGCCCTGAAAGTGGCCTCCAGGCACTATCTGATGGGCATCAAGGGCAAAATCGGGCAGACGGCTACGTCTGAAGAACTGACGGCCGACAGTGAGATCATCAAGAAGCACCTGGCGGTATAAGCGGTATAAGATGAGGCGCAAGGTAGATAAGTGTGAAGTGCGAAGTTAAAAGTTGAAATCGGGATTCTTCCTTTTCTAACTTTAGGCACTTCAAACTCGTAACTCCAAACGATAAGAACGAGTATCCAGAAACCAGTATCCAGCATCAGACAAGGAGATTTAGGATGTTTCATTTTTCGAGGGAGCAGAAGGTTTGCGAGGTCGGCGGCGTCCGATTTGGCGGTCAGCCCGGCGAGTATCCCACGGTGGTCTGTTCCTCCATTTTTCAGAAAGGAGACAAGGTCTTTGAAGGGAAACGGAAGGAGGGATTTGACGAGAATCGTGCGGAGGAACTGCTTCGGACACAGGACAGACTGTCCATGGAAACCGGGGTCCCGGGTATGGCCGATGTGGTGGCCAATACAGGAAAGGAGTTCGAATTATACATCGATTTTGTGACCTCGGCAAGCAATATGCCCTTTTGTGTGGATGCATGGCAGATGAAGCCCAAACTGGCAGGCGCGGCCTATTGCGCGGAGAAGGGTCTCCTGGACCGCATGTTCTATAACAGCATCACGGTATGGGAAGAGGACCTGGAGACAGAGATCCGTGAAATCGCACAGATCGGGGTCAAACATGTCCTTCTCGTGGCCTTTGACATGGCCGACCAGATGCCCTCAGGGAGAATTGCCGGGACGCAAAAGCTTTTAGATGCTATGGAAAAGGTCGGGGCACGCTTCGAGAGCATCTTTGTGGATACCTCGGTCATGAACGGCCCTGCCACCGCCTTTTGCAGCATTGCCAACCGGATGATTAAGGAGAAGTGGGGGTTCCCCACGGCCAGCGCCCCCTCCAATGGCTCTTATATGTGGAAGGAGGCACGGGAACGCTGGGGGTTCAAGGGATGGTCGGCTGCGGATGCGGGCCTGGAGTCACTGGCCTCCTTCATGTACCATGATATGATATTCGCCGGTCCCATGGCAGGGGCATCACGGATTTTTCCCGCCGTGGCCATGGCCGATGCCTTTGCCGCAACGGCCGCCTTTGCTGAAACCAGAAAACTTCCGACACTTGAAACCCATCCTCTCAATAAGCTCTTTCCGGATTTTGTAAATCAGTTGAAGGGAATGTAATCGAAACGGATTGATTTGCTTCATAACTGTAGGTGCGGATTTATTCGCACCCATTGTGCGGATGAATCCGCACCTGCAACAGCAAATTGCCAATAGCATGATTAAGGAGTTGCACTATGATGACGATGACATCCAAGGAGCGTGTGAAGGCTTTTTTTAACAGAGAACCGGTGGATCAGGCGCCCTGCTTTAGCGGCATGGGCACGGTAACTGTTCAGGCAATTAATAAGATGGGGATCCGTTTCGCCCAGGTGCACGGTTCGGCGGGATATCTGGCGGGGTCGGCCATTGCCAGCGCCGAGATGTTCGGGTTTGACGGGATCGTTGTTCCCTACGATATGTGTACCGTTCCGGAGGCACTTGGAAGGGGCGCCAGTCTGTATGAAAATGCAGACGGCATCCTCTATCCCACCGTCCCCTCAAAATGGGCCACACTGGACGACGTAGATCTTCCCGAGGATTACCGGTCGATTTTTGACCAGGGACGCATGCCGGTGGTGGATGAGGCCATCAAGATCACAAAGGCGCATGAAGGGGGCAAACTGGCTGTAGGAGGATGGGTGCTGGGACCCTTCACCATGGCCGGCCAGTTGATTGAACTGGATGTCCTGCTTAAAGGGCTCCGTAAGGACAAGGACAGGGTGGAGGCCTTTCTCTCAAAGATGACCGACCTGGTGATTGCCGTAGCTCAGCATTATCAGGACTTGGGGGTGGATTACATGAATATCCGCGAGATGGGATCGGGTACCGATCTTATTTCCCCCCGCATGTGGAAGGCCCTCATCAAACCCAATCTCGAGAAGGTCTTTTCTGCGCTCGAATCCCCCAAGATCAATCATATCTGCGGGTCCACCGACCTGATCATCGAGATGATGAACGACTGCGGCGCCGATGCCGTGAGTGTCGATCAGAAAAACCATGTGGCTGAATCGCGTCAAAAGCTGGGCCCGGACGCCATGATCCTGGGGAATTTCGATCCCTACGGGACCCTGGTTCAGAAGGATGCCGGCGAGGTGGCCGAGGTCATCAAGAAATGTGTGGATGACGGCGTGGATGCGGTCTGGCCGGGTTGTGATATCTGGCCCGATGTGAAAAGGGAAAACGTGGAGGCCTATGTGAAGGCCGTCCGGGAATACGGTAAGAAATAGACACGGAATGAAAACGTGAAAGGTGATGCGTGGACTTTCCTTCACTTTAGTCACTTTAGTCACTCAATTTAGGCACAGCGGAGGGAAATGCAATTATGGGAAAGGAAGAACTCAGGGAGGAATTGTTGAAGCAGCTTCACGAAGGTGTTGTGGAGTTTGAAGAAGACAAGGTCCGGGAGGCCGCACAGAGGGTGCTGGATGAGGGGCTGAACGCCTATGATGCGGTGATGAACGGCCTGGCTGCGGGCATGCAGGAAGTGGGTGATCTCTATGATCAGCAGGAGTATTTTGTGCCTGAACTTCTTATGTGCGCCGATGCACTGTATGTGGGCCTGGATATCCTAAAGCCCCATATCAGCCTTGAAGATCTGGGAGACAAGCCAAAAGGCCAGGTGGTGATCGGCACGGTGCAGGGAGATGTGCACGACATCGGAAAGAATATCATCAAGATGATGTTCGAGGTGGCCGGGTTCACGGTCCACGACCTGGGCAGGGACGTCCCCCTTGAGAAATTTGTGGAAGAGCAGCTCCGCACAGACTCGGAGATCGTTGCCCTGTCGGCCATGATGACCACCACCATGATGGGCATGGAAAAAGTCATCAAGATGATCAAAGAGAAAAACCCCAATGTGGCCATCATGCTGGGCGGCGCCCCGGTGACAAGTGATACGGCCACCCTGTTTGGTGCAGACGGCTACGCCGACAGCGCCGGCAATGCGGTGCAGGAGGCCATCAAGATGATCGGCCGATTGAGAGAAATGCAGGCGAAATGGACTGACAACTGAATCTTTTCGGTCGAAGTACTGTTAAACCAACAGGGAGTTGCAACAGCGATTTTAGGAGCGTGCTGAATGGGCGACAAGGGTAAGGTGAAGGTTATTTTCCAGCCATCGGGAAGAAGAGGAGAGGTTGACAAGGGGATCAACATCATCGAAGCCTCGCGGCGACTCGGGGTTGACATCGAGACCCTGTGCGGCGAAAAGAGGGTCTGCGGCAAGTGCAAGGTCCGGATTGAAAAGGGATCGTTTGAAAAGTTCGGGGTTGTATCGGATCCGAGTCATGTGAGTGCCTGGCAACAGGAGGAGGAGAAATTCATCACCCCTGAGCAGCGGGCATCAGGGTACCGCCTGGGATGTGTGGCTGAGATCCAGGATGACATACTGGTCTTTGTGCCCGAGGAGTCCAGGGCCGGCAAGCAGGTGGTGAGCAAGGCGGCCCGGGATATCGATATCAACTGGAATCCGGCGGTCAGAATCTATACGGTGACCGTGACGCCGCCCACCTTCGAGGACCCCTTAGGTGATTTCGAGCGGATGACCCAGGCCCTGGAAAAGGAATATGGACTTAAAGGGCTGGATATCGACTGGTTCACATTGCGCGACCTTCCCAATACGATCCGCAAAGGCGAATGGACCATCACGGCAGCCGTGTGGATGGACAAAGAGATCATCAAGGTATGGCCGGGAAGGGTAGAGGACTACTACGGCCTGGCCATCGATGTGGGGACCACCACGGTGGCCGCCTACTTTTGCAACATGAGGACCATGGAGGTGTTGGATACGGTCTCCATGATGAATCCCCAGTGCAAGTACGGTGAAGACGTCATGTCGCGGATCACCTATCACATGCAGACCCCGGGCGGCCTGGAGAGGATGAGCGACGACATCATCGAGGGGCTCAATGAACTGGTCAGAAAGGCCTGTGAAGGGACCCATCCGCCGATGAAAAAAAAGAAGGACGAAACCGGCAAGGTGATCAAGGATGAGAGCGGCGAACCCATCATGATCGCGGATCCCGAAGAGGGGAAGACCTATCTCCGCCTGGAACCTTCGGATATCATCGATCTGACCCTGGGTGGGAATACGGCCATGCACCACATCCTGCTCAAGCTGGATCCCCAGTATGTGGGCCTGGCGCCGTTTCCGCCGGTGGTTCACAGAAGTCTGGATATCAGGGCCCGGGATCTCGGGATCGGGATCAACAAGTCGTCCAGGGTATTTATCATGCCCAACGAGGCCGGATTTGTTGGGGCGGACAATGTGTGCGTGCTGGTGTGCGAGAAACCACACCAGAGCGATACGCTGCAGCTCATCATTGACATCGGCACCAACGGCGAACTGGTGTTGGGGAATAAAGATAAGCTTATTTCGTCTTCCTGTGCCACAGGACCGGCCCTGGAGGGGGCCCAGTTGGCCTTTGGCATGCGCGCCGCGCCAGGGGCCATTGAACGGATCAAGATAGACCCTGAGACCCATGAAGTGGACTACAAGGTCATCGGACGAGAGGCCTGGCTGGCGTATTCCAAGCCGGAAGAGATGAAGACCAAGGGGATCTGCGGGTCCGGGATCCTGGATGTCCTGGCAGAGCTTTATCGATCCGGCGTGGTGGAAAAGAGCGGGAGGTTCTCCAAGAATCAGAAGTCCAAACGGTTCCGGACGAATCCGGACAACCCGAGACAGAAGGAGTTCATTATCGCCTGGGCCAATGAGACCTCCATCGACAAAGACGTGGTGATCACACAGAAGGACATCAGGCAGATCCAGTTGGCCAAAGGGGCGCTTTACACCGGCTGTAAGCTCATGATGCGGCGCATGGGGATTGATAAGGTCGATACGATCAAGATCGCTGGGGCATTCGGCACCCATGTGGACAGGGAAAAGGCACTGATTATGGGCTTGTTCCCGGATTGTGAGATAGAGAAGATCCTTTCCATTGGGAACGCGGCCGGCGACGGGGCAAGGGTCGTTCTCCTGGATCGCGACATGCGTGTAGATGCCGCATGGATCTCCCGCAATGTGGAGTACATCGAGCTGACGGTCGAAAAGGATTTTGAAAGGCAGTTTATGGAGTCGATGCAGATCCCCCATATGACGGACCTGTTTCCCCACCTGGAAGGGCTGGTGCCGGAAGAGATCCTGCACCAGAAATAGAACTGGATGCTGGATGGTTTGGATGGTTGGATGATGGGATACTGGATGCGGTTTTTCCCGACTTCTGACCTCTGACTACCGACCTCTGGCACCTGATGGTGGATGATTGGATGATGGGATCAACTGTGAATCGGGAATCTGCGAGTGCATCCAGGCAGGGGAACGAACCGGAGTCGGTCCGAGCGGCTGTAGATCCCGGGATCTGCGGCTTTATCTGTTCGATCAACGCATGGAAAGAGGGGAAAGAGGTCCGGTTTGATATCCAGTCCGAGTGCCGCCAGATCAAAAAGCTCGCAGAAGAGTTGGGGCCTGTAACCTTGAGAGACCTGTTCATCCCTCTGACCCAGAGCCCGTTTTTTCTCTGTGCAGAGAAGTCCAGATGCCATCTCGCGTGCCCGGTTCCAACATCTCTGGTCAAGACGGCTGAGGTAGTCCTTGGACTGGCGCTTCCCAAAGAGGTGAGTATTCGGTTTTTGAGATAAGGATGCCTTAGCGAGTGAATTCCTCTTTCGGAGTTTAGGCGTCAGCCTTTTATTGAATCTGTGAAGACTCAATAATTCCTTAACATTACTGATGAGGAGGCAGAAAATGGCAGAAATGACCTTAAGAGAGAGATTCTGGAACCGCTTTACGGGAAAAGATGTGGACAAGACCCCCTGCGGCAGCACCACCACCTATGGCGTCGTGGCCCTCATGGATGCGTGCGGGTATGCGAGGCCCCTTGCGGATACGGACCCGGTTGCCATGACCGAACTCGCCTATGCCGGTCACAAATATGGTCAGTTCGAGTGGGTCAAGGCCATGGGCTGGGATATCGTGGGCCTGAGTGAGGCCTTCGGGTGCAAATTGGGGACGCCCCAGAAGGATATTCAATACTCCATACATGGGCATCCCTATGCGGGCAGCATCGAGAATATCGAATTCCCTTCCGATTATCTGGAACGGGGACGTTTTCCCATGTTCAAGGAGCATTTCCGGCTCCTCAAGGAAAAGGTGGGAGACGATCTGATCATATTCGGGGAGACAGAGGGACCGTTCACCTGTGCCGCGAATCTGGTGGGCACGGAGCAGTATATGAAATGGATCTACAAAAAGCCCGAAAATGTGCACAGGGTCCTGGAGATCACCAAGGAGGCGGCCATTGCCTCCATCAATTTTGCCTTTGATAACGGCGCTGATTATTATGTCCTGGCGGAACCTACAGCCGGTCCGGCGCTCATCAGGGCGAACTTTTTCGAAAAATTTGTGCTTCCCGTGCTCAAAGAGGTGGTAAGCCGGTCAAAAGGGCCGGTGGTGCTGCATGTGTGCGGGAATACGGACTCGATCATTGACCTCATGTGCGACACCGGTGTTGTAGGCATCAGCATCGAGGAAAAGGCAGATTTGAAAAGGGCGGTGGAAATCGCCCATGGGAAGGGGACAAAGGTCTTCGGCAACGTGGCCACCGCGACCACCCTCTTCAGCGGAACGTCGGAAGATGTGTACAAAGAGGCTACCCAGACCCTTGAGAATGGTACGGATTTTCTCTGTCCGGGATGCGGTATCGCGCCGCCCTCGCCCCTGGAAAATCTCCTGCAACTCAAGAAGGCCAGGGATGATTATTTCAAATAGGGATCAGGCAAAACAGGGCGCCTGGCAGGCAGGGCGGGGCATTGTGCCCCACCCAAAATGCCTGCGGGACTGTCTCAGCTCTTCAACTCTTCTATAAATTCCTTGAGAAATCGATCCTTTTCTTTCCAGTCAGGTCCGAATTGATGATCAAAAAACTCTCCGAGTCTGTGGAAGAGCCGCTTCCATCCAGATTGACCTCCCGTCACGACCATCTCTTCGAGAAAGGGCTTCAATTCCGAGACCTTTTCTTTGGGAAGGAGAAAAAGGGCCCCTAATTTGATTGACTTAATCAAGGTCTCCGCGCTCAGGGCGTGGGCCGTGAGCATCACAGTGGGGAAGCCTTTAGCCACCGAGATCTTCAAGAGATCAAACCCATTGACGCCCATGATATCCAGGACGACGATATCGTATGTGTAACTCTGAAGATATTGACGGGCCCGTTCGTAACTGGTCGCCTTGTGCGTGATGCACATATCAAGCTGTTCGGCAACCGTTTCAAGGATATCAGGCTCGTCGTCCACCAGCAGCACGACCTTGTCTTTTAAGGGACTCTCTGAACTCATTTCTCTCTCTGCTCCTGTGATTGATACACGCTCAATGCCTATCTCTTAGCACAAGTCGGGATCGGGGTAAAGGGGAATTGGATCAGACCGGCAATTCTAATTTTGGAAGGGATGGGCCTATCGGGAAGGCGAAAGTTAATCCAGGTTTTCTTCTGTCGGCTGAGGAGTGGGCCCTGGACGTTTATTTCTTTACTTGACCATTTCACTTGACTCCTTTATAAGAGGAAGGGGAGGTAGGTACTCACAGGTTGCCAGTTTCCTGCTGCAGCGGGATTCGACGTTGACGGGGTGGGGGACGTTTTGCGAGCCCGTCAACCTTGAACCTCTGAACCCGTGAACGGTTACAAGGGGAGGTGGTCTTATGAAGACAATGGCCGTAAGTGAATTCAAGGCCCATGCGTTAAGGGTTTTAGATGAGGTTGCAACATCCCGGGAAGCCATCATCATAACCAAAAGAGGCAAGCCGCTCGCTCAAGTTGTTCCCCATAGTAAACCTGAAATGAAGCCTGTTCCAGGCAAGCTCGCGGATGCCTTTGTTTTCGAAAAGGACATCGTCACGCCGCTGGGTGAGGGATTGTGGGAAACCTGCAAATGAAATTCCTGTTCGATACCCATACCTGGATTTGGTGGAATATGCGTCCCCAGAATCTGTCGCGGGGGGTCGCAAAACTGATGGGAAGGGGGACGCTCTTTAATAATTGAAAAGGGGAGACAGTGTTAGGTTATTGGTTCCCGGAGCGGTCTTGGGAATGGTAATGATAAATCATGCCGAGGATGTCACGAGTCAATCCGGTTGGCGCCATTCAGGTCTGGCCGATACTTC
>Ga0172370_10006165_pt1 | contig 15165 bp, 14 predicted proteins | sample LakKiv5m_FD_114538 | JGI IMG/M metagenome (GOLD analysis project Ga0172370, IMG submission 114538) | Freshwater microbial communities from Kabuno Bay, South-Kivu, Congo - kab_022012_11.5m | ecosystem: Environmental > Aquatic > Freshwater > Lake | place: Democratic Republic of the Congo...
CTTGCAATTTAAAAGCCAAACTGTAATCCTTTTGAGTCCTTTTTAAATATTCTCTCTCTTGCTCCATTTCTTCCTCTTTCCTGTTTTGTGTATACTTTTTTCAGGACGGGGCAGACTTTATTTTAAAAAGGGCAGATATTTATCTTGCCCTTTTTTTGTTTATCATTTAATTGATAATTTTACACAAAAAATTTCTTAATGTCCTGTATCAACCATACCCTTAAGAGTATGGTTGTGTAAATTATTTTTAGACTTTATATAAAACCTATCCCAATTATTTTTCTTTGACAATTCTTTTACAAAAACGTGACATTTTAATCCTAATGTAAAATTAAATTTGTCTGAATGTTATTTTCAAAATGGGTTTAATTAATGAACACTTGGATGTTATATGGTTGCACAGGTTACAGTGGAAAGTTGATAATCAAAGAAGCCCTGAAAAGAGGACACAGACCTATTTTAGCAGGAAGAAATGGGATTCAATTAGCCTCAATGGCAGAAAAATTTAGTCTTCCTTATACAGTATTTTCACTGGATGACCATTCAAAAATAGTTCAGGAGTTGAGCAAGGTTGATGTCGTGTTAAATTTAGCCGGACCTTATATCAATACTTGCGAAGTATTTATCAGAGCTTGTCTTGTCACGGGTGCTCATTATTTAGACCTTTGTAATGAAATATATGCACTTAAAAAGATTTTCAATTATCAAGTTATGGCTCAAAACAGAGGTATTACAATTATTCCTGATGTGGGTTTTAACACAGTATCTGCCGATTGTCTGGCAAAATATATATCCGATAAAATTGATAATCCCTATAAGATAGATATCTGCATTGATGCTCTGAATAAGCCAAGCCCCGGTACCATTAAGGGCTGTGTTGATGTCTTTACTAAGGGCGGTCTTACTATTAAGAATAAAAAATTAACCGCTATTCCGTATGGAAGTGGAAGTAAGAAATTAGAACTTCCCGGACAAATTGTTTATGCCAGTCCAACACCAATGGGTGATCTCCTGACAATTTTGAAATCAACAGACATTCCTGAAATAACCGTTTACTTACCTTCACATCCTGTTGTAATAGAAGTTCTCAAGCTGATAGGTCCAGTCTTGATGCGATTAGTGGCAAGTAAATCAGGAAAAGAAGTAATTTTTTACTTAACTGATAAATTTATCAAAGGTCCTGATGATTTGTTGCTAAATACTAAACGGGCTCTGGTATGGGGCTCGGTATCAAATAGTCAAGGAGAGCATTTTGAAGCATTTATAGAAACTCCTGAAGCCTACCTCTTTACATCAATGTCTGCGGTCAGAGCGGTGGAAAGAGTTCTAGATGATTCATTTCCAGGTGTGCATACTCCTTCACAAGCATTTGGATGCGATTTTATCAAAGATTTCGAATCTGTCAAGCGTACTGATTTATCGTATAATGAAAAAATTTGGATTTGATAAATGGATTTTTTAAGATAATGATATTAAGTTATCACTGAAAAAAAAGCTGCCCTTTTGAGACAACTTCTTTTTTAATTTGTTTGGATGATTGGCTCCGAATTTAAAATCTATACCTATCCTAATATAGATCGATGAACACACATTTTCGCTCCCAATGTTTAAAGATAGAATTTGGCACAAAATAAAAAAGGACAGATTGCACTGTCCTTTTTTTATATCATAATTTAAAATTAATCGCCAATTATAAAATCACAGCCGACACCAAGAGTTATCGGGTCACCTACTACCGCCCTTAGAGCAAAAGTTTTTGATAAATACCAGCGAATACCAACCTGCTCATTAATTCCAAAACCGGAAGAATGAGCCCAGTCACTCCAGCCAAGAGGAGCATTGCCTGTAGTAGTTGTCATCCAAATATTATATCCAAAGCCTAATCTGGCAAATACATCAAATTTCTTATGCGGGAAAAGATGCCAAGATGCAAATGCCTGAATGGTAATCGGAAAATAATGGATTGAATATTCTTGCCACCCTTTATTCAGGTCATACCATGAGCCATAGTTGGAAGAATAACCGGTATGATATGCAATAGTACCACCGGCACCAAATGCCATCCATTTTTTATCAGTAATGGCAAATTCACCATCAGCTCCGATAATAGCACCCCACCAGCCGGCACCAAGAACAGGACCAATGTAGAATTCACCTTCCTGCCAACCGAAAGCATCACGTGAGTCATCAAACATTGTTGACTTTTTACGCTGGGCATCTGCAAACTGTACACTTAGCAGTGCGATTATTAAAATGATTATCAGTCTTTTCACGAATCCCCCAAATTTGATTATAAAAATGTTTTTTAAAGAAATATTACTAAAGACTAATTTAAACTAAAATATTCAAATACGCAAAATAAATCTTTAATGATTCTAAAATTAATTTTTTGTAAGTTCGCTACTTAAGTTAGCTTTAATGAGCTAATTCAATTTTTTTTTTGATTTTTGTTCAGCTAAATAGGAACAATATGGAACTCTTAAATAAAAACGCTTTGGTCTGCGGTGGTTCTGCAGGCATTGGAAAAGCAATTGCAATGCGGTTTGCCGAACTTGGTGCAAATGTAACTATTATTTCTCGAAATGAAGAGAGATTAAATTTAGTTCTTAATGAACTCCCTATCCACTTCAATCAAAATCACGGGTACATTGCCGGAGATTTTTCGGATCCTGAAATTATCGTCAATTCAATGATCAAGAAAATTAAGGAAAGAGGAACCTATCATATTCTGATTAATAACACCGGAGGTCCATCTCCCGGAGAAATACAAAATGAAAACGTAGAAAATTTTCAAAAAGCTTTCCTTCAGCACATCATTTCAAGTCAGATAATTACTCAGGCATTATTACCCGGAATGAAAAAAGATGGATTTGGCAGGATAATAAATATAATTTCAATTGGATTAAAGCAACCAATCCCCAATCTTGGTGTCTCAAACACAATACGTGGAGCTATGGGAGCATGGGCAAAGACTCTGTCAAGGGAAGTTGCACCCTTCGGAATTACAGTCAATAATCTGCTCCCAGGGCATACACTGACACCGAGGTTGGAATCACTCATAAGAAACAGGGCTGAATCTACGGGTATAAGTTATGATGAAATGAGCAACAGAATGCTGAACGATATACCTCTCGGAAGATTCGGCAAACCGGAAGACTTAGCTTATGCAGCTTCTTTTCTTGCTTCTGAAAAAGCGGATTTTATTACCGGAGTCAGCCTGCCCGTTGACGGTGGCTGGCTGCAATGTCTTTAGTTAAGCTTATACCGAAGTAATTCTCTTTTCCACCCTGTAAAATTTGTTACTTTGGGTGATTTATTATATTTACAAAATGTACTATCTGAACGGACATTAGATTTGTAAGGGTCGTATTGCCATTTTACTATACCGACACTGTCACCAAACCAAAACCGTTCGTATCTGAGCTCAATACTATCAACATTGGCAAGTTTGGGATAACCGGGTTCATAGTAGTTGAACGAAATTTTCCTGTCTGATTTGTAGACAGCAGCAATTGAATTGATATTTTTTCCATTTACAATAATAACTTCCTGTGTTGTATTCTTTGACCCATTAATAGCAATTTGCCTGTTACATGTTGTTTCATAATCATTGAAGACAAATGGTATGTTATCATGATAACCTCCGTAAATTGACCATGTTTCATTCTGATTATCGAAAATTTTCATCCAACCGGTTTTTACATCAGGAAACTTTTCGGAATTCGAATCATTCATTCTGTATATTCCATAGACATCAGGTGAAAATACGTAATTTCCAGTTAAAATGTTATCCCGAAAGAGGTCGAGAAAATACGCAGTCCGATTTAAATATAGCGATGATGAGGTTATTACAAGCGAGTCTAGAGCAATTGTGGAATCAATCGTGTTGAATGAAGCATCAAGACGGTAAAATTTGTATATCCAATAATTCCCGGTTTTTAACGGAAAAATTTTGGTCCCAAAATTTGTTACAGGCTGTGTAGATTCTTCTTTACAAGAAAAAAACATGAAAGAAATTACAAGGATAGTTAAAATTAATCTCATATTTGTAAGTCAATAGTTTGTAAAAATTGGATAACGAATTTGTACTGGCGGTATTATTGCTTTAAAAAATTTATTAATCGGATGGGAAATCAACATGAAAAAAACAACCATGTTTTTAGCGAGTATCCTGTGTTTTGCAGGATTATTTATCATTTTATCATGCTCAACAATCGAAAATGGTAATGAAAAAGTTATTGTCGGAGAAAGAAGCTGGTACGACTGGAATTTAGAATCCGGATGGGATTTGAAATCTTATTATGCTGAACAGCCGGATACAAACAAAGCAAAATTGCTGCATGATCTTGTTATTAAGAATGATATTTCATTCTTAGTTTTTGCTTCTTCATTTTGTGATGACTGCCGGGAGGAGCTTCCGAGGATAATGAGAATTCTGCATAAAACACAGATTCCGATAGAGCGAATCAGATTGGTTGGTCTCGATAGGGATATGAGAGATTCAACGGGTGAATCAAGACAATATAATTTCAAAAGACTACCGTTGGTTGTTATCAAAAAACAAAATAAGGATTTTAATACAATAACTTTCAGCCAAAAGAAAAAAGATTGGTTAAATGAAATGATTGAGATATTAAAATGAGGCTAATTTTTATCATTATTTTAAATTTTGTACTAATTTATCAATCTAACTCCCAGTGCGGATGCAGCGGAGCACCGATTGCGGGAGCATCACCCTATGGATATACTGCAATAATCGGCACTCAAACATCGGGAAGCATTTTCACTTCAGTATATTATCGTTACAGTTATGGTAATCAATATTACACCGGAAACAAAAATGTCGGTAAAGGGTATATTTCCTGGATGAGGTCTCATTATGTTGATTTGATGGCTTCTTACGGGTTATCATCCGATTTATCGCTTTTGGCTGATGTCGGTTATTTCATCGAAAAGAGCCAGTATTTCGATATGTTTGAATATTCCGGCTCGGGACTCTCGAATCTGTCGCTTTCCTTGAAGTATCACCTATACGGGCACATGGGACAAAAACTTAATTACTACGTTGGTGCAGGTTTCCGTTTGCCATTGAATAACTTTTCGGAAGGCACGGACAATAAACTTCCTCAGCATATTAAGTCATCAACAGGAGCTTTCGGATATTTCATAAATTCTTATCTCAGGAAGGGATTTACAGGAACAGACCTGAATCTTTTTCTTATTAATACTCTTGATTTTAATGGTAGGAACCGGTTGGAGTATCAATATAGTCCGGCTCTTTATTCTTCATTGATACTATCTAAGCAGATAACTTCTGGATTAACGGGTATTCTCGAATTAAGAAACGAACTTCGTACAAGAGACTACTCCCAAAACAAACGGCTGGATTCAACGGGCAGTTCTGTTTTTTCTGCTGCGTTTGAAATAAATTATTCTCTTGGAAAATGGAACCTTTCGGCTATGTATGATTGTCCGTTTTACAAACTCTACAACGGAAGTCAATTGAGTACTGCTTATTCTGCTTCGCTCAATCTATCACTGAAGTTATAAAATATATTGCCGGCTGAAGAATATTTACGCAGAACATTTACGAGAGCCTGAAAATCTTTAGGATATTTCGCCGAAAAAGTTACGAGTTGGTTAGTATCAGGATGATAAAATGAGATTTTATAAGAATGCATTGAAACGCGGTTGATAATCGGCAGTTCATCTGTATTTTTTTTCAGGTTAAATTTTCTTTTAATGGCAGAAAGCATGAAAAAACTGTTTTCGCTATATAAATCATCAACAAGCAAGGGATGCCCGATTGCAGCACAATGTACTCTAATCTGATGATGCCTGCCGGTGATCAGGTTACATTCGACAAGTGTGGCAACCCTGAAATGCTCAAGAACTTTTAAAATGGTTAAAGACTCTTTTCCACGTGACGAGGGTTTCGTTCTCCCGAGTTTGACAGGGTCGGCTATTAAAGGAATATCAATATTAATTTCCTCTTTAGGAACAATTCCGGCAACAACAACATGATAGAGCTTCTCAATCTGATTATCCTGAAATTGCTGATTGATAAATTTATGAGCTTCAGCAGTTTTAGCAAAAACCATAACTCCGCTTGTATCTTTATCAAGGCGATGCACAACGAATATTTTTCCGTATTTATCCTCAAGAATATTTTTGAGGTTTTTAGCTTCTCTATCGTACCTGTCCGGGATTGTTAAAGTTCCAGCCGGTTTTGAAATAATAAGGATGGAATCATCTTCGTAAATATATTCAATTTTTCCGGGATGTCTTTCTTTCATAATATTTGATTCGCCTTTTAGTTCAATTGCTTTTTTGTAAAGTAGATTTCAGGGTATTTGAGAGAAGCATTGCCCTAGTCATCAATCCTACTCCTCCGGGAACTGGAGTAATGTAAGAAGCTTTCTTGGAAACATTTTCGAAATCCACGTCACCAACTAGTCTTGTTCCTTTAGGTGACGATAAATCCTCAATCCTGTTGACTCCGACATCAATGACGACAACCCCATCTTTAACATCTTCGGCTTTAATTGCTTTCGGGACACCCATCGCCGCTATCAATATATCAGCTTGCTTTGTGTACTCGGTTATATCTTTTGCTCCGGTATGGCATATAGTTACAACTGAATTAGCAAATTGATTTTTCTGATACAAAAGGTTGGCAATCGGCTTCCCGACGATATTGCTGCGTCCAACGACAACGACATGCTTACCTTGTGTATCAATATTGTAAAATTTTAGCATTTCCATAATACCGCCGGGAGTACAGGGAACAAAACCATCCAATCCGATAACCAATCTTCCGAAATTTTCAGGATGGAATCCGTCTACATCTTTATCGGGACGGATTGCCATAATCACTTTGTTTTCGTCAATATGTTTCGGAAGAGGCAATTGAACAAGAATTCCGTGGATATCGGGATTATTATTCCATTCGGACACAATTTCCAGCACTTCTTCTTGAGATGTATTCTCAGGCAACCTCTTCAAATAAGAATTAAACCCAACCTGTAAGCAATCCTTTTCTTTCGAGTTAACATAAACAGTAGATGCAGGATTTTCACCAACAATCATCATTGCAAGTCCCGGACGGATACCTTTGCTTCTGAATAATTCTTCAGTTTGAATAATAATATCATTTTTGATTTTTTCAGAAACTATTTTGCCATCAATTAAAGTCATATTTTTATTTTATAATCAATTAAAACGGCACGTCATCTTCGTCATTAACCTGAGTGTCGGGATCAGAATATCCCTGTACAGGTTCTCTCGTACCACCTTCTCCCTGCTGGGAACCTAAGCTGTCAAGCATTTGCATAGTGTTCGCTATAATATCTGTAGAATATCTTTTTTCTCCGTCTTTATCGTAAGAACTCGTTTTTATTTTTCCCTCGATATAAACAGCCCTTCCTTTTTTAAGATATTTGTTAGCAATATCTGCAAGATTACCGAATAAAACTACCCTATGCCAGTCCGTTTCTTCCTTCCACTCACCTGATTTATCCTTGTACTTGTCATTAGTGGCAATATTCAGTTTGCAAATTTGCATACCTTGCTGACTTACTCTGTAATCGGGCTCAGTTCCTAACCTGCCCATAATCATAACCTTATTAAGATTAGCTGCCATAAAAATTTCTCCGATTTATTTTGAAATAAATTATAAAATTTAAATTAATAAAAATACAATTGAAATCCTAATCCAATATAAGAATCTTCTTCCATGAAAAACATTCCATGAATGCTTTTGCCTTGAAAAGCATTCAGATTGATAAGAATTCCGATATTTTCTTCAGTTTGCAACATCATCCCTAATTGGGCTGTATTCACTCCGGAGTAAACTCCGTTAATACCTACGAGTTTGAAATCATAACCGGCTATTATCCTCAGCCATTTGTTTATTGGTTCATTATAATCAAAGCCTAATTGAGGATTTATCGGATTAGGTGTCTTTGGCTTTGTTGAAAACACATATTGACTTCCAACATAGAGCCTGAAATCAGAAACATTTACAGCAGCTAAAAGGTCAACAAACTCTCTGCTATAAACAAAAGTCCTTCTTTTAAATATCGAATCAATTGCTAATCCATCAACAAGATGAGATGAAATGTGAGCTAACCTAAAACGAACCGAAAATGGAAGTTTAGAAATTTCTGTTTTATAGCTTCCGTTAATTCCAAAGAAATAATCAGAAGTTTCAACCGGAAATTTAAAATTTCCTTCGGAACGTAGTCTTGTAAATGTAAAAAAATCTGTTCCAATATTTATTTTGTCTTTATACTGCTGATAAACATTCATCAAATCAAGTGAAGTACCAATATCAAGCCTCAGTTTCTTCTCTCCGAACTGGAACAATGCTCCAACTCTCGGTTCAAATGTGTTAGCAGTCAAAGGTTTGAATAGTAATTCGGCGTTTGATGTACTAATCGCAAAAATTAGGATAACAATATTGAAGACTGATTTTATCATAGAATTAGTTGATTTTAGAAATAAAAAAGGCTGTTTCAATTACAACTCCTGTGGGTTTGATTTTCGAAACAGCCCTGCAAATCAATAGTTATTTTAGTAGGCTCCTTTGCCCATAAAGACAACTGAAATTGTTCTTGCTAAAATATATAAATCGAGGAACATAGACCAGTTACGAATATAATAAACATCAGTTGTATTTCTTTCTTCAAAACTTGATTGATTCCTATCAGTAACTTGCCATAAACCGGAGATTCCCGGTTTTACTTTAAGAATCATCTCTTCGTGACCGTTCATTTTAACCTTTTCCCATGGCATGTATGCACGTGGACCAATGAGACTCATTTCGCCTTTGATAACATTCCAGAACTGAGGAAGTTCATCCAGACTGAATTTTCTTAATATTTTCCCAACACGGGTTAATCTTGGGTCATTCTTCATTTTATGATAAACTTCATATTCTGCACGTAGCTCAGAATCTTGTTTCAAAAGGTCTTTCAATCTTCTCTCTGCATCTACATGCATGGTTCTGAATTTCAAGATTTCGAATAATGAATTGTTAATTCCCATTCTTTGCTGTCGGAAAAAGATTTTACCTTTGGAATCAATTTTTATCCACAATGAAACAAGAAGAATTAGCGGCATGGCTATGAGACTAAGACTTGCAGCAATAAATATGTCAAACATTCTCTTTTTTATGATTGATGCACGTTTCAATAATCTTTGCTGCACTTCCAAACCAAGCAAACCACCTAAATCACGGCTTGATACCCAAAGCGAAGTAATACCATAAAGGTCAGGTATTATAGTTGCAAAAGAAAAATATTTTGAATAAGTCTGGACAATTTCTTGTTGACGTTTGCGGGCAACATTCGGCATAGCTATAATTGCATGGTCAATATTGAGTTTATTTGCCAGTTCGGGCACAACATCCAAACCACCGATTACAGGAATGTCATCTATGTATCCCCATCTGTCTACATCATCATCTACTGCTAACATAGGTCTAAGACCAATTTGTCTATGTTTTTGTAATGAATTGATAACTTTTTCACCGGCTTTGCCTGCCCCGATAATAATAACAGGTATTCCCCACCAGGATTTTTCGGAAAAGTACTTTCTGACTAACGACCTTGCAATAGGAATGAAAATTAAGGACAAAGCCCAGGTCATTATAAATGCAAATCGTGAGTAATCACCGACCTCCTTTACTAGGAAAGACAATATTGCGAGTACAGAAAACACTATAGTAATGCTGTAAGTCAAAGTCCGCAATTCTTCAATTGCATCAATTCCAAAACCGGGATATAATCCCCTAAGAAAGAATGCGAAAGGAAAAAGGAGCAAAGTAAATCCGATAATACCGAAATACTTTGTCATCTGAATTTCTCCAGGCCAGAAGAAATCTCTGATTATCAGGGATAGAATCATTATGCAAGTAAGCACAATAATATCAACCGAAAATAAAATCAATCCTGCAGATATTTTACGAAGAATAATATTCTTAGTAGGGATTGACTGATAATCCGGTGATTTGATTATTGTTGTCAGCTGATTTAAAGACAGATTCTCCATGTGCAACCACTTGTTTTAATTGACAAAACCATCTGGTAGTCGTCTAACTATAACTTAATCCCTGTAAAGGTTGAACAAAATTTTATTAATTTTTTATCGGCATTATTATCACTCGAAATTTTGATGACAGCAAATAATAAGCCAAATAACAGAAATAGTTCATCTTTTCGACTGAAGCTATTTAGGTAGGAGCAAGATGCTATATGAGAAACCTAAGTTTGTTGATAATTCAAAAAAAAGTCATTATAAAAATAGCAAAAAAAAACTTAAAAGTCAACAATTATTTTATCATGCTCCAAAATATTTATCTGTGTATTCCTCTGTTTGAATTTTTTACAAATTCTATACAGTGTCTCACTTCTTCAGTAATTATTTCTTTTTTCATATACTTAGCAAGTCCGTCGGATACATTAAGCCCAGAGTAAATCAGAAATTTATAAAATTCTTCAATACTCTTAATTGTCTCAGTTGAGAATCCACGTCTTTTTAGTCCGATAGAATTTATTCCTTCAACTTTTGCCGGTGATTTACCGATTAAAGTATAAGGAGGTACATCCTTCACAATTTTCACATCAGCTCCTATCATCGAATGACAGCCAATGGAACAAAACTGATGAACTTTGACTACACCTCCAACAACAACCCAATCCTCGATTTTCACATGCCCGCCAAATTGAGCAACATTTGCCATAACTATATTGCTCCCGACTCTGTTATCATGTGCTATGTGACAATAAGTCATAATCAGATTATTGCTCCCAACAATTGTTTTGCCTGTTGATTCGGTTCCGCGGTTAATAGTTGCGAACTCTCTGATTGTATTTTCATTTCCGATGATTGCTTCAGTCGGAGCACCCGAATATTTTAAATCCTGTGGTTCGGTTCCAATTACAGAATATGAGAAAAACCTGTTGTTTTTCCCTATCCTACTGCCTGAAGCTATGTACACATGAGACTTAATTTCATTTCCGTCACCTATTACAACATTGTCTTCAATTATTGAATATGGTCCTATTTTAACATTTGTTCCAATCTCAGCTTTTTTCGATACAATTGCTGTTGGATGAATCTCTACGCTCATAATTATCTGTCCACCAACGCAGCCTGAAATTCGGCTTCAGCAACAACCTGACCGCTAACAAAGGCTAACGCTTTAAAAAAGTATGTATTAAATTTTTTGCCAATTAACTGTACTTCCATGACCAGTTGGTCACCGGGTATTACTGGTTTTCTAAATTTGCAGTTATTTATTCCCATAAAAAATACCCAGATTTTTGACGGGTCTACTGATTGTAATAAAAGGATACCCCCCGTCTGAGCCATTGCTTCGCAAATAAGCACTCCGGGCATAACCGGCTTTCCGGGGAAATGACCCATAAAGAATGGTTCATTTATTGTAACATTTTTAATTCCGACAATTGTTTTGGATTCAGCGTCAAGATATGTGATTTTATCAATCAAAAGAAAAGGATACCTGTGTGGCATTACATCAAGTAATGCATTGATATCAAGAACAATATTGTCGGTTTTTGAAGCCCTTACTTTCATTAAAGGTTTCTTCTTTTTATAAATTTGTCTGATTTTTTTAGCAAATTCAAAATTGCTTGCATGTCCTGGTCTGGCTGCAAGAATCTGTGCTTTTAAAGGAACACCGGCTAATGCAAGGTCACCAAGCATGTCAAGTAGTTTATGGCGAGCCGGTTCATTTTTAAATCTAAGCTCAGTACTGTTTAAAATACCATTAGCTCCCGGAACAGGTGGTTCTTCAAGTCCGAAAGCATTTTTCAGAAACTCCATTTCCTCATCATCTGTTTCCTTATCAATAATGACGATAGCGGCATCAGGTTTTCCACCTTTTATTAATCCTTGTTTGTAGAGCATTTCTACCTCAGCAAGAAAACAAAAAGTTCGTGCAGGTGCAAATTCCTTAACAAACTCTTTTTCAAGATTAAATAAACCGGTATGCTGACTACCAAGAGCAGGATTGTAATAGTCAATCATCACTGTAACTCTGAAATCATCCAGTGGTAGAGCAACAATGTCAACTCCTTTTTCTTCGTTAGTATAGCGAATTGTTTCGTCTATTTCGAAATATTCTCTTATTGCATTCTGCTCTTCAAATCCGGCTTTTAACAAAGTTTCCACGTAATTTAACGAACTTCCGTCACCGACTGGTGGTTCTTTACCGTTTAGTTCTATTCTGCAATTATCAATCTGAAGACCAGCCAATGCTGCAAGTACATGCTCAACCGTATATACTCTCACATCACCGATACCAATTGTTGTTCCCCTTGAAAGGTCAACTACATAATCAGTTAAAGCTGGTATTTCAACAGGTTCCGGTAAATCGGTTCTGATAAATCTATAGCCATAATTTTCAGGTGCAGGAAGGAATGTTATCTGGGTCATATCTCCGGTGTGAATTCCTATTCCGGAGAAAGAAACAGATTCTTTTATAGTTCTTTGTTTTTCTGTCATTTCACTTTACAAACAGTTTTTAAATTTGTGCTCTTATAAATTTGGCTAAACTACTAAATTTCATCATTATAGAAAAGGAATTTGAGAAAAAACAACATTTTCTAATTTTTCGGATTGAATTATTTCTGTCGAATTAAACTAAACATCAGTGATTTTCGTGAAAAATTTTTTCAGAACAACTGTTGGAAATTATATGTGCGGAATCGTTGGTTATATTGGAAAACAAAATGCTACTAATGTCTTAATTAATGGATTGAAAAGACTCGAATACAGAGGGTATGACTCTGCCGGAGTTTCAATTTTGGACGATGGTAGAATTAAAACAGTCAAACGTTCAGGTAAAGTCATTGAGCTAACCAAAATGATTAACAATCAAAATTTCAATTCAAACTTAGGGATAGCTCATACCCGTTGGGCTACTCATGGTGAACCTAACGATATTAATGCACATCCTCATTCCGATAATTCCGGTGATATCAGTCTTGTTCATAATGGGATAATTGAAAATTATTCTTCATTAAAAACCATGCTGACCGAGAAAGGGTATTTTTTTATTTCGGAAACGGATTCAGAAGTTCTGGCGGTATTAATCGGATATTTCTATAAAAAGACCGAGAGATTATCCGAAGCCGTCAGATTAGCTCTAACAGAGGTTAATGGTACCTTCGGTTTAGCAGTCATTACGAAGAATGAACCAAATACGCTTATTGCAGCTCGAAGAGGCAGCCCGATGGTTTGTGGTATTGGTTCGAATGAATATATCTTTGCATCGGATTATTCGGCAATCATTCAACATACAAGACAGGTTATTTATCTTGCAGATAATGAGATGGCTATTGTAGAAAATGATGCCCTTGAAACCAAAACAATTGACAATAAAAGCACTACTTCCCAAATTTTTGAAGTGGATTTCGACCTCACAAGAATTGAAAAAGGCGGGTTCGACCATTTTATGATGAAAGAAATAGATGAACAGCCTCAAACAATTCAGGATGCCTACAGAGGGAGACTATTATTATCCGAAGGAAATGTCAAGTTAGGTGGATTAATTCCTGTTGAAGATTTCATCGGTAATGCCAAGCGGATTATCATTACAGCCTGTGGAACATCCTGGCATTCGGCATTAGTTGCAGAATATATAATAGAAAACCTTTGCCAAATACCTGTTGAAGTCGAATATGCCTCAGAATTCAGATATAGAAACCCAATATTGCATCCCGACGATATTGTTATTGCAATATCGCAAAGCGGAGAAACTGCTGACACACTTGCTGCGGTACATCTTGCCAAACAACGGTCTGCAACGGTTGTCGGGATTGTTAATGTTGTTGGTAGTTCTATCGCGAGAGATACTGATGCCGGTGTTTATGTTCATGCCGGTCCGGAAATCGGAGTAGCATCAACAAAAGCTTTCACATCTCAAATCGCTGTTTTAACCTTGATTGCTTTATTTTTGAGCAGAAAAAGAAGTCTATCCTCAGATGAAGGACGGAAAATTGCTCAAGCAATGTCCGAATTACCTCAGAAAGTCAGAGCTATTTTAAACAACACGGAAGATATTAAAAAAATTGCAAAAGAGTATTCTTATTCAAAAAATTTCCTTTATCTTGGTAGAGGACCCAACTTCCCTGTTGCGTTAGAAGGTGCTTTGAAGTTAAAAGAAATATCGTACATCCATGCCGAAGGTTATCCCGCCGCCGAGATGAAACATGGTCCGATTGCTCTTATTGACGAAAACATGCCAGTAGTCTTTATTGCTACCAAAGATGACACTTACGAAAAAATTATCTCAAACATTGAGGAGGTTAGGGCAAGAAGAGGAAAGGTCATTGCTATTGCCTCCGAAGGAGATAAAGATATTGCCAGAATTGCCAATCATGTCATTTATATTCCCGAAACACTTGCAATCCTAACTCCGATTCTTTCGGTTATACCTTTACAGTTACTTGCATATTACATTGCTGTTGACCTTGGCAGAGACGTTGACCAGCCTCGAAATCTGGCAAAAAGTGTAACTGTGGAATAATATTGAATGCCCCGGAATTCAAACCAAAAGCATACTGATTTTTTTCAAATATTCAAAACGATGTGAGAATCAGTGTTTTGTTTGGTTATTTCATTCAAGAGTTTACCAAAACCTTCAAATCCTATTTGATTAACAAATCCAACCACTGAAAATATTCTTTCCTGAAGAGCATGTTCCGGAAAGATAAATGTATTCGCTTGCCTGTATTGATTGTAAATTACCGAATGATTTCGTTTTTGAGCAGCATTTACTTTTTTCTCAAGAATTTCAATTTGTTGTAGAGATTTCGCTAATGCAGCATTTGCAGTTCCCTCCAAAGTTTTATCAACTTCCTTTGAGATATTCTTCAATTCATCAAATATTTCGTTTATTTTTTCCTCTGCAATTCTGAACTGAGATTCAATTGTTCTGTCAAACAATTTTTCATTTATCTCTTTCTCAATCTCAATAAACGGTTTCATAAATTGCCCAATATCCAAATTGTTTTTATCTAAAAAAGAGGAAATTTTCTGAGTTGTGACTGTTGCCGAGTGCCTCATAAAAAATGCAGGCATACAGACGTCGAAATATTCATACAATTCCTTGATTTGTGAAGAATAACCAATTTC
>Ga0172370_10006168_pt1 | contig 15158 bp, 18 predicted proteins | sample LakKiv5m_FD_114538 | JGI IMG/M metagenome (GOLD analysis project Ga0172370, IMG submission 114538) | Freshwater microbial communities from Kabuno Bay, South-Kivu, Congo - kab_022012_11.5m | ecosystem: Environmental > Aquatic > Freshwater > Lake | place: Democratic Republic of the Congo...
CAAGTTCCCGTATAAGAGTGAGCTTGAATTCACGCGTATAGCTTTTTCTTGATGTTTTTCCCATGTTTTCCCTCTCTGAGACACACCTTAACTAGTTGTCTACTTTGAGGGGCGCACTCCAATTTGCAAATTAACCGGCAACTAAAATTAGCTTTAGAAGACCGTCTTAAATTTAAGACTACAATTATAATCATCTATGGTAAAGATGGAACTGTAATTAACCCAGAGGATAGTGATTGGTTAAAAGAAATGCCAGGAATAAGTTTAATGTTCCATAAAGATCTCCACGCAAAATGTTACTACAATGAAAAGGAAGCAATAATCACTTCTATGAATTTGTTTATGTTTTCGCAACAAAACAATGTAGAAATGGGAATCTATATTTCAAAAGAAAAAGATGAGGAGCTATATAAACGACTGACAAATGAAATTGATAAAATAAAAAGAGCAAGTGAACATAGAACAATCTCTGTTCAAAAAGTTGAATCTAAAATACACGACACAACTAAAACGACAGCAAAACTAGAACCCCAAAAAAGCAAAGGCAAGCATACAGGTTATTGTATCAGGACTGGAATGGAAATTCCATTCAACGTTGTAAACCCGATGAGCCCTGAAGCATTTAAAGTTTGGAGTCAATTTGGAGATCGTGACTATCCCGAAAAATTTTGTCATTTTTCTGGTGAACCATCAAACGGAGAGACAAGTTTCAGCAAACCGATACTAAAGAAAAACTGGAAAAAAGCAAAAGAAATATTTGATTTTTAGGCTTCGTAGCGGCAGCAGTCCAACAAATTCAAACGGAAGTTTTAAAATGTCTGCACAGACCAAAACAATATATTTAACAAACAAGCCTGCAATAGTGACATGCAACCTTATAAAAACCGGAGGCTCCGCATGAAACTCTGGATGACACTTTACGCAATGATCTGGATTGTCTTCATCGAGTTCATGCTTGAGATGACGCCAGGTGCCTCGATTGTTCTTCGTTATCTCCACATCGCCCTTGGGCTTGTGATTATTGTTCTTGCCAGCTACAACTTCAACGGCGTGCGTTTGACTGCTGTGCCCGGACGGGTGAAGCGCATCGCGAAATCAACATTCAGCCTGTCCGTCGTGTGCGGCATTCTTGGAATCCTTCTTTATTTCGGCACCGGGGCAGCCTCGCCGATTCTTTTCGGAATCACCTTCGGGGGAATTATCCTCTTCCTCCACGTGATGATCGGATTCGCTATCATCACGCAGGCCGCCGCGGTGGCCATCGCCTACGACATGTGGGAGGATAAGGAGTTTGCGAAAGAAACGGCTCCGGGCGAAGTGCCCGAAATGCCAGCGCCTGCAAGGCAGTGAATATGCAATGATCAGAATTGCTGTAACTTCACGCCAATTTTTTTCTCAAGAGCCTTATGGTACACCATATTCGCAGTCGCTACATCCTGTATCGCAAGCCCTGTTGAATCAAAAACCGTAATATCCGAATCTCTGGTCCTTGCTTTCTTCCTGCCCGTAATTACCTCGCCCAGTTCACAACAAATATCCTTTTCAGAAAGCAATCCCTTTGAAAAGGGCACATTTATCTCGCCTGAATGAGAAGCTTGGGAGATGTCATCCACAACGACCCTGGCGCGCTTAAGTATCCGGGGGTCGAGTTCTTCTTTTCCGGGTGCATCTGCGCCGATAGCGTTAATATGAGTTCCTTCTGATATCCATTCATCCATAACAATGGGTTCTCTTGAAGGAGTTGTAGTTACAAGAATATCACAATCGCATACTTCTTTAATGGTCTTTTTTGCATAAATTTCACATTCTGTTATTAATTCCATATCATCTTTGAATGCAAGTGTCTGTTTTTCTGAGGTGCTCGTGGCTTTAATCTCATGGATATCTATAATTTCACTTATCGCCAGCAATTGCGTTCTGGCCTGGTTTCCGGTGCCCACAAAACCCACCGTTTTTGAGTTCCTGCGGGCAAGATGTTTCACAGCGACACCACCGGCTGCGCCTGTTCTCATATCCGTAAGATAAGTCCCATCCATGATTGCAAGCGGAGCGCCCGTTTGCGTGGAATTAAGGATCACAAGAGCCATCACCGTAGGCAGTCCTTTCTTTGGATTGTCAGGGTGAACATTTACGATTTTTACACCGGTTATATCCTGCTCTTCAAGATAGGCCGGCATTGTCCGCAGATCACCGTTGTGGTTTTTGAAATAAAGGTACAGCTTTGAAGGCATCTGGACTTTTTTAAGCCCATGCTGCCTGAATGCCTCTTCCACGACCTTTAGAGTTCCTTTCATGTCAAGAAGTTTTTCGACTTCTTTGCGATTGAGCCATAGTATCTGGTTTTCCATGATCATACCCCATCTTTATTTTAATGATTTATTGGTTATTCCAAGCATATAGGTTTCGAGTACATCAGAGAGACTTTTGTTTCCGGGTTTGAGCATTAACCTGCCAGTGACTCCAATATTGTTTATACTTTATATTTTAGATATATAAATACAGTTGCGATAATGACCAAAGCCAATACGATTATATAGTATATGTGGTTACCTTCGATTGTAAAGCCCAAAATCCCATTATCGCCGCCTTCAGATTCATTCGGGAGTCCTACTGCGTTTGAAAAGCGTTCTTCGATCCCTTTATTTCCTGTTATTATATAGGCGAAAAGGCATATGACCAGAAATATGAGCACGATCGCCCCGAATATAATTACTCCTTTTTTATTACTTTGCTGTTGCTGCAATGGGGTTCACCTCGCGAAGCATGTCAGGTCTGACCCTCTTAATATATGACACCACATATCCCGTAATAAAGGACTCAATGATCGCAACACCCATGTTGACCGCAGCAATGAGCGAGAGACCATAGAGGGTGGTCGTGACATTCTGATTAACGCCCTGTATCCCCGAAATAAGAATTATCAATATCATTGTAATGTTGCCGAAAAGAAGTCCGATCAATGTTCCAATTCCGGCTTTGGAGAACGTATCCAGATTCATCTTACTAAGTGCCTTATATACGCCATATGCAACCGTAACTTCGGTCATGTTGACCAGTAAGTTAGCACCTATCATGCCCCACCCGCCATGACCGATCGCAGCCGATAATATGTTTACGATGAGCACAATGATCCCTCCGATCGCTGGCCCGGTAAGTATTCCTATAAGCGGGGTAAGGTTCATGTGGACACCGCCAAACAGGGGTATGCTGATCTGGAATATTGCAAAAGATGCGGCAGTTAACATCGCAGCAATTGTAATGTTTTTATTATCGATTTTTTTGACCTTCTTTAACCAATACAGGCATAAGCCCAAAATTATGATCGCTATAATCCACCATATCATGATCCATTTTATAGAGAAAGTCCCATCCGGGAGATGTACGTGTGCCATATTTAACCTCAAGCTTAAATCAATCTAAACAATTATAAATGTTTGGGTCTACACCAAACCTTGAAATCCGAAAGAACCATGTCTTGGATTTTAAAACCACAGAGAGCTCATAGGACACAGAGAACAACGGTAAATCTCTGTGCTCTTTGTGTCCTCTGTGGTTTTTGATTTATTTTCACAAAAGAAAATTAAAAGTCTCCTATTTTGTCCGTACCATTTTATCCATTGTTTTGATAAGTTCATGGATAGTTAATGGTTTGTTTTCCATAACTATGCCCATGTTCTTTGTTATTCCCTCGTATATTTGTACGACTTTTGGTTGCCGTAATCCAGATGTTTCTAAGAGTTCTTTATCATAGAATATCGATGAAGGCTTACCCTCTGCGATAATGGAGCCGTCCTTTACGATGCACACACGGTCGGATATCCTGGCTGCCATATCCATGTCATGCGTTGCTATGACTATGCTGAGGCCATGTTCGTTTTTTAAGTTAAGGATGATATTTTCTACCATTTCAGCGTGTAATGGGTCAAGATCTGATGTAGGCTCATCCATCGCGATCGCCCTTGGCTTCATAGCAAGAACGCCAGCTATGCAGACTAGCCTTTTTTGGCCACCGCTCAGATAGCTTGGCATTTTATCGGACAGGTTTTCGGCACCGACCGCTTTTAATGCAGCCATGGCTTCCGTCCTTGCCTTTTCTATGCTCATGCCCATGTTTATGGGGCCAAACATCACATCATCTAATACAGTGGGCGCAAACAGCTGGTCATCCGATTTCTGGAACACTATGCCAACATCTCTCCAGATATCTATGTGACTCAAATCGAGCTTTTTACCCATGACTGTGACGTTACCGCTGCTGGGTCGCAGCAATCCGTTCAAATGCTCAAGGAGCGTGGATTTGCCAGATCCGTTTGGTCCGCATAAAGCCACGATCTCTTTTTCAAGCACCCTGAAACACATTTCATGTATACCCACACTCCCATCGGGATAGATGTGGCTTGCACAATCCACGTGTATAAGCTCCTTGCCTGCGTGCGTACAAGAATTACAGGCCTGTTCATTATGAATTTGTTGTAAGGTTTTCAAGCAGATCACTCTTTAAAATGGCAATTTAACGAACCATATCAGATATATCGCCATAGACGCTGCCACAAGCATAGTGAAGTATTCACCAATGCCTATCCCTGGAATCATGGTCGCGGCCACGTATTTCCCATTAAATCCTCTCGCTTCCATGGCCTTATTGACCCTGTCAGCCCTATCGTACGACCGTATCATGGTCAGCGCAAACACTTCGGAAAACATCTTGCTCTGCCTGCGTGCGCTTTTTAGAAGCCCTCCGCCTCTCGATCTAAATGCTTTGATCATGGATTCGACCATTTTTAAAGTCATAAAAATAAACCGGTATGACATGAGAAATATCTGGTCGATCGGAGAGGGGAATACCCGGTATATCATAGCAGACAAATAATTATACTTCGTGGTCATTAGGAAAAATAATGAATAGGTCACAGATGCCAATGATTTAAAGACAAGTGTAAGCTGCAATAGCAATCCATTATCTGTGAGGGTGAGCGAAAAGTAAGGAACATTCAGGGAAAATATTGGTTTCCCCGGCTCATTCCACATTAATATCAGCACCAGCGATAGGACAAATATAATGGGCATCGCGTACCATTGGAACAATTTTTTAATGGGCAGGCCCGATAAACAGTATAATGCTAAAACTATCAGGTACAGGCACACGGCTAATATGAGGCTTTTATCGATCGATACGAAGAGTATGATAAACACCAGCATTAACGCTTTTGTCCAGGGGCTTATCCTGGAGAATAACGAGGTCCCCTTTTCACTGTAAAATGTGATAAGGTCAAGATCTGGTATGTGGGGAGATATTTCGCTCATCCGGTAATACCCCTTTGATTATCTTCAGGACAGCAACAGCATGTATCATGCCTGATCCTGCCACAGATGCCCACGTTCGGATGCCCAAGTGAATTGCATATTTTATCGACCACATCCTTGGATATCAACCCTTCGACCTTCAAAGCTTCTTCGCAAGCTTCCTGCGCTGTAAGCCCATAATGCGAGAGCATTAATTCTATGATCCTGTGCCGCCTGACTAAAAATTCAGCAAACTCCTTCCCCCTTGGTGTCAATCGTACTCCCCTATACGGAATATGCTCGATAAGATCGGTTGATGACATTTCCTGGATGGTCTTAGTTATAGTAGACGGATCAAGCTTAAAATGCTTTGAAATATCCGTTGTATGTACGATATCGCCTTTTTCCATTATGTACTTCAGATATTCGCTTTTCTTCGGGCTTAATTCAAGACCATCAATACCTCTCATAGGACAAAATATGCGCATATAGAATAAATAATTTTTGGGTATGCTCCAAACTTAAGGATAATGCTGTCACTTAATGGTTGAGATGAAATCTTATCACACTACTGTGGTCAGATTGACACCATAGAACGAATCAGGCAAAATGAGTAATATATTGAAATATTTCCAGGTATATATAATAATGAGGGGCAAAAAGAATTTATGGTTCTTGTAAGAATAGTGTATGTGAACACGGATTGCGAGGAAAACTATGCTCATTGCCCCTATTGAAATCGACTCCAAAAAAGAAAGAAAAGCATTACTCCGGGGTCATCATCTGATATGCCTGAATTTTTTCAGGGGAGAAGGATATTCAGTGGAATTCATAGAAAATCTCTATGCAGTCATCAAGAAAGAAAAGATCGAAATAGTAACAGGTGCGGACGAAGTATGCAGGAAATGCCCTTATCTTAAAGAGGATAAATGCAGAAGCAGCGATTATACAGATGAAAAGATACACCTTCAGGATGGTGAGGCGCTCAGGCTGCTGGGATTCAAACCAGGAATGATCGTTGACTGGAAAATGATAGCGGCAAAATTAACTGATATCATAGAAGAATGGAAAGCTGAATTCTGTTTGGCATGTGGATATCGAAAAGTATGTTTCAATGTATGAAAGATACAAATATTACTCTTTTTATCGAACTTATGAGAAACAAATCAGGGATGGACATTGAAGATGTATATCTTTAAAATAAAAAGGTTACACTCCCATTAAAAAAAATTATCGTTTATTTTGAGGTCTCACAAAATCTTTTGTGATCTTGTGTTTTGGTGCCTCTTTCTGTATTTTTGAGAACTCTTCCCTATCAATTGGTGGAAAGTCCTCGTGTAAATATTTTAAAGCCAAATTTCGTCCTCCTCAAAGAGTCTTTAATAAGTATAATATTGTAATATTATATAAACTTATAGCAACTTATTAAAACTCTTTCGTATCGGATAACTCCATCATAAGTAAAAAAGCATCGTTTCTGGGGTTATTTATCTCGTTAAAGCCATGTCTTAGGTATAAATTCTTTAGTTTTTCAATGTCTGTATCCAACATAACAGTGCTAATTCCGCCAATAATTTCTTTGACACTATATAATTTTCCAAATGCAAGATCAAGTATATCTTTTATATCGAGTTCATTTGGGAGTACTTTATCGTGTCTTGCCAAACAAGCAATATAAAATACTGGTTTCGAGTCATGGGGTTTAGATTCATTAAAAAGAAATGCTTTAATATATAAACTAAAGAAGCCAAGAAATTTATCATTATAATCGAGAATAAAATACGAAACAACACGGTCATCATCACTTTTTTCATCTAAATTTTCCATTTCACCGCATACTACAAATCTCTTAATGTCTGTGTTTCTTCCACATTCAAAGGTATCTATTATTTCTCGAAGTGTTTTATGCCCATATTTAACTTTTATTTCATTTAAACTATATAATTGAAATATTTTTGTCATTTGAGTTCTGAATCCCTCAATTTTATTGTTTTTACAATATATTTATATGCCATTTTTTTACCTAAGTTTTGTGAAGTTTTCACCATTGACACCCCAATAATTTCAATTTATAGATTTTTTGGATTTCTATTTATTCATTTCATTTTATACCGTTCTTTTCCATTAATGCGTTTATATTGATAAATTATACCATATTCAGAACAGGAACATTCCCTGAGATTACCATAAGGACTTGATGGAGATTTGGTACAAACCTTAACGTTTCAATGTATGAAACCGATTGGTATATTCCCATTATGCAGGGCAGTAGCTGCAAGCGCCCCGCTAATGCCTGATTTTTCAAGGGTTTCGATATTATTCACATCTTTTATCCCGCCCCCGACAAGTATATTATGATTTGATATTTCGGCGATCTTCTTTAAAAATACCTCATCAATTCCAGCGCTTGTTCCGACTTTCCCCAGATCGAGTATGATAATATCCTTTATTCCAATTTCATTCATCCTCTTTACAAGGTCTTCGGGTCGCATTTCCATTGCCGCATCTTTTGTCAAAACATATCCATTTTTCATATCTATACTCACATTGATCCTGCCCGGAAACCGGAGGGCTGCATATTCAATGACCTCAAAAGAAGCGGTTTCGGTGCCAATAATCACCATCTCTGCAATTTGTGCGCATTTTTTAACATCATCCGTGTTTTTTACACCAATATCCACCATGGTTTTTGTTTTGCCAGAAATTTTCTTGATAATTTCGAAGTTATCCCCGATTTCCTGGATATGATCAAGGTCGGCGATATATACTTCACGCGGTTTGACCGAAGATATTATTTCAAAAGGATCTGATGAATCACAAATCATGCTGCTCTGTATTGGTTTATATTTAGATCTCTCACCTTTGACTGCATGGACAACGGTGCCATTAAGAAGATCCATGACGAAAATAATTCGAAACATAAATGTATAAGAGCGGTAATCTGGTTTAATTGTTATGAAATTGCTCGTAAGTCCTGTTAATGTGGAAGAAGCAAGAATATGCAAACTTGGCGGCGCTGATATTATAGACGTAAAGAACCCGAAAGAAGGCTCACTTGGCGCAAATTTTCCGTGGATGATTAAAGCCGTAAAACAAGCAGCTGGTAATATACCTGTAAGCGCGACCATCGGTGATTTTAATTATAAGCCGGGCACAGCTTCACTTGCAGCTCTGGGCGCGGCCGTTGCGGGCGCAGATTACATCAAAGTCGGATTATATGATATTCATACGAATGACCAGGCCCTGGATATGCTGACGAAAATCGTTCGCTCGGTAAAGGATTTCGATAAGAATAAAAAAGTAGTGGCTTCGGGTTATTCTGATTATAAACGAATTAATTCCATCTCACCGTTTGAACTCCCGGCAATCGGCAAGGAAGCTGGTGTTGATGTTGTAATGATGGATACAGGTATCAAAGATGGACGTTCGACTTTTGAATTCTTGAAAGAGGAAGAACTTAAGGAATTTGTATCGAATTCAAGAGATCACGGGCTGCAGACAGCTCTTGCAGGAACTATAAAATTTGAGGATATCCCTGCGTTGAAACGAATTTCCCCTGATATCATAGGCGTTAGGGGTTGTGTGTGCGGTGGGGACAGAAATTCAACCATAAGGAAAGAGCTTGTGGAGAAGTTAATGATAGCGATAAATGCGTGATAATTTAGTCTATCGCAAATTCGATAGAATATTTTTTTCTATTAATCCATTCAGGAAACTCTCACATTTAGATTTCGCCTCAATGTACGGAAGTTGATGTTTTTCTTTTATAAAATCTATTATTTCGGATATTGTTGATTCACCATGACTCCTGCTAATAATATCCTTTGCTAGTTCGGAGATAGTAAATATCCGGTTATTTTCGATGTCAAATAGCACGTTCACTTTTTCTGTCCGGATATTTTCTGCCATCTTCCCTGAAAGACCGGAATGGATTATCTGCGCAAGGTTAAAATTAAAATTCCCGATAAATATCCCATCATTCAGGACAGGGTGGAAGTCACTCTTTTTCATAGATCTTTGCGAGGTCTTTTTCCGGTTCTGTATGTTCTTGATCAATATAGAAAGGTCAGCCACTTCGTTAACGGATCTCTTGCAATGGGCAATATACAGGAAAAGGTGCTCCCGATCAAGATTGCTCCAGATGGGTAAATCAATGTATTTATGAGCTAATTTGCCATAGAACTCCTGTATCACCCCATCAGTCTCTTTTTTCGATAAACCCTCTGAGACTTCGCAATCATACCATAAGGAAATATCTATTTCATTATCACGGATAATTTTAGATACATGGAAAGAAGATGGGTTTTCATACACTTTCGAATGCCTGGTGAGCTGAAAACTCCCGAATGACATGGAACGGATCCTGTCATTGTTGGCAAGAATAAAATCCATGGTTTCCCTTGCTTCTTTGCGGGTTTCGGTTGGAAACCCGAATATGAGGAAAAGATGCGACCATATCCCTGCATCTTTGCAATGATTGCATATCTTTAGCACATTCTCTTTCAATATCCCTTTATCCATGGACTTGAGAACCCTCTCATTCGCAGATTCAAGCCCAAAGTAAAGCATTTTACATCCCGCAAGCGATAGTTTTTTTCCAACTTCGCTGGAAAATGCAGGTTCAAATCTTGAATCAGCAAGCCAGGAAATATCCATTTTGCTTTCAATTAATTTATCGGATAATGCACTCATCATTTTTGGAGCGAGGCCTTCATCCTGGAATGTGAAATAACTTGTATTATATTTTTCCTTCAAGGTCTTGATATCTTTAAAAAGAAGGTCAACGTCCCTTGGTCTGAATTTTCCGGAATAGCCGTAACCATGGTCACAAAAAGTGCAGCGGTTCCAGTAGCATCCGCGTGATGAAAGTATCGGAATAACAAGTTCGGGTGACAGGTACTTGTCCAGTGGAAGACCATCAAAGCAGGGCGTTGGCAGCGAGTTTATGTCTTCCCCGACTGAACTAAGCCTGTTGACCTTTATTTCCGGGCCATCTTTATATATTAGGTTAGGAATATCCCTAATGTCAAATTTGTCCTCCAGATGACTTATGAGATTCAATAATGCAGTTTCTCCCTCATGCACTATCACACTGTCAAAAACTGAGAACAGCTCTTTGTTCTTGCTTATTTCATTGACAAGTCGGGTGAAAACACTTCCACCGATGTTGATATGAATGCCTGGCGAGGCTTTTTTCATAAGTCCTGCAAGTGTTAATCCCGGTATCAACTGGCTTATATTGATTATTGAAATGCCTATTAATCCGGGGTTTCCTTGAAGTATTTCGGGAAGCGTGTATTGTTCAAAATATTCAATAAACAGGTTTTCTTTCCTGTCATTAATAGCCTCAAGGACTGCTTTGCTGCTACGGCAGGAATGACGCATATCATAAGAATGAAATGTCAGGTTGGATGGGTAATAAGCAGAAGATGCAAGTTTAAGACCCAGCTCAAGGGTTTTGAATGCATTGAATAATTTCTCTATGTCATAGAATTCTTCTTTGCTTTTCAGGATTTTTTTTGCATCTTCCACGCCTTTGATCACATAATCCCCAAAAAGGACAGAACTACCTATCGCTGCGTATTGTTTCTGAAGCTTGGAAGATAATTCTTTCTCGCTTTCGAGTTCCTTGAATTTTGATTGCGCCCTGAGAAGATAATCCGAAAGTCCGTTTTTACTTAAAATATTATCATAGAAAGAAACATTTAAGTCAATCTGTTCGACATCACAGTTATTAGCTTTTAAGTACGCAGCAAGAGTGGGAAGACTCAAATAAGGCTGCGTTGGAATCCACTGTGGCGGAAAGATGAGTTTTGTGAGCATGATTTTTTTAGGTGAATATGGATATAAGGATAAAACTGTTTCGACACCACAAACTATATTTCATTTGATAATGATGTGATGCTAAGTGATTCCAATGACTGATGATGATAAAAAAAATATTGGCGATGAATTTGTTGAGGAAGATGAGTCAACATCTAATGAAAATGATAACGAATTAACAGGATTATTTGATCTTGTCCTGCCTCCCGGTGTTCCTCAGAAGATGATTATGGAAGTACAGGAGAAATTCAATCTGGAAGTTGTAACACGCAAATGTAATGTTAAGACCGTAGATGTAGAATCAGATAATCTTCTCGTATTACGTGGAGAACTTGATTCAGTAAACAAAGCACACGATTATATATATGAAAAATTGAGTGCAAAATATAAGTATAAAAGATAATTTTTTTTGTATTAATAAAATTTGATAAAGATACAGGGGAATATACCCCTGAGATCTATAATCTTAAAACAATCGCTGTTTATTGAGAGGTCTTGTTGCACCAGTTCCGCCGCATGTTGTGCATGGGATACCAGGCATCATATATCCTCTGCCCTTACAGAATTGGCATTTCCTTGTTTTATCAACGACTTCTACTTCTCCTTTTCCACCGCAAATTTCACATGGCTTGTTCAGGTATTTTCCTGTGGCGTCACAGAACCTGCATGGTACAAATCCCGGCTCTTTTGCTGGCTTTTTTACTTCTACTTTTGCTTCTGACATTTTAAATCACATCACCATAAATCTCAAACTAAGTAATAAACATTTCCTTTTAATTCTTGTTTCTAAAAAAAATAGAGAAAGTAGGCATATAGCCTACTTTACAATTTGTTTACTTTGCGGGGATAACGAATGCTCTCTCACCAGCGCAGCGGTCCCATTCTCTGAGTGCTGCTTTGCCGAATGCGGCTCTTGGATCCGAGAAGTCAAAGTTGATCAAGTCATCTGCGAAGCATGTCTTGACTAACGGATTGACGCAGAACGCATCCTTGCCAGCGTGAGCTGCTGCTACTACTGAGGTGTATCCACCCTGATGACCTACGTTCATTGCGTAGTTGGGGTAGTTTGCGCCTCTGCATTCGCCTATGCAGCCTTCATCTGATGCAATTGAGAATACGTTTGTTGCACCGCACTGATCCTGCAAGTCATACCCGAAGAATCCGAGTCTTCCGTGTGCCTCTTTGTGGAGATACATGGACAGGTACCATGCAGATAGACCGGCCTGGCTGTGGCCTGTTGCCAGAGCTGTTGCGCCGCCTGCTGCGATGGAAATGACTGTTGCTCTCTGTGATCCACCGAAGTGGTCTTCCAGTGTTGTTGGGTACTTCTCGTATGCTTCAAGACCGTACAGTGTTGTTTCTGTAGCGATATCTTTTACAGTGTCGATGGTGGCTTTTGCCTTTCCATTTCCGCCGTATTTCTTTGCTGCATAGTCGTTGCCCCAGTACAGGAAGTCATCGACGATATCATTGGTGTATGCTGGTGTTGCATACATTGTGAAACCGACGCCGCCTGACATGTAGCCACCGAGCCAGATCTGGTCATACAGCATTGTGGCTGCGCTTGCAGTCTGCAATACTACATTGACTGGGTCTTCTGGTGACTTTCTGTTGGTCTGGACGATATCTGCCATATGACCGAAGGATAATCCTCCTGGTTCATTTGGTCCACGAGCTCTGCGTGCTGGGATCATATCACCCATTTCGACAAGTCCTGCGTGTTTGGCTGTGAATGCAAGTTCACCGACTGCTGCTTCACCGGCGCACATATGATATGCGCTGATAAAGGTCATACCGACCTGCATTGCCATCCAGCGGCTTGTGCCTGGTCCATCTTCAGTTCTTGTGACGATGGTTGGGATGTGTACTGCCTGCCAGGAGGTCTTGCCCATTGCGGACTTGATCTGTTTTGCCTGGTTGTCAGGGAATTCGTTGTCGATGTTGATAACGAACTGTTTATCTACTTCATCCTGAAGGGTTGCATCTCCAGTGAAGATTTTTACATAACAGTCATCTACTAATGCTGGATGAGTTTCAACCATGTGTTCCTGGACAATTGCTGCGCCAGGCATTGCGTGGTTCAAAACTTCAAGATAGTAGTTGATTGTTTCTGGGGTGATCTCTTTGCCTAATCTCTTCTCAAGAGTTTCATGTGCAAGGTCAAGACCTACGACGCATGTTCTCCTGATATCGTCCCATTCCTGCTGCATTGCTGCATTGTTGACGAAGTGAAGATCGTCACCGTCGCATACAATATCTGTTCCAGATATAGTATATGGGGTCAACTGTCTCTGACCCATCGGGATACCGGCAAGATGCAACTTTGGATCATATGCCTGCAATCCTCTCTTCTTGGTGATTGCTGCTCCGCATTTTGCCATTTCTACCTTTCTTGGGTTCTGCTGATAGCCGAGCCTGAGGTATTTGGTCTTCTTATCAGTTATTTTGCTTTTTGCTGAGGAGCCGCATTTGTTTGATCCCCATTCTTTTGCGTACTTTGTTTCCATAGCTTTTTGAAATCTTACTGCCATTTAAGTCACCTCACGCCTTTGGGACGAATCCGTATACGGTTCTTAATTCCCAGACTTTCTGAACATGTTCAACAACTTCTTTGTCGCTTCTGAAGGGTACATTGTCCACTCTATAGATGGTGGTTCTCTTTGCTGCTTCAGCTTCGCTCATTGGTTTGCCAAGGTTGACTTTTCTGTCAATTGGTACGCCGACCTGATCCTTGTCACTTACAATTACGCCACCTTCGAGTCTGCGTCTATCCAACATATCGAACATTGTTCCATCTTCCTGTAATCTGAGGGAGTGTCCGTGAACAGTACAGCCTCTAAGACCTGCAAGACCAAAGTCACTGATTTCGGTTTCGCACTGTCTCTTTGCGTACTCTTCCATATCTCTTTCTCTCATTTCGTTAACCTGTCTGCCTGACAATGTGCCTGGGTCAACTCCTCTGAAGTTGATTGCGACATGGTACGATCTGAAGTATGGTACTGCCGGAGCATTGTACATAGAGTCAGCGAACTGTGCGTATCTGATTCTGTCGCCTGCTGCTGCGCCTGGGGTTGGTGTTACAACTTCTCTTACCGGGCATGCTGGTTCACCAATTTCTGCAAGTGGTGGATGTGTGCTTGGGTAATCTGCACCGGGTGCTCTATGACCCAGTAAAGCTGTCAAATCTTCATCAGAGATATCACGAACTTTCTCTACGTCATCTGACATGTGTTTTCTTCTATTCTTAGCAACTGAGGTGTTGCCAGGATAATACTGTGGTTTATATGCCATATTATGTCCTCCTAATTGATTTGAATCGGTTCTTTCTGCTCCATGGAATAATTTATTATTTCTCTTCCCCTGATGAAATTATACAGAGGTTACTATCTGCGCTTGCATGCGGGTCCATAAGGCCAAGCATTCGTTCATCTTCAAGATTGATACTTTCATCAGTCTTGCTCTTGAATCCATACTTTCCATAATCAACCAAAGTAGCTTTTGTTTTAATGAAAAAGCCCTGCTTGAATTCGAAGGGAAAAGGTAACGCTCGCTCGCACGCTTTTCTAAGTTCTTCCCTTGAACATTCATCTTCTACTTCGACGATCACCTCGCCAACCATTACATGCAATTCAAATGCAACATCCCCAACATGGATTACTTCCATATTCGGGTGATTCACATCTGACCCTGTTCCGGGTCCGCATGTGACCTTTCTCGGTAGGTTTTTCCCGCCTACTAACATTCTTATTACGCCTTTTACCTGATCAATCTCATTTAAGAGCTTTTCAGCAGTGTGAGGCTGTAATAATCTAGACGGAAATACTTTCATCTGGATCGGTTTACCCGGTATTGAAGCAGCTCTTACCATTCAATTCTCCGATTTATACGGCTCCTGCTACTGCTTTGATTGGCTCTCTGAATTCATCTACTGAGCTGAAGACATCTCCTACTAATCCTGAGGTCTTCTCTGGGCTGTAGATCTGAACGCCTGCGTCAAGAGCAACTGCTGCTGCTACGCATGGAACTGCAAGACCCTTTGAGTGTCTGGTAAC
>Ga0172370_10006170_pt1 | contig 15155 bp, 13 predicted proteins | sample LakKiv5m_FD_114538 | JGI IMG/M metagenome (GOLD analysis project Ga0172370, IMG submission 114538) | Freshwater microbial communities from Kabuno Bay, South-Kivu, Congo - kab_022012_11.5m | ecosystem: Environmental > Aquatic > Freshwater > Lake | place: Democratic Republic of the Congo...
GCGACAACGCCGCCTGGTGAAGTAGAAGGATCACCCCGGCGGCCGCCACGATGGTGGCGAGGAACTGCCGTTCGGCGTGCTCGACGAACCGGAAGACCAGCAGGTAGGTCAACATGCCCAGCAGGGCAACCACGACCACCGCCATCGCCAACGCGGCCGCAAAGGGCACGTGTAGCAGCACGACACCGGCGTACGCGATGTACGCCCCCACCATGTAGAACTGGCCGTAGGCGATCAGGAACACCCGGGACACGCTCAGCACCAGGATCAACCCTGCTGCGAGCAGCACGTACACGAGCCCCGAGGCCATCCCTCCCACGACCAGCCCGACAATGGTGGACATCTAGTCGCTCGCTGCCGAGGCTCGACTACTGCGCCGACGCCGCGGCGAACGTCCCCATGTAGCCGAGAGCTTCCTCGACCGTCATCGCGTGGATGACACTGACCTTCCCGCCCGCGTACTGCTTGATACTGAGAGCGACCACCGTGTCAACCGTGCGCTCATTGTTCAGGTCGGGCCGGGCGATCATCTGACCGGGGCCGAGCGGGCTCTCGTAGGTCATTCCGCTGCCTACCGCCGCGGCGAAGGCGTCTGGATCGACACTGCCGGCTTTCTGCAGCCCGGCAAACAGGATCGAGACCATGTTGGATCCCAGGGGCTCCGGCGGATCATCCGGGAATTTGGCCATGTACGCGTCCCAGTAGACCTGCGCCACAGCCGGCATGGGGTCGGCCTCAAGAGCGTAGGCCGAGGAGATCATGCCCTCCACGTCATCGAACGAGATGAAGGCCTTCGTGGCCCAGTTCGGCACGGGGGCCGCCTGCAGCAGGGCGCCTTTGTAGCCGGATTGGATGACGGCCTTCATGACCAGCAAGTCGGAGGCAGGGCCGCCGCCCATTGCGATGAAGCCGTCGGGGTTCGCCGACTTGACCTTCTCTGCCTGGGCGACGAAATCGGTGGCATCCGGCGGGTAGAACAGCTTCTCGCTCACGGTGAAACCGAAGGCCTTGCCCGCTTGATCGGTGATATCGGCCTCGATGTGCCCGATCTGGTTATCGGGGAAGGCACACACGACCGTCTTTACCTCGGGCCTGTTCTCGGCCATCCACCCGTAGAACTCCACGAACTGCGACGAAAAGGGCGAGCCCTGGAAAGAGTACTTGTACTTGGGGTCCATGATCGTAGGCGCCGGGTTGACTGAGACCACAGGCACCTTGGCGTCCTCGGTCAGTTGTAGCCAGCCACCCGAGAACTCGTCGCCGATAATGTATTGCACCTTGTCCTGACTCAACAACTTCTCGACGGCGCTCCGGGAACCTTCGGCGTTGTTCTGGTCGTCGGCCGCAATCACCTCGACCGTGTACTTCTCTCCGCCGATATCCAGTCCACCTGCTTGGTTGACCGTGTCGGCCATGACCTCTGCCGAGCGCTGTGTGCCGAGGCCGATCGGCCACCCGAGCCACGCAACCACACCGACCTTGACCGACTTGGTGGGCGCCGCCGGCGCAGTAGTCGTATCCGCGCCTCCGGTCGCGGGAGCCGTCGTGGTATCCGCGCCTCCGACCGCGGGAGCCGTCGTCGTGGTGGTGCCGCCGCAACCGCTCAGAGCCGCAGCCCCAAGGACGAAGATGATAAGTACCGCCACGCAGGCGGCTAGGTGATGCCTATGCATGATTTCCTCCGATTCATGGACTGCCGATCCTTCGAACGCAACCGCTACCTCGCGCGTGAGATGTCTTGCGAACCACCCCCTCCGGCTTCGCATCAACTACTGCGTGCAGTAGTCCTCGTCGGTCTGCACCGTGCCCGTGATCGAGCCGGCGGTCTGCCGGGCAAGGAAGACAGCGCTGCGCACCATCTTCTCTGGTGAACTCCAACCGTCGCGCTGTCCCTCGGCAACGAAGAGACGCATGCCTTCGGTATCGATGACCGTCGCCGGCTTGACCGCATTAACGGCTATGCCGTACCCGGCCACCTCGTCGGCGAGCGCCCAGGTGAAGCGGTCGAGCCCCGCCTTGGTGACGGCGTACGCGGTGCTGTAGCCAACCGTGCGCGGCCCTCGTTCGTCGGCCGCCTGCGACGAGATGTTGATGATGCTGCCGGCCCCCTGCGCGATCATCGCGGGCAACACGGCGCGAGAACAGAGGAACGGACCGGTGAGATTCACCTTGAGCACGAGCTCCCAGCGCTTGAGCGGCATCTCAGCGACCGGACGGGGGAAGTCGATAGCGGCATTGTTCACCAACACGTCGATGCGCCCGAACCGCGCCGACACCTGCTCGACCATGGCAGCGACATCGGCTTCGTCGGTGACGTCGCACCTGACCGCCAAACCGACGCCGCCCAGAGCTTCGATGGCCCGCACCGTCTCATGGATGCTGCCCGGGAGTCCCGTGCTGGGGGCCGTCTCGCTACGGGCGGCAACCACAACGCGGGCCCCTTCGCGGGCGAACCCCAGGGCAATCGCCTTGCCGATGCCTCTGCTCGCCCCGGTCACGATGGCAACCTTGCCGATCAGTGTCTGCCCGTCCTCCCCCGCCCGCTTCATGACCGCGCACCCCGTTCTGTCCTTGACAGCGCCAACCCCAGCCCCCGGAAGAGGAACGCCATCAGAAAGTCGATGTGCTCCGCCGTCTTCGACCGGTCAAGGTTCCAGCCCCGCAGGGCAAGGAAGACACTGATGAACTCGATGAGGTTCGAGGCCGTCTCAGCCTCGTCGGCGGTCAGCGGCAACCCGGGGATGTCGGCCAGCAGACCCCGGTAGAATCCGACCACATTCTTGTCGTCGAGTTCAAGCACCACCCGCAGGTGTTCTCGGTCGAGATACTTGCTCTCGGTAAAGATGAAGAGGTACAGGTCTCGATGTTCGTCGATGAACTCGAGAGAGAGTCTCAGCGCGTAGGCCAAGCGCTCCACAGGGTTGGTGATGTCGTCGAAACCGGCCTCCGAAAGCCGCTGATACCACAGCTCCTGGCTGTGTTTGTGCATCAGATACAGGATGTCGTCCTTGGAGGAGATGTAGTGGTAGAGCTGACCCATCGACATGCCGCAGGCCGAGGCGATATCCCGTATAGACGTGCCGTGGAAGCCCTTCTCGAAGAGGACGGCGGAAGCTTCCTCGATGATGCGCCGCTGTTTGCTGTCGGCCAGTTCTGGGTCGGTGCCGGAACTCGCGAGGGGATTCTCAGCGACCCGTTGCTGCATCCTGTCGAACCTATCTTGCATAGAGGTGCTCATGCGTGCCCCTTGATGCTCGACCGTCACATGGATAGAGCGCTCGCTCTACCTTGAGACTATCAGCCCATCGGGGCGCCGTCAATACCTCTCTGCCGTCACGGAGGCCGTCAGCCGGAGGTGGCTTCCCCCCAGCCCAGCAGGAACCCCACCATCGCTTTGATCAGCGGACTGAGCGCCTCGAGGTCCACACTCTCGGGATCGAGGGCCCACTGGATGGCCAATCCGTCGAACAGGGCCACGAACATGGTGGCCAGCAGGCCGACCCGCTCTTTCGGGATGTCGGAGGCCTGAGGGCCCAGGCCCGTGGAGACCATGTCGCGATACCACGTGTAGAGAGTGGCGAGACGGGCGCGGAGATCTTCGTCGCGGAGGGCCGGGGGCACCACGTCCAGGGTGCCCAGGAACTCCGGCGTCTGCATGAGGGTGACCGTGCTATCGACGAGAGCGGCGATGCGCGTATCCCCTTCGGGAAGACCGTCGAGCTGGACGGTCAGCTCCTCCAGGGCCTGGTGTATGAGGGAGTCGACCACCACGGCCACCAAGGCGGCCTTGCTGCCAAAGTAGTAGTTGACCATGGCTCGGTTCTGACCCGCCGCTGCCGTGATCTTGGCGATGCGCAGCGCGTCGAACCCACCGGCCAGCAACAGCCCCTTGCTGACTTCCACCAGCGCCGCGGCGCCGGAGGGAAGATCGCGCAGGGGGCTCCGACCAGGGATGAACGCGGGCGTATCCGACATGGAAGACTGCCTCTCGTCTCGCGGTCCACGGATGCATCGCAGTGCCACCATGCATCCCCTTGACGAAGTAATCAAACGTTTATATCATACACACGACCGTTTCGTCCTGGGAGTTCTGGATCAGGTGTCGCATCGCACGGTCGAGGGATCGTGACGGGCGAGATTAGGGGGAAAGATGAAGATCGGTGTCCCCACGGAGACGAAGACCAGGGAGTACCGAGTGGGTATTGTACCCGCCGGAGTGCGTGCGCTCGTCAGTCGCGGCCATACGGTATATGTACAGGAAGGCGCGGGCATCGGCAGCGGCATCACCGACGCCGAGTACGCCGCCGTGGGAGCCACCATGCTGTCCGAAGCCGCGGCGATCTACGAACGGTCCGACCTCATCATGAAGGTTAAGGAGCCCCAACCGGCCGAGTATCCTCTACTGCGCGAAGGCCAAGTGCTCTACACCTACCTGCATCTTGCTCCGGCCCCCCAGCTGGCGACGGCGATGCTCGACCGCAAGATCGTGGGGATAGCCTACGAGACCATCCAGCTCGCCGACGGTTCGCTTCCATTGCTCACCCCCATGAGCGAGGTAGCCGGACGACTCTCCGTACAGGTCGGCGCACACTGCCTTGAGACGGCCCAGGGCGGACGCGGTCAACTGCTGGGCGGCGTGCCCGGGGCACGCCCCGGCAAGGTGGTCGTCGTCGGCGGAGGCGTCGTGGGCCTGAACGCCGCCAAGGTGGCAGTGGGCATGGGGGCCCGGGTCACCATCCTGGACCTCAATCTCGACCGACTACGCCATCTCGACGACATCTTCCAGGGCCGCATCACCGCCATCGCCAGCTCCGAGCACGTGATACGGGAGGAGATCTCCGACGCCGACCTGGTGGTCGGCGCGGTGCTGGTGCCTGGTGCGCGGGCCCCCCGGCTGATCACCCGCGACATGCTCCCCGGGATGCTTGACGGCTCGGTCATCGTCGACGTGGCCGTGGACCAGGGCGGCTGTGTGGAGACCACCCACGCCACCACCCACGACGATCCCACCTTCGTGATCGATGGCGTGATCCACTACTGTGTAGCCAACATGCCCAGCGCGGCGGCCCGCACGGCCACCTTCGCCCTCACGAACGCCACTCTGCCCTATGCGATGAAGTTGGCCGACTCCGGCTACGCGAAAGCCCTGCGCGACGATCCGGCGCTCATGAAGGGCCTGAACGTCATCGACGGCCAGGTGGTCTGCTCGGCCGTGGCAAACGACCTGGGGCTTGCCTGCGCCCTGCCTGAGGCCCTGCTGGCGTAGCCGCGCGATCGGCGGGGGTGGTTCGTTCCGACGCCGGTCTGCGCAGACCGGGCAACGACACTGCCTGTTAGCCCATCGTTACGCCATGCGTCGATGAAGGCCCCCTGCTTCGCCGCTACACGGGCTCGAACGCGTGAATCTCGGTCAACCGTCGCACCATCTCGAGAAAGAGGAGGTCCCGCTTCCTCAGCACCTCCACCTCGCTGCGGCCCTCGTAGTCATACATGCCGCTGCCGCTCTTGACCCCCAAGCGACCGTCCCGGACCTTCTCGTCGAAGAATGATGTGTCCCGTCCGATGCTCACCAAGATATCGCGCACGACATCGAGACCCGTGAAGTCGATGGTCTGCACCACCCCAACGATCGGCATACGTACACCAAGGCTGAGCTTGACGGCCCGGTCGATCTCCTCGGGGCCCGCCCAACCGTTCTCCAGGATCTCCTCCACAGCCCGACCGATGGCCTGCTGTATGCGGTTCACGATGAACGACGGCACGAACTGGTTCAGTACTATGGGGCTCTTGCCCACGCGCACCATCAGATCCCTCGTCATCTCCATCGCCGCGGGCGCCGTCCGCGGCCCCGGTACCACTTCCACCAAAGGGATGATGTGGGCGGGCGCGAAGAAATGGGCGATCAGCAGGCGGCCGGCCCCGGTGAAGTCGGCGAGACCGAAGATGTCCAGGCTCGAGGTATTGCTGGCTATCACCACGTCCGGCGGGCAGGCCGCGTCCAAAGCCTGCAGGACACTGCGCTTGATGGCGGCGTCTTCGGAGACTGCTTCTATGACGAAATCGGCCCCGGCCGCCGCCGGGCCCAGGTCGGTCGACGGCATGATGCGCGCGAGGATCGCCGGCACCTCGTTACGACCGATCGCGCCGAACTCCACCAGCGTGTCCAACCCGGACTCGATCAGACCCACGGCTCGGTCCAGAGCGGCCGCCCTGACATCGACCAGACACACGTCGGTGCCGGCGCCCGCGAAGACTTGGGCGATGGAGGCACCCATAATCCCCGAGCCGACGACCAACACCGTCTTCACGTCGCCGGCCGCGCGGACTACGCGGGGTGCGTCCGCCGCCGCATCGGCGCGCGGTCTGCTTGCGTCAGCCGCCGCCACGGGCGGGGCCGACGTGCGCGCTTCCGGCGACCCGCCCGAAGCGCCCGTCGCCTCGTCACCGGGTCTTCGCGTCGCCACCTAGCCCCTCTTCTGTTTGGCCATCCACTCCTTGAAGATCAGCTCTTCGTACTCGAGGCGGCGGCGGAGGAGCGGGCCCCTCTGCTTGTGCTCCTCGGGCGACAGTTCGGTCATCTCCTCCCGATCGACGATCGCCCAGCCGAGCGTCGGCTCGGGCAGCGGGCAGCCGTGCACGTGGAACGACGTAACCCCGGCCTCGTCCAGACGCTTCTTCAGGGTCTTGGTGCAGTCGCCCATCAGAAAGACCGGCTCACCGTCAAGCTGCTCCGCAGGAGTGTCTTTGTGGCGGCCGAGCACCACGTGAGAGCCCGCGTTCTTGTCGTACTCGCCCAGGGCCTTCAACTTCGACATGGTGAAGGCGGTCAGACCTTGGCAGGTGCTGCAGGCATTCTTGACGTGGAAGTCGTACTCGGGGAAGGCTCCGAACCCGTCCAGGTAGGGGATGTAGAGCTGCTGCCTGACCGCCTCGATCGACTCGCCTCTGATCTCGATGTCTTCCAAGGCGAACCGGCCGAGACCCTTCTCCCTGGCGGCGTCGAAGTACTCCACCTTCTCCAACGGCAGGCCCACCATGCGGCAGGCAGTGGCATCCACCGCCACAAGGTCCTTGCCCGCCACGATGCAGTCGAACTCCACCGGCGTGCCCGCATGCGGCCCGAAACCCTCCATCGGCCGGTAGAGATCGGCGATGGTGAAGACCTTGTGCTGCAGCAACTCACCCAGGTCCATCATGGCTCCGGCCAGGTTGGTCGTGTGCATGACGTAATGCGAGTGGTCCTGCACCACGCCCTTCAGGTTCTTCATGGCACAGGTGAATACCATGCTCACGTGACACTTGAAGATAGGCACGTCGATCAGGTTATCGGCGTCGACCAGGAAGCGGGGCAGATCGAAGAACTTGATCGACGATGAGGGCTCCGGCACCGGCACGCGCACCAGGTCCGGGTCGCTCTTGATATCGCGGATGTCGTCTACACCGGCGTCCTCGGCGGCCTGGCGGATGCCGCTCGCGTCGAGGCACTCCATGGTGTCGCAGCCCACCGCCGACGATTCGGCCAAGATGATCTTGCCGGGGTCCGCCTGCTTCACCAGGTTGATGACCGCGGTCACTACCTCCGGAGTCGTGTTCACGCTGCTGCCGGGAACGCCCACGTGACCTGCGTTCGGTTTGATCACCACGGTGGCCCCCGGCTTGATGATCGACCGGACGCCGCCCACCAGGTCCACGGCCCGCCGGACCAACTCCTCCGGATCAGTGCCCTTAGCTATGGATACGACCGATTTGTCCATGGACTCTCCCCCTTCTACGGCTTCCCCGCAGGTTCCGGCGCCGCGATGACCCGGCGCGCGATGCTATCGAAAACGTCGTCGGGCACCGACCACTTGCGGATGCCGGCCTCGTCTTTGACCTGCTCAAGGATCGCGGCCGTCTGCTGCTTGTCGGCCTGCAACCCGAGTTCGGCGAGCTTGATGCTGATGCTCTCGGTTCCGCTCATCTTGCCGAGCACATACCCGTAGCCCCGCCGGCCGATCAGCTCGGGCAGGAACGACTGGAACGGTCGGCCGGTCGCCTTGTTTCGCTCGATAAGGTAGGCCACCTGGCCTGACTCGAAGAGGAACTCGTTATCGCCCACCACCGGCTTGTTCGCGGGCACCGGCATCTTGGTCAACTCAGCCACGAGTTGAGACACGGGGTAGAGCCGGTCGAGCTTCACGCCGGTGGTGAGGCCGAGCAGCACTTCCAGTCCCAACACCACTTCGTCGGTGGCGGCGTTGCCCGCCCGCTCCCCTATGGCGTTGGTGGAGGTATGCACCACGGAAGCGCCACCGATGACGGCCGAGAGCATCACCGAGGTGGCCATGCCCCAGTCGTTGTGGGCATGCATCTCCACAGGTACGCCCGGTACCCACTCCCTGACCTTTCGCACCAGATGAGACACGGTCCAGGGCAGGCCGAAACCGAAGGTGTCGGCGATGGTCACATGGTCGACCCCTGCGTCATAGACGGCTGCCTTGTAGGCCCTCTCCAGGAAGCTCATGGGCGCCCGCAGGGTGTCCCAGGGCATGACGTTGACGAATAGGCCGTTCTGCTTGGCGTGGGCCGCCGCGGCCGTCATGCGTTTGATGAGTTCGTCCTCGCTCCACCCCAACACCGTCTGGGCCACGAAGGGGTTACCGGGGCCCTCCACCACCACGCCGTCGGCGCCCGCTTCCAGCGCAAAGTCCACCTCTTGGATGTTGAAACGGCAGAGGAAGAAGATCTTGGTGGTACGGCGCCGCTTGACCAACTCCTTGGCGAGTTCGCGATCGCCCTTGGAGACGATAGGGAAGACCTCCACGCTGTAGACGCCCATGTCGTCCAGCGCCTCATAGATCTTGAGCTTCTCCTCCGGACGTAGCACCACGTGGGGAGCCTGTTCGGCCTCGCGCAGCGTGACCTCGTGGATGCGCACACTCTCGGGAAGATCGAACTGCGAGCGGACTCCGTCCAGATGGTTGAAGCCGCTCACAAAGTAGTCGTCGGTCAGCCAGCGCGGATCGCGGTCGTTCATAGCCTCGCGCTCGTTCGCAGCCTCGTGGTCATTCATCGGGTCGATCTCGGACATCGGGTATCTCCTTGCATATGATCGCCGCCTATCGGCGGGTGGGATCGTCCCTACCGGTACGGCAGCCAACACTCCATAAGCTCTTCGATCGGCCACCTCGACAGGCGTTCGTATCCATCGGCGGTCACCAGGATGTCTTCCTCCAGGCGGACGCCGTCCTTGCCGCCCCTATGCCCGGCATAGGTCTCGATGGCGAGCACCATGCCCGCCTGGAACGTCTGCGGCGGTACACCGATCTCGCGGTGCTGGGGAAGGAAGAACGGCCGGTCGTGCAGGCTCAGGCCGAGGCCGTGCCCAAGGGCGTAGGGTCCCACTTCGGCCCAGGTGTCGTAGCCCCAGTAGCTCGGCGACTGAGGCCACTTCTCGAAGACGTCGTAGTCGGTGGCGCCGGCCTTGATGACATCCATGCCGTCGTAGAGCATGGCGCGACATTCCTCGTAGAGATCCTTCTGCTCCTGGGCCGCCTTCCCACAGCAGAAGGTCCTATAGATGCAGGATTTGTAGCCCTGATACGATGCCCCGTCGACATCGATGTAGACCAGATCGCCCGGGCGGATGGGCTTGTCGGTGAACGACCATCCGTAGGGGTTGGTGTTGTAGCCCGAACAGCAGACCAAGTCCTCGGTGTGGTCGTCGCCTTCTTCGTAGAGGGCCTTGATGCCGATCGCCACCAGGTCACACTCACGCACGCCGGGGCGGATCGCGTCGACGATGGCGGCGAAGGCCCTCTCGGAGTTCGCGCAGGTTATGCGCATGAGCGCGATCTCATCGGTGGTCTTGATCATCCGGGCCACGTCCATGGTGGGCTTGCCGTGCACCACCTGGATGCCCCGCTTCTTGAAGGCCTCGGCGAACAGATACGAAAGCGTCGTGCCGTCGAGCCCAAGGGGCTCTTTCTCCACGCCGTACTCCACCATGAGGGCGGCGATGCCGTCGACCCACTTGGCGATCACCGGGTCGTCGGCGTTGGCGGCACCCGGCCGGGCCAGACCGAAGTTCGGGATCACGCGACCCTCCATCCAAGGCATGCGCCGCTCCACTTCACTGGGGGTCGATCCCCCGATGAGGTGCGGCTCGCCGTTCCGCGCGCAGAAGACCGCCTGCGCCTCCAACACCCGCAGGGGAGTGGTGACGTAGTACGAGGTGAGGTAGCGGATGTTCGCCTCGTCCCAGGTCAGAATGGCGCCCAACCCGTCGGTGTTGATCTGAGTCTTGGCCCGCTGCAGCCGTTCTGCGCGCAGACGGCTGTAGTCCACCCGCATCTCGTAATCCACCGCGTATTTGCCGAACGCCATCTCGACGCCTCCTCTGCTCGCTCTCTCGCTCGTCGGCCCGGTCGGGGCTCTACTCAGCCGTTCCCGGCTTGACGTACTCGGATGCGCTCTCTCCGGCGATACGTCCGCTGTTGAGCGCAAAACCCATGGTGTTGCCCGGGAGGATGAACACGTAGCTATCCCCATAGATGGAGCAGGCGTCGGTGCCGGCGGCATACAGACCGGGGATCTTCCGCCACTGCTTGTCAAGGACCTCGGCTTTGTGGTTGATCTTGATGCCGCCCAGGCTGCCGTAGGCCGCGGGCAGGTGCCGCGCTGCGTAGAACCGAGGCGAGGACACCGGCCTCAGAAACCGGTGGTCTTTGTTGAAGAGTTCGTCGTAGCCGTGTGCACACGAGCGATTGTAGTCGTCCACTGTGCGCGCCAGCCCCTCGCGATCAATACCCGTCTGCGCCGCCAGGTCGTCCAGGGAGCCGGCCACGAATACATCCTTGTAGCCACCTGAATGGGCCCGGGCGATCAGCCCGTCGAGGTCGTCGACCTTCATGAAGGGGAAGGGGACGTGGATCGAGTCGAAACCCGCCGTCTGCATGTGCTCCTTGACCGACTCGTCGAAGATCAGAAAAGCGGTGCGCTCCTTCTGCCGGGCGATAGCGTTGCCGGTGAACGTGGTGTTGGGCATGATGCCCTCGTCGAGGAAGCGTTCGCCCTGCAGGTTGACCATCAGGTGGGGCTGCCTGAATGCCTCGTGGAGTGCCGGATCGAGTTCGCCGGGCATGCCGAAGATCATCTCCATGGTCATCTCGGTGGGTGCGGCCCCCACCTCCCAGGCCATGCGGATGCCGTCGCCCTCCATCCCCGGGATGCGGAAGGAGAACATGTCCTTGCCCCAGTCGAATCCCGTGTATTTCTTGATCATGCTCGGGTTGTCGCCGAAGCCGCCGGTAGCGACGATCACCGCGCCGGCGGTTGCTTCCACCGGTTCCCCGGAACGGTCTTCTGCGACCACGCCGGTGACGCGGTCTCCCTGCCTGACGATCTTCTTCACCGGGGCCTGCAGGAGGATCTTGACCCCGGCCTCCTTGGCCCGCTCGGTCAGGATCTTCATCATGGTGGCGGCGGCCTGCTCGCCGGGCCGCCGACTCTCCGGCATGACGATATGCCAGGTGAACTGTCCCCCGGGAAAATAGGCGGCGGGCTCAGCGAACTCCACGCCAAGGCCCTCCAACCAATCGATGGTCGTGGCCGCCTTGTCGATGTATGCCCTCACCAGCCGCGCGTCGACCCGCCAGTGAGTGTAGTCCATGAACATGCGGAAGGCCTCGTCTTTGGTGGGGCCCATCTGCTTCAATCGCTGCAGCCGGCTCTCCACGCCGAAGGGCCCCATGCCCATGCTGCCGGTGCCGCCCGTGGTCGCACCCTTCTCGAACACGATCACATCGGCGCCTCCGTGGGCGGCGGCGAGGGCCGCGGTCAGGCCCGACGCCCCCGCGGCGATGACGACGACGTCGGCTTCCAGCTTGTCCATCGGCTTCTCCCTCTCTCCTCGGACCGGATCGGGAGGTCCCGAATCGCGGCTCCAGCACCCGACCCCCACCGGTTGAGTATTTGCTCACTCTATCTATTGTTATTGGGGAATACAAGTCCTATAGTGGCGCCCGGCATTCCGACCGGGCGTGCCCCATCTCACCGGTCGGAGCTGGTATCGTAGGGTGTCACATGCCGGACGACCCCCCTATCGGAGGCAGCACGATGACAGACACCAGCGACGCGATCCTCAGCCGACGCGCCATCCGCAGATATCTACCCACGCCGGTTCCGGCCGATGTGGTCGACGAGATCCTGACGGAAGCCCGGTGGGCCCCGTCGGCGGGCAACACGCAGTGCACCGAGGTACTCGTGGTGACCGGCGATGTACTCGAGAGGACCAGGGCCACTCTGCGCGAGCAGGCGGAGAGTGAAGCCCAGCCGGCGCCCGACATCGCGCCCGCCGCGTGGCCGGAACCCATCCAGTCACGTATGACGACCCTGTTCCAGACCAGAGTCGCTTTCGTGGCGGCCGAAGAAGCGAAACGAGGCATTCCGCCCCTCGAGCCTCCCGTGCCCCCCATGGTCGCTATGGCCGGCCTCTTCGGTGCCCCGGTCCTCCTGCTGCTGGTGATGGACAGGGACGTTGCCGTGCCGTACGGGTGCTTCGACGCCGGTCTGTTCGCCCAGACGATCGCCTTGGCCGCCCACAACCGCGGCCTCGGCACGTGCATCATGACGTCGACGGTGCGGAACGCGGACGCGCTCCACCGCATGCTGCCTGAGGCCGAAGGCAAGGCGTTCGTCGCTGCCATCACGCTGGGGCATCCGGACCCGGACGCTCCCATCAACCGGTTTCCCCGGGAGCGGCTCGCCCTCGACGAGTTCGTGACGCGGGTGGAGTAGGCATCCCAGCACGATCATGGACACGGCGGGCGACGGACTCCACGGCCTGGAAAGGAGCGACATGGAACTACACACGGAAGAACACTCGGTAGTCTCTCCGGCGGACGGCGCCGAGATCGGCTACCTCAAGATGGGCGCCGGACCCCCGGTGGTGATCGTTCCCGGCGCACTGGGACTGGCCCTGGACTGGTCGTTCGTGGCGGGCGCCCTGGACGGTAAGGCGACCTGCTACCCCATCGACCGGCGGGGGAAGGGGCGCAGCGCGCTCGGCTCCGGCTACTCGGTCGAGGCGGAGGCCGCCGACATCGCGGCCGTCCTGGACGCCGTGGGACCCGATGCCTGTCTGTTCGGGCACTCGTCCGGCGCCCTCATGGCACTGGAGGCGGCCCGTCTGCACGCCGTCACGAAGCTCGCCGTCTACGAGCCGCCATTCCACTTCAAGGGGCCGGAGGTCGACGCACTCTTGGCACGCTACAACGCCAAGCTCGACGCCGGCGACAACGATGCCGCGATCGATCTCCTGGCTCGGGAAGAGCTCCGCTTGCCCGACGAACAGATCACGTTCATGCGCAGCACGCCCGTATGGGACATCCTGAAGTCCTTGGCGCCCACCTTCCCCGCCGAGTGGGAGGCCATCTGGAGGTTCGACCCCCAGGTGCGCAGCTACAAGGACCTCACCATGCCCGTGCTGCTGCTAACTGGGAGCATGACCGAGTCGAACCCGTCGTACGCCACCCAGGAGCTGCTTGAGTTGCTGCCCGACGCACGAAAAGTGGTCCTCGCCGGTCAGGGGCACATGGCCCATCTGGCGGCGCCGGAGCTGGTCGCGGACGCGATTGCGGGTTTCCTGCAGTCGTAGGGGTCTGCCGGAGGCCGGTGGCTCGACGGCGGCGCGCGTTTGCGCCGAGCCACCGGCAGGGGAGCCGCGGGCGAGGCCCCCGGCCGCTCACCACATACTCCGTCCGCCGTCGACCAGCAGGGTCTGACAGGTCATGAAGTCACTGTCAGGGGAGGCGAGGAAGAAGGCCGGGCCGGCGAGGTCGTCCGGCAGCTCGTTCCGTTGATCGAGCGACTGGGCAGTGCGCTGCATCTCGGCCATGGCGGCGTTCTCGGGCGTGGGGTCCAGCATCGTCTCGGTGAGCGTGTAGCCCGGCGCGATGGCGTTCACGCGTATCCCAAGGGGACCCAGCTCTCGCCCCAGCGCCCTGGTGAACCCGATGACGCCGCCCTTACTGGTAGTGTAGTGGATGATTCCGGGCACGCCTTCCATGAAGCTCGACGAGGCGATGTTGATGATCTTGCCGTATCCCCGAGCCTTCATGTAGGGGTAGACGGCGCGGGCACAGAACCACTGGCCCCTCACATTGACATCGAGCATATAGTCCCAGTCCGCGACCGACCACTCGTCGAAAGGCCTGTGGGCCTGCTCGGATAGCACACCCCTGATGGCGGCGGCGTTGTTCACTAGGATATCGATCCGTCCGCCCCAGATCTCCGCGACCCGCCGGGCGGCTGCTTCACACTGAGCCAGATCGGAGACGTCACAGGCGATGCCCCGAGCCGCCGCCCCGGCGGCGCGCAGTTCGGCCGCGACCCGCTCGGCTCCCGGGCCGTCGATGTCGAGAACGGCGACGTTGGCACCCTCTTCCGCCAGCCGGATGCAGATCGACCGCCCGATGCTGACGGTGCCGCCCCCGCCGCTGACGATGGCCACTCGACCCTTGAGACGTTTGTCGCCCGCGGGTTTCACGCGCACGATCCTCCTTATTCATGAGTCCTTCACCTCGGCGATCATATCGCCCTTGACAGTTCAAGGTGAACACGAAGCGAGCGGCCAACTATAGTACTTGTATTCCTAGATAGCTTATTGTAGAGTGGCGCTGTTCGAGGAGGGGGAGCCACGGACCGGGTGGGATCCGGTCTTCCGAGCGCCGACTGATCGTACAAAACCTGCCGGCATCGGCAGACGTTCGAGCGGCGTCATCGGCATCCGATTCTGACCAAGACACCGACGCGAAGAGACCATACGATACCTAGGACCCTTTATAGAGCGAGCGCTCCATCTAAGAAGGAGCTCAGTGATGACCTACGGTGCGACGAAGACACTCGGCCCTCAGAGTCCGGAGAATAGGGGGGCGCCCACACGGATGATCTTCTAGACCGAAGTTACCCCCGCCCACGCACACCAATTCTGGCCACATGCAGGGAGAAGGTGTGATCGAGTAGGTGGGGTTTCTGACTACTTGAAGCGGAGAGGGATAGAAGCGCCCAGAAGCGCGAACGCCCGGTGCTGCAGGGGCGTGGGTTCAGTGAGCCTGTCGAAGGTTTCATCCCCTTGGGCGGGCAGAGAGATGGTGCTGCGGGTCAGGGTGGAGAGA
>Ga0172370_10006171_pt1 | contig 15154 bp, 16 predicted proteins | sample LakKiv5m_FD_114538 | JGI IMG/M metagenome (GOLD analysis project Ga0172370, IMG submission 114538) | Freshwater microbial communities from Kabuno Bay, South-Kivu, Congo - kab_022012_11.5m | ecosystem: Environmental > Aquatic > Freshwater > Lake | place: Democratic Republic of the Congo...
CATTACCATCACTTCGTCTTCCGGATTATCTAAGGAAGAAATTGAAAAAATGAAGAAAGAAGCGGAAATTCATGCGGAAGATGATAAGAAAAAGCGCGAATTGATTGATGTTAAAAATCAAGCCGAGTCTTTGATTTTTACTACAGAAAAGACTTTGAAAGACGCGGGTGAGAAAGTTGATGCCGATACCAGGAAAGATATCATGGATAAGGTTGAGGATTTGAAAAAAGCCAAAGACGGTGAAGATCAGGAATTAATCAAGAAGAATTACGATGCTTTAAGCGACGCTATCCAGAAGGTCGGTGCTAAAATGTATGAAAACGTTTCTGCCAATCAGTCTGCCGGTGAAGCCGCTGGAGCAACTGGTGCGGCTGAGGATGCTGACGCCGGCCAAACCGCTAATGAACCGGTTGAAGGGCAATACGAAGAAGTCAAGAAATAATTAGCTTTATGCCACTTCTTTAGAAGAAGTGGCGCAAGAATCGCGACCTAGTCGCAAATCATGGCTAAATTTTATACTTCATTCGCTAAGTCAAAGAGGTCGGATTACCTCCCGCCTTTGCCTTACCCTAAAGGGTCGCTCATTCCCGTATAAAATTAGCACAAGATTTCGACACGGTCGCATTTAACTTCGAATACGAATGCTAATAATTAAAAATTATAAAATTCAAAAATTAAAAATTTCATATATGTATACCGAAAAAGTGTTGGATCATTTTCATCACCCGCGCAATCAAGGCGTTATCAAGGATGCTGATGCTGTCGGTCAAGTCGGCAATCAAAAATGCGGCGATATCATGAAGGTGTATCTGAAAATCAAAAAAAATAAAGACGATCAAGAGGTGATTAAAGACATTAAATTTGAAACGCTTGGTTGCGGCGCGGCTATTGCTACTTCGTCAATGTTGACGGAAATGGCCAAAGGAAAAACTATTGCTGATGCTTTAAAAATCGGCAAGTTGGATATTGCCAACGAACTCGGCGGCTTGCCGGAGGCCAAATTGCATTGTTCGATTTTGGCGCATGACGCTTTAGCTGAGGCAGTCAAAAATTATAAGAATAAATAAATTAAAATATGGAACAGAAAATTAAAGCGGCCTTAGATGAAGTTAGGCCTCATCTGCAAATGGATGGCGGTGATGTTGAGTTCATTTCTTTTAATGAGGAGTCAGGAGAATTGAAAGTCAGGCTTCAAGGAGCTTGCCACGGATGCCCGATGTCGGCCATGACCTTGCAAAACGGCATTGCTTTGACAGTCAAGGAAAGGGTGCCGGAAGTCAAAGAATTTGTAGCAGTTTAAATTTATGCCAAAAAAAATAATTTATCTTGATCATAGCGCTACGACGCCGGTCGATCAAAAAGTGCTTAAGGCGATGTTGCCATATTTTTCAGAAAGCTTTGGTAATGCCTCATCCCTGCATTCAGCTGGATCAATCGCTTTGGCCGCCGTCGACTCCTCAAGAGCCAAAATTGCCGGTTTTTTAGATTGTTTGCCGGAAGAGGTGTATTTTTCCAGTGGAGCCACTGAAAGCGATAATTGGGCTGTTTTAGGTCTTTTAGAAGCTATTCTAACAAACAGTGGCTTAATGGCTAAAATAGGACAAAAACCCCATGTTATTGTTTCAGCTATTGAGCATGAAGCGGTTTTAGAGCCAGTCAAGAAATTGGTCGGATATGGCGTAATGGAAGCGACTTATTTGCCCGTGGATAAAGCTGGTTTAGTTTCGGTTAAAAAATTAACTGAAGCCATCAAACCTAATACGGTTTTAGTCTCTGTTATGTTGGCTAATAATGAAATCGGCACAATACAGCCGATTGCTGAATTAGGAAAAGTTATTGCTAAAGCTAATGATGGAAGGAAACATAAGATTTATTTTCATACTGACGCCACTCAAGCGCCAGCGTATACTGATTGCGACGTTAGAAAACTAGGCGTAGACATGATGTCGTTGTCGGCGCATAAAATTTACGGACCCAAAGGCGTCGGCGCCTTGTATGTCAAGAAAGGCACGCCAATAAAACCGTTAATGTATGGCGGCGGCCAACAGAAAAAAATGAGGAGCGGCACTTATAATGTCAGTGGCATTGTCGGTTTCGGTGCGGCAATTGATTTATTGTCTGATAAAAAAAATCGCGCCCTTGAGATTGCGCGGCTTAAGAATTTTCGTGACTACTTAATAAAAGCCTTAATTAAAAAAATCAGCAAAATTTCGGTCAATGGCGACTTGAAAAGCCGTTTGCCCAGCAATGTTAATTTTACGATTCCGGGAGTGGAAGGGGAAAGCGTAGTTTTAATGCTATCGCAACAGGGAATTTGCGTTTCAACCGGTTCAGCTTGCTCAACCGGATCACTGGAGCCGAGTCATGTATTGCTTGCCATTGGTGTACCGCAAGAAATGGCTCATGGCAGTCTGCGTGTCACACTCGGACGATCCACTAAAAAATCAGATATCGACGCCTTGATTAAGGCGTTGCCGCCAATCGTGGAAAAATTAAGGGCGATGTCGCCATTAAAATATTAGTATGTTTTAAAATACCGGCCCATAGCCGGTATTTTAGTTGGTAGCAGTTGTTGAAGCTGTCGGACTCTCTTTAATATTAGAATTGAATTCCAGTGGATTTTTCAAGACATTGAAATCAATTTTAATGCCCTCTTGTTTTTTCTTGATTTTATCGATTATTTGGACGAAAAGGGTTTGTTGTAATTGCTCTTCGACCACTTTTCCTTTTAAGTTAGTGACAACCTCAGCTTGGGCGATAGTCTTATAAACATTAGCGTACAAAAAAGACATTACCAGGCAAATTGCCGTAGTAGCGATAATAATGGCGGCAGGATAGATATATTTTTGCCAGGGTAAAGACTTGATGTTCAAACGCACTTTCTTGTCTGTCACAACTATAGCGGTTCCAGTCCCTGGTTTTTTCTTAAAAAAATCCATGTTTTTATTTTACGTAAATTTGTCCGATTAAATTGATAGACGCTATCTTCTTAGTTTTACTTTTGATTTTTGAGGCATTAATCGATTCAATGTTATAATAATAGTTCAGTCTATCCAAATCGTTAGTAAAAGCCAATAAATCAGGATAATTTCCGGCTATATTTATTTCTAATAACATTCTTTGGCTGCCGTTGCCAGCCGCTTGAGTCTTAAAATCGGATTTAATAGTGGCGTCAATATTCCTTTTGGCGGCCAATGATTCCAGTTCCGTGATTAATTCCAGTTCGCGGCCGTTTTTAACAAAGATTTTGTCTACTTGTGATAATGAATTTTCAGCCGTGTCTATTTCTTCTTTGATTTTTTTGGCATTTAAGCCCATAGCCATCTTTTTTTCCAATTCTGATCGCTCGGAAGAAATTTCTTGGTTGATTTTAATGATGTAATTAAAAGCCGGAATAATAATCAAGCCGATAAGCACTATCATGGAAAATGACAGCGCTAGAATAGGAGTCAAATATTTATTGAATCGATGTTTCATAATTGGTTTAATTTATCAAAATCGACGTTGATTTTAATGATAAAATTATTGTTCTCTTTGCTTACTAAATTAGTCAGCGGCAAGTCGACGTTTTTCGCCCAAGGAGAATTTTCCAATCTTTTCTTTAGTTCCATTAAGTCGTTTCTAGTCTTTGCTTGGCCGGTTAATTCTAATAATGTTTGCTGCCGAAAAAATTTGATTTGGCTATAAGCGATATTGTTTCCGGCTGCCTGACTGATAGCGACGAGTAGTGGCGTAATCGGTTGGAAGTTTTTTTGGATGCCAGAGGCGGTAATGATTTTAGTGTTAATATCAGTAATACGGCGGTTAACAGCTTCATTTGATCGGATATTAGCGGCATTCCTTTGGGCTAAATCGGCTAATTGCTCTTCTAAAAAATAACGCGATAATAACAACATGATGGAGATAATGGCAGTAAATAGGAAAATCAACATCACCGCCTCTTTGATTAATTGGTAAAGGCGGGAATTTTTATAGATATTTTTTTGCGTTGGCGGGATTAAATTAAGGGTGATCATAAAAATTTTCCGGGTGCAAGCCTCTTAAAGCCAGACCGACAGCCGTAATGAATGATTGTGATTTTTCAGGAGTAAATAATTTTTTATCGGGATTTGCCAGATTCTTGAAAGGATCGCTTTTGATTACCTCCATATTAAGCTTGTTTTTTAAAACATCAGTGATAGAAGAGAAATTGGATCCGCCGCCGCAAATGACTATTTTTTCTATGGTTTTGGTGTCGTTAAAATTATCATGATAGTAATTTATGGCAGCGAGTATTTGCTGAGTCAATTCGTTAATGGTCGGCATTAATATTTCTAAAACGGCGCCGTGACCCTTGCTTTGATCCAAGCCGCAGATTATTTTTGCCTGTTCCGCCTTAATCATATCTAAGTCAAGTGACTCAGCTATGACTTGATCGATTTGTCTGCCGGAAATCGGCAGAGAAACGGTGAAGCGAATAATTCCTTGATCATAAAGAAACAGGCCGGTACGATTAGCGCCGATATCGATAATAATCTGAGTTTTTTCCTCTTTATTGTGATCGATCAGTAAATGAGAGATGGCGGCGGCTTCGATTTCCAATACTACCGGCGTGAAGCCGGATTCGCCGATAACTGAAACTAAATTATCAACAACTTTTTTAGTGGAAGCTCCGACTAATATGGTATAAACATTATTTTCTTTTTTAATAATGCGCCAATCAAAATAAATTTCCTCCAAATCCATTGGCAAGTGTTGAGGCAGTTCTTCCTTGATTTTTGTTTCTAAATCAGCTTCATTGTCAACTTGCACATAAAGGGTTTTCATGAAAGTTTCGGTTTCCGGCAGAACGGCTATGATTTCCTGGCTCAAGGCGCCATGGCCAACAGCGGTTTTAGCTAATTTTTTAAAAGCCTCAACAAAAACCGGCGACTGTTTTATTTCGCCGTTAATAATGCAGTTGGCCGGCAAGGAAACTTCATTATAATATTGGATTTTGATTTTTGAGCCGACACATTTTAACTGGACAAGACGTAAAGTCTTATCGGAAATATCTAATCCTAAAGCGCGTTCGTTAGTGGAAAAGAAAGACATGGGAATTTAATTGCTTATGATTATATTATAGCACGAATTGTATGAATTTTATAACTTAATTTTATAAATAATTTCCTAATGTTTAAGTATAAAATGTTAAATTGCTATATCATTAAATTGTTATAATGCCAACAATTTAGCCATTCAATAATTTAACAATTGAAATTTAAGAAATTAAGACATTATTTAAAAATTATAAAATTAAAAATTTAAAATTGTTTTAATACTCTTCTTCCCAATGCTCGACGGTGACAATCGGAGAAAATTGCGGATTGCCCAAGCTATAACTGATAATATTGTTATCATAATATAAATGGATGCCTTGCCAGCAGCTGGTCAGAGTAATTTTCCGCGATACTAAGCCGCCAGTAATAGCGATGCTGCTGGGCAGGCTCAGGATATTTATTTTATCATTGGCGTAAATTAATCCATGAGCATTAAAACTATCCAAGCAAAATTCGTAACTGATGGTTCCTTTGCTGAGTAAGCCGGAAGGCGTGCTAGTGCCTGGGTTATTAATGATTATGCTTGATCGATTGAAACAATTTGATCCCCAACAGCAAAAAAAAGTATTTTTTCCAACCGTAATATTGCCATCGGCCACCAAAGCGCCATTGATTATTAGGTCATTGCTGCCATAAATATTTATGGCGCCAGTGACGTAAGTAATTCCGTTTAAAGTAAGGGTCGCGCCGCGGTTGGCCCAAAGCAGATCGCTGAATTGCTGGGCGGTATAAATTTGATTGGCGTTTGCCTTGTAATTTTCAGGGTCGCTGGCATTATCAAAAGAAACTGCCGGCATGGCGATCGGATCTGGGGCCGGCGGATTGTTATTTGATCTTATGGCTGGAGCATTAATGTTCGAACTTTGGTTGGTATTGACGTTGCCGACCGCCCGGACATCGCCATCAGAATCAAGATTACTCCAAAAATTAACGATAATATTTAAATTGGAAAAAACGCCACCGGCGTGGACATATAAGTTAGTGCCTGACATGTCAATGTTGCCGTCGGCGTATTCGCCGTTTTGCCCGACAACGCTCACACCCAAGGCTTTATAAATACTAGTCTTAACCACTCTTTTGGCAGTGCCGTTGCCTAAATCCAGGCTGGCAGTCACAATAATATTGCCCTTGGCTTTATCGGTGTTATTAATTTGGATGCGATATGATCCATTAGAATAGAGTGCTGAACTTTTAGTGTAATCCATAGTCCAATTGGCGTTTTCTTCAAATCCAGTTTTCCAGGCAGAGTCATTTTTTATTTTCCAGATCGCATCGGCAATGCCGGCCTCGGCTAAATAATAGGTTTGGACGGAAGCGGCTTGCGAGGTGGAAATTTTCAGTTCGGTCAAAGTAAAACTAGCCACATATAAAGCCAAAGATAAGATTAAAAGCATGACAAAAAGCGCCGTTACTAAAACAAAACCTTTAGATGAGGATTTTTTTTGTTTGATTGATTGTATGGCCTTATAGTCCATTATGCTGATATTTTAGGTTTGTATAATTTTTAATTTTATAAATAATTTTTAATGTTCTAATATTTTTAAAATTAAAAATTTAGACATTATTTAAAAATTATAAGATTCAATTAAAGATTTCTGCCATAAACGGCAGTATTAATAATCACTGATTGATTGTTTTTTGATAGGTATAAATTAATGTTCAATAGATTGGTACCCCAAAATTCTATATCATCAATATATTCGCCAATCACTTTTTCTTCCAAAATTTGCGAGGTTGGCGGACCATGGGGCTCTTCCTTGTCAGTATCATAAATATGAACATAATAATCAGGCTCGATTGGAAAATAATATATGATAATTTGCCGTTTGATAACCGGAATTGAACTGGACGAGCTTTCTAAAAAATATCTGATATAACGGATTTGTGATATATCATGGCCGTCTTGAAACATTATTTCTGACGGCAATAAGTCTGGATCATTGGAATTAGCCGGCAATTCGGTGATAATATCCGGAGTTTGGCGGATTTCCCGAATCATGCGGTCTAAAATAACCCGGCCATTCTGGGTGATTTCCGCTTTAGTGTCAGTCTGGGAGTAAGATTTTTGACTTAAACCATAAACCGAGGTAATCAAAATAAAAATAACAATAGAAACCGTCAAGGTTATGATGATTTCTACCAAAGTAAATCCGGTTGAATGATTTTTTTCTGTCATTATTTTTGGCTGATTAAGACATTGACCGGCAAGCTGCGTTCCAAGCCGGTTGTCTGGCTGGTCCAATAAACCGTCACGCTGATTTTTTTCAGGCCGGTTTCTGTCGCTGAATGATTAAGATTGCCATCGACATACTCAGTTATGGTTTGACGCTGATATTGGTAAAAAGGATTGTCAATGGTTGAGCCTAAGCGGTGCTTGCTTTCCAACGTACCGATAGTAATATTGTCATAGCCTAGGGCGAACATTTCTTCGATTTTGGCTTGAGCCAAATTGGCGGCAATAGTGCTTTGCTCGGCGGTTTTGGACATTTTGGCGGTTAACGGAAAAATACGGATTATAATCAATAAGCCGATAGATAATATTGCTATCGCCATAACAGCCTCGAGTAAGCTTAAGCCTCGATTGTCAGTTCGACAATTTAACATATCCGGATGGTTTTATTTCAATAATTACCTGCCTTAAATTAGGATTGGTTAAAATTATTTCGCCGGTCGACAGGCTGGCTCCAGTAGCATTAAATTCAGCTGAACTGCTGGCTAGTCCGCTGATAGCTAAAATGGTAATTGGCGAAGCGATGTTTTTTTGCTTAATTACAGCATCGGTCTGTTTGTTTTTTATCAAATATTTATTATCAGCTTGATCAAGTTGCAAGATATAATTAATTTGTTCAGTCACTGCTAATTGCTGGGCTTGACGCAAATCGGAAGTCAAATCTCTAGCGGCCGAATTCAGGCTTAGGTTCATGCTGATGCTGCGATAAAAAGGCAAACTAATAGCAGCCATAACAGCGATTATTGATATGGCTACCAAGATTTCGGCCAAAGTGAAGCCTGATTGGGATGTTTTTAATGGCATTTAGAAATTTTCAGTCATAGAATAAATCGGCAAAATAACCGCCACCGCCAAAGCGCCGACGCCAAGACCCATTAAAATCATTAAGATCGGCTCAATGATAACTGGCAGATTTTCCATAGTTTGCTCGACATCTTCCTGATAAAATTCCGCTAAGTTTTTTAATACCTCGTCCAAAGCGCCAGTTTCTTCGCCAACCATAATCATTTGGATGAATATTGGCGGGAAAATATGCGGATAAGCGCCTAAGATGACTGCTAATTTTTCGCCTTTCTTGACTTTTTCGGCAGCTTCTTCCAAGGCCTTTTTATAAATTACATTTCCGACTATTTTAGAAGTGATATTGAAGCTTTCTGGAATAGGAATATCGGTTTGAATTAAAGAACTTAAGTTTTGGGCGGTTCTGGCAATATTGATTTTTTTTACGATTTCGCTGATAACCGGCAATCTTAATAAAAACGAATGCCATAATCTCCGGCCGGTCTTTGTTTTGATGTAACGGAGGAAAATAATAAACGCCACGATAATCGTTGGTCCGAGAATTAGGCCGTTAGCTTGGGTGAAGTTGCTGATAGCGATTAGAATCTTGGTCGGTAGGGGCAATTCAGTATTCATTTCAGTAAAAATTGCGGTAATGTTGGGCAAGACGTAGATCAGAATAAAAGTTCCGATGCCGAACATGGCACAAACGATGATTACCGGATAGGTCAAGGCATTTTTAATTTTAGTTTTAAGTGTGTGTTCCTTTTTTGCTTGAACGTATAGATTATTGAGGACACTTTCTAGGTTGCCGGATTGTTCGCCGGCAGAAATCATGTTAATGAACATTTCGCCGAATTCTTTTTGGTAAGGAGTGATTGATTCGGCGAAAGTTTTACCGTTTCTGATTTGGGTTTGCGATTCTTCCATGATCATTTTTAATCTTTGGTTTTTGCCCTGTTTAGATAACGTTTCTAAAGCGTCGGCCAGCGGCAAACCGGTTCTAATCATGACGGCTAAATTTTGCAATAAAAAAATCTTGGCCGTAGCCGGTATGCCTTGAAGGCCATAAAACCATTTATTGAACTTATTCATAATTATTATTCTTTGGTGACGCGCAAGACTTCTTCAATAGTGGTAGTGCCTTGTTTGGCCTTGATAAAACCGTCTTGGACGATGGTCAGCATGCCATTTTTGATGGCGGCCTTGTTTATATCCTCCTTAGAGCCTTGTTTCATTATCAGTTCGGAAATTTCCTCGTTGATTTCTAAGACTTCGTAAATGCCAATACGTCCTTTGTAGCCGCTGTTGTCGCATTGCTGGCAGCCGCGTCCTCGATAAAACAGCACTTCAGTTAATTTTTGGCCTTTGCCTAAATAGCCTAATCCCAATAAGCTTTTGTCCAGTTCAGGAATATTGAATTGTTTTTCCAATTCGTCAATCATGATTTTGTCTAATTTATAGCTTTCAATACAGTTTTTACAGATTTTTCTAGTCAAGCGTTGGGCAATGACGACGTTTAAAGTTGAGGAAACTAAAAACGTCGGCACGCTCATATCGGTCAAGCGGGGAATGGTGGTGGCGGCATCATTGGTATGCAAAGTAGATAACACTAAATGGCCGGTCATGGCGGCGTTAATGGCAATGTCGGCGGTTTCATTATCACGGATTTCACCGACTAGGATAATGTTGGGGTCTTGGCGTAAGAAAGCGCGCAAGGCAGTGGCAAAAGTGAAGCCGATTTTCGGCTGGACTTGGCATTGGTTGATGCCGGGCATTTTGTACTCGATCGGATCTTCGACGGTGGAAATATTGACTTCCGGTTTATTGAGGATTTGTAAAATAGTATAAAGCGTAGTCGTTTTGCCGCTGCCGGTCGGGCCGGTGACTAGAATCATGCCGTTAGGCTTGGCAATATTTTTTTTGACGACTTCAAACGGCTGTTTTTGGAAGCCAAGTTGTTCTAAAGTCATTTGCTGGGTCTGGTCGGGGAGTAAGCGCATAACGATTTTTTCGCCGTCAAAAGTCGGGATAATTGAGACGCGGAAAGATACTTGAAAGTCTTGGCTTTTAATTTTGAAACGGCCATCCTGCGGCAAGCGGTGTTCATCTAATTTTAAGTTTGACAGGATTTTTATTCTGGCGATGACTCCTGGATGTGCCGTTTTCGGCAGAGTCATGACTTTTTTCAAAATTCCGTCAACGCGATAGCGGATGTTTAATTCCTGATCAGACGGTTCGACATGGATGTCGGAAGCTTTTTCTAAAATTGCATATTCTAATAAGGTGTCGACAATTCTGACAATCGGCAAGTCTTGAGCTAGATTTTTCAGATTTTCCGGTTTGTCATCGCCATCCTTGTCTTCTTCTAAGGCGTTGATGTCGGCTGATAATCCTTTGCGGTATTGTTTCAGCGCCTCTTTAATGGTGTCAGGCGCGGCTAGATGGATTTTAACCTCCAGTTGAGTTTTTTTGTTTAAAAAATCAAAAAGCTCAATATTGGAAATGTCCAAAGTAGCGATTTTTAATTCTTTATTATTTTTGTCAAAAGCCACTGTTTGATGGGCTCGAGCGGTAATTTCCGGAATGACATATAAAATATCTTTGCGGATTGCCTGGTTTTTTAAGTCAATGAAGGGGATGTCGTAAAATTTAGCGGCTGTTTCGTATAGCAGGTTCGGCGCGATTATTTTTTGTTCCAATAAAAAATCCTCCAGCTTTTTGCCGGCGGTTCGCGCTTTGTCGGAATAGTTCTTGAGCTGTTTATCGTCAAGAATTTTCCCGGACTTAAGAATTTCTTCCAAGTCTTTGTGGTTTAACATAGGGGTATTTTGCCACTTCTTTAGAAGAAGTGGCGCAAGAATCGCGACCTAGTCGCAAATCATGGCTAAATTTTTGACTTCGTCTCGCCAAATTTTCTGACGTCGGATTACTTCCTTGCGAAAATTTGTTGCTCGCTCCCATCAAAAATTAGCACAAGATTTCGACACGGTCGCAACTCAAATTACAAATATAATATTTTAATTATAACATAAAACAATACTTAAGAACAAATTAAATGTGGATAAGTTATTAAATAGACTTGCTACATATTTCGTCATTCCAGAAAATCCGTAAGCGCAGCGGGAGGATTTGTCTGGGATCCAGATTCCATCGTTGTCATTCCGACGGAGTCTTGTAATCAAGACGAGTGGAGAAATCCCTTTTCATTTATTCAAAAGAATAAATTTCGGAAAATAAAAAAACACCGAAGCGCGGGAGGTACTTCGGTGGTGGAGACGGGAAAGGGCTATTAGAATGGCTGGTTGTTTTCGTGCAGGGGCACGAGAATATTCTTGTCGTTGTTGAGTACAACCATTGCGGAGCCGGGTTTGAGCGTGTCGCCAGTCTTGATAAACTGATGGCGGCCGTCTTCGCGTTCAATGAAATAGTGGTTGGTGTAGGGATATTCGCCTTTTGAAGTGCACCCAAATAGAATGCTGATCTTCTCACCGGAGGGAAGGTTGTCGACGCTCATCGGGTTGCCGGCTTGATCTATGCCCAAATCGTGTTTCAAGTTCAGGAACGTATATCCATAAACCAATAGCGCGACGGCAGTGATTGCCTTGCCTTCCTGTGTCGGTGTCCAACGGAAGGCGAAAAAGGAGAACATGACTAGCACGATCATGCGTGGCACTATTAGTGAGAATATTCTTAACATGACGTTTTCCTTCCTTTGTTTCGCCATATTTCGGCGAAGACCAGTTCAATTTTGACAGGACTATTAGCGACATACTTATCGCCTTAAAACACTGCCCGAAAATCAGGCAGTGCATTTAAGTAGACAAATTATTTAGCTAGAAACGGCTTGGTTAAAAGGAATGCGGTTTTTTCGTACAAGTCGGCGGTGTCATGAGTAATATCGTCCCAATTGTATTTTTGCTGAGCGCGATTTTGAGCCCGCCAGGCCAATTCAGTCATTTCAGCTTCGTGAGTCAAAGCGTAATTTAATTTTTCAGCCAAGCTGTCAATGCTTTTATTAATGAATTCAATCGCGACGCCCTCGGCCGGTTCTTGGTTTTCTTCAATATTGGAAATGACTGCCGGCACGCCGTAAGCCATCGCTTCCAATAAAGCGATAGACAAGCCCTCGGCTTCTGACGGTTGAATGAATAAATAAGCGTTTTGGAAAATAGCGGCTAATTCCTCGCCGGATTTTTGGCCTAAGAAAATAATATTAGGATTGTCTTGGGCTAATTTTTTGACATAGCCGACATAATCATCGGTATTGGCGCCATCGCCGACAATGATTAACTTTTTATCAGTTTTTAGTTTATTGTAAGCTTCAACCAAAGTATGGATGCCCTTGTGTCTGATCAAGCGAGAAACGACCACAATATATTTTTTAGCTTCTAAATCATTTTTAGCTAGCCAAGACGTATCAATGATTTTAGTGACTGAAACACCATTAGGAATATGCTTAACTTCTTTATCAAAACGGTATAAGCAGTATTTTTTTAAAATTTCAGAAATAGCGATAGTCTCGTGAGGGAAATGGCAAGCAGTCCATTCGCCTGCAGCTAACATGGCTTTGGCGAATAGTCCCCATTTCTGGTGTTGGCGGTCAATGCAGTGGAAGGTGGCAATGACTTTAGTTTGCGGTTTGAGTAATCGGGGAATGAATGATAACAGTGATGGGCCGACGCCGTGATAATGGATGATGTCGTAATCTTGGAAAATGGCGTGAACGCTGGCAATAAAAGTATGGCTGATAGCATCTAAATTTTTGGTTTTAAAAGACGGCAAGTTGATGATTTTAACGCCGCGATAAGCGTAAGATTTTTGGCGATTACTAGTGTAATACGGACGGCTATAAACAGTAATATCAAAACCTTTCTCAGCCAGGCGAGTGGAGAGTTCTTCAACGTGTTTTTCGATTCCGCCTTGCTTGGTCGGAATGCCTTTTTGGCCGATAAAAGCGATTCTCATATATCGTAATGAATAGGTAATATTACTACATATTCATGTTTTTGTCAAGTAGTAGAAAGATCGATTTTTACCTATTATTTTTTGTCCTAATTTAGGTAAAATAAACTGGGATAAAGTCAGTTATTAGCTCTTTGGTAAATATGAATATTACTCCTAATTATTGAGATCAGGCAAATTGACTTTGTCAAGAGTATGAAAAAACCGGCCAGTCCTCGAAGGAATGGCCGGGTAGGGGGCTGACTTTCGGCTTCCGGTTTGGAAGTCGATGGGGCGAAGCGGCTAACGCAAGTCGATTATGTACATGCCGTTATTGAGAGTGGTTTGAACCGAGTTGACGAGTGTTGCCACGTAATCAACGTTGATCCAAAGCCAATCATCTCCAGTTAGATCGGTTTTGAACGCATATTGCGTGTCAAAAATAGATCCGCTGATCACAAATGACGTTGGAGCGCTGCCCCAATCAATGCCGGAACCGGAAAATGTCACAACATCACTTTCGCCATTACTAATGACATTGGCGATAGAGTGCTCTTCAATCACAGTCCACGGCGACTCATATAGCCGGTGAAATACGACTAGAGCATTGATGTCGCTCCAAGTGCATCCGGCCGGCAACAGATCCGGCGCGGAAAAGATCGAAGAAAATCCCGCTTCGTTGGCATTGAACGACAACGCGTAGGTGCTGCCGCTCGCATAGTCAAGATAGAATTCCGGCGGCGGTGTGATAGCCGGCAACACTGTTAGCGTCGCTGAAAGCGACTCAGCCGAGTTGCCTAAGTTGTCAGTGATAACAGCTTGGTATTCACCGGTATCCGCTAACTGGACATTGGAAAGATTCAGTGTCGTCGAATTAGGCGCTCCTAAATCGACGTTGTCTTTGTACCAAACAACCGTCCATGGTCCGGTGCCGCCAGTGTAGGAAACAACTAGTTCCACGTTATCTCCGACATAAACGGTTTGCGGCCAAGGGTGATTGACGATTCTGACGGTGCTATACACCTTCAACTCGCATTCGGTGGAAAATCCATCCACGCCGTCGATGGTGATCTGAAACTGGTAGATTCCGGCCATCGCCGGATCGACGTTTGCTAGCGTCAGCGTATCTCCGGTTTCGCCAACGAGTGGCGCGCCTTCAAACAGCCATTGCTTAGTGATGCTGCCGCCGCAAGTCGAGGTTTCAGTCGTTAAGGCGGCAGTGCCGCCACTGTCAACCGTCAATTGAGCCGGCGGATTTTTCACGATATTCACGCCGGTGATGGTAGCGGTAAACGGCGCTTGTTCGTTTTCGGCTTGTGCCATAGTTGTAGTCGTCAGATAAGTAACTATCAACAAGAGCATCCAGGTATTTCTGATCATGTTCACTCCTTTTTGTGTCTCGCCAAAATAGCGCAGACGTTTTTGACATATGTTCTATCGTTCAGCAAACGTTGCTAAACGAGTTTTTAGGTGCAAATTCAGAATAATTAGGCTGGCGTGCCAGTCTTTTTCTGATTTATTACCTTATCATTGGGTTGTTTATCTGTCAAGTGTTAGGTATTTGTTTAAAACAGTTTTATTGATTCATTTTTTAGCAAAAAAAAGAGGCGGAAAGCTTGTGCTCCTCCGCCAGTTACGGTTTCGTTAACGTACAGTCTTTTCGCGTCTACTGTTTAGTAGTCGCCGAAATCTCGATCCATGTTGTCGGTGACATCGTCAGTGTAATTGCCGGACACGCTCTGCTTGGCGTTCGTTACGCTCAAGGTGTTGGTGCCTTGGCCAATCACGTTGCCATCGTCGGATACGGCAACCCCGCCCAACTTCCATAGATGGGTCAGAGGCGGTTTGCCGCCGGAAGGCGTGACCGTCATACTGAAGGCGTCGCAAGTGGCCAGCGTTGTCAAGTCGGCCGGATTCGTACTGGTCACGATCGTCAGCTGGTCATATATCGTGATGACGAAGTTGGCCGAGGCCGCACTCTTATCGCCGCAGGCTGATAGCGCCTTAACGGAATAGTTGCCGGCATCGCCGAGCGCCAGCGGAGTTATCGTCAGAGTGTCGGTCGTTTCTCCTACGATCACTACGCCGCCTTTTGACCATTCGTGAGCTACTGCTCCGGCCG
>Ga0172370_10006182_pt1 | contig 15133 bp, 20 predicted proteins | sample LakKiv5m_FD_114538 | JGI IMG/M metagenome (GOLD analysis project Ga0172370, IMG submission 114538) | Freshwater microbial communities from Kabuno Bay, South-Kivu, Congo - kab_022012_11.5m | ecosystem: Environmental > Aquatic > Freshwater > Lake | place: Democratic Republic of the Congo...
GTTTTTTGGGATAGATTTTTATATATAGGTGTCGTCTTTATGCCAACTATTTGTTATCATTTTGGCGTAGAGTTAATAAGGATGTCGGAAAAGAAGAAAATATTGATTTACATTTCTTATATCTTATCTACGATTTTTTTTATATTATCTAGAACTAATTTATTTATTAGTGGTGTTTATAAATATTCTTGGGGCATGCACTCCCAAGCAAGAATTTTTCACGATATTTTTTTAATTTATTTTATATGTATTGTTTATTTATTATTTTATGATTTATATAATTTTTATAAAAAAAATACAAATTTGGTTGAAAAAAATAAAATTAAATATGTTTTTGTTGCTTTAGCTATATTATCTCTTGGTTCAGTAGGGTTTTTACCAGCTTACGGTATTAATGTATTCCCCCTATTTTATTTATCAGGCGTTATTTTTACAATAATTATATCGTATGGCATCATTAAATATAGGTTATTAGATATACGTTTAGCTATTTCTGGTTTTTTTTATTATGTTATTTTAATTTTTATTTATTTGTGTTTTATATTTTTGACATTTTATATTATAGAATTTTTTAATAGTGAATGGCAGATATGGATAACTTTTTTTTCTACATTAATTATTGTGTTTTCTGTTGATCCTTTAAAACATCTTTTAGCTAAATTAACAGACAACTTTTTTTATAAAGGTAAAATTGATTATCAAGAGGTTTTGAAAGATGTCAGTCAGGAAATTGCCGGAGAATTGGATTTGGATGATTTGCTTACAAATTTAGGGATTAATTTGCAAAAGCAGTTGAAATTGAAAAATGTCAGAGTATTTTTACAGGATGATGAAAAAAACAGCGGCGCTTATCATTCCTATCAGCCAGATAATGCCGTAAGTTTAGCGGTCAATGACCCGTTGATAAAATATTTTCAGGCCAATAAAGAAATTATTGTTACCGAAGAATTGGTCCGTAAAAAAAACGATTCCCGTAATCCCGAAGAGGCAAAAATGCTGGAGATTGTAGAGCGTCGGCTGGAGGAATTGCGGGCCGCGCTAGCTGTGCCGGTGTTTTCCAAAGAAAAATTAAGCAGTTTGCTATTGGTGGAGGATAAATTGTCCGGCGGAATTTTTAGTCAGGATGACCTAAGCTTTTTCTCGGTTTTGGCGCCACAGATTGCGGTGGCTTTGGAAAAATCAAAGTTGTTTGAAGAAGTCCAGTCGGCAAAAATTAATCTGGAACATTTGGTGGAACAGCGGACGCGCGATTTGAAAGATCGAAACCGTTATTTATTGGCTTTGCAGAGGTTAATCAACCTTACCACTCGGTCATTGGATTTTCAAAAAGTTATGCAGACCATCGCCGACGGTATTTCCACCGAGCTTGGATTTATCGGAGGCATGTTGAATTTTATTGATTTTCAACGGGGTGTAATCAGCGTCAAAGCCATTTCCAATACGCCGGCAATTATGGAAGTGCAAAAATTTATTACCAGATCGCCGGAATCATACAACATATCTTTGCGAGAAGAAAATAATCTGGCGGTTAAGGCCATTTTGCAAAAGGGGATAACGTCCGGCGTTCGTTTTGCCGATTTTTTGTCGTCGGCGATTGAACCGGCTATTTCCGATAAAATTCAGACGGTTTTGGGAATTAAAACTATTTTAGCGGTGCCGATTTATTCCGAAGAACGAGTCATCGGTGTTATTGATTTTGTTTTGGCTGACGATATAAATAATATCAAGGATGTTGAAAGAGAAATGATGAAGTCGCTAGCGGATCAGGTTGGTATCGTCTATCGAAATTTGTCTTTGTACAATCAGATTAATCTCGCCAATCAGGATTTGAAACAGGCGAATGTCCGTTTGACTCAGTTGGATAAAAGCAAATCGGAGTTTTTATCCATCGCTTCTCATCAGTTGCGCACACCTTTAACCGGTATCAAGGGTTATCTGTCAATGATTATCGCTGGTGATTTCGGAGCGGTTTCGGCGAAAATTCTTAAAGTTTTAAATGATGTCTTCATGAATACCGATCGTCTGACTCGTTTAATTAACGTTTTTCTTAACGTTTCCAGAATTGAATCCGGTCGTTTTGAAATTACCAAACAGGATATTGATCTGACCGCTTTGATTATGGAAGTGATTGACGCTATGAAGCCATCGGCCGAACAAAAGCAGTTGACTCTGACATTTCATCGCCCGAATTTATTGTTGCCGAATATTCCGGTTGATCGCGATAAAATTAAAGACGTTATTTTGAATTTGGTTGATAACGCCATCAAATATACACCAAAAGGTTCAATTGATGTTTCTGCTGTTTCTTTGGGTGACGCTTTGCAAGTGACGATTAAAGATACCGGCATTGGTATTGCCGAAGGTCAGGATCGGGAATTATTCAAAAAATTCGTCCGCGGTGAGGGTGTGGCGCAGATTAATACAGGCGGTTCCGGTTTAGGATTATTTATTGCCAAAAAAATCGTGGAAGCTCACGGCGGAAAAATCTGGGTAGAATCCGCCGGCAAAAATATGGGCTCTTCCTTCATTTTCACTTTGCCGAAGAAATAAAATTTATTTTAATATATATATATTAATTTATGAAATTATGAAAATTTTTAAATTAAAAAAAGAAAAAATACCAGAATTGGGATTTAATACTCAAATTTATTTAAGAGAACAGTTGAAAAAAATAAAAAGCATGATTAGAAAAGGGCATTCTAAATTGTATATTGAATTTGGCGGCAAGATTATCCAAGATAAACATTCTTCTAGAGTGTTACCTGGATATGACGAGGATATTAAATTAAAAATTTTAAAAAAAATATGTAAAGCCGGTGAAGTTATTTTTGTTGTTTCCTCTAGAGATATTTTAAGAGAAAGGGTTAGGGGTGATTTTAAAACGACATACTACGAAGAAACTATTAGAAATATTTATGAATTCAAAAAGCGAGGTTTAATAATCAAATATGTTGTTATAAGTTTGCTTGATAAAAATAATCCGATTCCTTTAAAAATAAAATTTTTGGAAAAAGAATTAAAAAAAATAGGAGTAATTTCTTATCGTTTTTTTGCTATAAATAATTATTCTAAAAATGTAAATTTAAACGATTTTAAAATTAATCCTTTTATTAAAATAAATAAAAAAATTATAGCAATTATTAGCCCCGGTGGTGGCAGCGGAAAATTTGGAATCTGTCTCAATCAACTTTATTATGAAATGTTAAATGAAGTTAGTCCTGATTATTTAAAGTTTGAAACTTTTCCTGTTTATAATTTACCCATTAATCATCCTTTAAATTTAGCTTATATGGCGGCTTCAGCTGACTTTTATGATGTAGTAATGAAAGATAAAAGACAGAAAGATGCAACTTCTTATAATAGAGATATAGAGAATTATGAATTATTGCATATTTTAGCTAAAAATTTTCCAACCCAAGGAGAATTTTTAAAGAAAATATCGTCAGCTACAAATATGGGTGCTAATATGATAGCTAAAGCTATTATCAACGATGAAATTGTTCAGAGAGAAGCCGCGGCGGAAATAGCAAGGAGATTGATTCGTTATAAATTTGAAGTGGCTTATGGTAAAGAAGATTTAAAAGTGCTTAATCAGGTGAGAGAGGTTTTAAAAATGTTATGAAAAATAAATTAATTGTTTTTGAAGGAATTGATGGCGTCGGTAAAACAACGTTGGCTAAATTATTACGAGACAATCTTATAAAACAAGGATTTGAGGCGGTATTATACGAAGACTTGGAAGAAAAAAATAAAGGATTCAATCTAATTAAGCCATTTATAAAGGAACAAGTTTCAATTAATTCAAGCTTGTTTTTTTATATAGCATCAGTCATTCACAAGTCTCAAAATATCAATGAATTGCTCAAAAAAAATTTTGTTATTTGTGATAGATATATTTATTCAACTATTGCTTATCATGTTGTCAGGGGAGCGGATAAATCTTTAATAAATATGAAAAAACTTCCAATTATATGGCCTGATTTTTTATTTTTAATAAAAACACAAGAAAAAATTAGATTGGAAAGAGTGAAAAAAAGAAAGAAAAATAACATTTGTGATTTAAAAGTAAAAACTAATAAGAATTTAATAGGAAAAATGGAAAAAGAATTAGAAAATTTTTCTCCTATAACTATAAATAATTCATATAACAGTCCAGATATAGTTAGTAATACCATTTTAAATATTATTCTTAATTCTTTGTTATAATTTAAAATTAATATAAAATTTGTAATAATTTTAAAAATATTTCTTTTATTTTTTGTGTATAATATATTTATGAATAAGAATGAAATTAAAAAAATTCAAAGAAAAATTATTGATTTATTGCCGATTGAAAAACAAAATCAACCTGGTATTTTATTAACTGACAGTTGTAGCGAGGTGTCGCGTTTAGTTGCAGGTTGGATAAAAAAACTAATAAATTAGATCGTATTTTAATAATTAAGGGCGTTAATGTTTGTGGTGTTAAGAAATCTCACGATATGTTGTTGGTTTTATCCAAAGGCAATAAAATTTATGTTGTTGATCCGACGATTTGGCAATTTTTTCCACGAGCAAAATCCATCTTAATGCTTATTGAAAATAAAATGGATATTGTTTTAGATAAGGTTAAAGAAATTTATAAAGGCAAATGGAAAATAACCGAAGAATTTGTTAAATTTAATAAAAATGAAGAAAAAGAATATTTGCGTATTATATCTCAAAATATTAAAGAAAATTTGAAATAAACCCCTCGTTTGACATTTTGCCCCATTTTTTCTAAGATGGGTCAATAAAGAGTGACTATGATCAATAATTTTGAACAATTGTTTGAATATTTGGAGCTTGCGGGCGATAAGTGCCTGATTTTTCATCCGGAAAAAGGGGCTTACGTTGTTGTAAAAGCCGAGGTTTATAAAAAATTGGTGTCCGGTGGCAAGCAAGAAAAAGAAGCAGGCCAAAGCAAAGGCAGTCCTTTTCCTAATCCTTTCAAAAAACCCAACGCCGATTTGAATTATTATGAGATTGAAAGAAAGGTTTTGGAAGCTGACGAATATTTTCCGGAATCGGTTTAAAATAAGCGATTATTGTGTTGTTAATAAAGTGGGGAAATAGCTGATAAAAAGGGTTGTTTTTTTGAAAGGTAATAGTTGATAAATTGCTAATATTAGCAAATAAATTATAAATTTTAAATTATAAATTTTAAATTATTAAGGAAGGGCTTGCAATATTTTTTTTAACCTGCTATAATCAACCCTGTTATTTACCTATGCTTCGCTCTATCGAGCTACGTGGGATAAAATTTATAGAAAAAGTGTTATTTTAGAAGTAAAAAATAAGTTTAATTTAATTAAATATTAATAAAGTTAAACGGCTGGATAAAAACTATTGAGCCCTATGACTCAAATAGGTCGTTTATTAAAGGAAATTTAAAAATATGGCCGAATTATTTGACCGGTCTAAGACCCATGTCAATGTGGGCACTATTGGTCACGTTGACCACGGCAAGACCACTTTAACTGCCGCTATTTTGGCTTATTTGAATGCCAAAGGCGGCAAAGCTCAGAAAAAGGGTGTTGATCAGATTGATAACGCTCCTGAAGAAAAAGAGCGCGGTATTACTATTGCGACCGCTCACGTGGAATATGAAACAGATAAAAGACATTATGCTCACGTTGATTGTCCGGGCCACGCCGATTATGTAAAAAACATGATTACCGGCGCCGCGCAGATGGATGGCGCTATTTTGGTCGTTTCTGCTACCGATGGTCCTATGCCTCAGACCAGAGAACATATTTTGTTAGCTCGTCAGGTTGGTGTGCCTTACATTATTGTTTTCTTAAACAAAGTTGATATGGTTTCCGATCCGGAATTGATTGATTTGGTTGAAGAAGAAGTTCGCGATTTATTGAAGAAATATGAATTTCCTGGCGACACCACCCCGATTATTAGAGGTTCGGCTTTGAAGGCCTTGGAAGATCCATCAGGCGATGCCGGCAAGCCGATTCAGGAACTTTTGGACGCTATTGACGCTTATATTCCTGATCCGGTTAGAGATATTGATAAGCCATTTTTAATGCCCGTTGAGGATGTCTTTTCAATTGAAGGTCGCGGCACCGTAGTTACCGGCAGAATTGAAAGAGGCATGATTAAAGTTAATGATGAAGTTGAACTGGTCGGTATTCATCCGACAACTAAAACTGTTGTTACCGGTATTGAAATGTTTAACAAACAATTGACCGACGGTCGCGCCGGCGATAATGCCGGTTTGTTATTGCGCGGTACCAAGAAAGAAGAAGTACAGCGCGGTCAGGTTTTAGCTAAACCGGGTTCTATTACTCCTCACACCGAATTTGAAGCTCAGATTTATATTTTGAGCAAAGACGAGGGTGGTCGTCATACGCCATTTTTTAAAGGTTACAAACCGCAATTCTATATCAGAACTACCGATGTTACCGGCGAGATTGAATTGCCGGAAGGAACTGAGATGGTTATGCCGGGAGATACCGTCAATTTGAAAGTAAAATTGATTCAACCGGTTGCTTTGGAAGAAGCTCAAAGATTTGCCATCCGTGAAGGTGGCAGAACAGTTGGCGCAGGAGCAGTAGTTAAGATTATTAAGTAATAAAAATTACCCAGCCCCTCGCGAGGGGCTGGGTGAAATATATTTTAAAAATTAGCTCTTTTATGAACACAGCAACAGAACCAACAATTAATGAATCAAACGTTGTTAACGCTTCTACAGGCGAGGCAAAAGTAAGAATTAAAATCAAGGCCTATGATCATAAAATCATAGATCAGGCGGCTAAAACCATTATTGACACCGCTTTAAGAAGCGGCGCGAAGATTATCGGACCGATTCCCTTGCCGACAGAGAAAAATAAATATACAGTTTTAAAATCAACTTTTGTTCACAAGGACTCTCGCGATCAATTTGAAATGAGAACCCACAAACGATTGATTGATATTGTTGGCTTGAATCCAAAGACCGTTGATTCCCTGATGAATTTGAATTTACCGGCCGGGGTGGACATAGAAATAAAAATGAGCTAAAATATAGTCGTTCCTTAATTCCATGTAAGTTTACCAATAAGTTTACCAATGATTTTGCCCTTTTTCTTTGGAAAACCCCGTGGCATATAAAACCGGGAAGTTTCCATGAGCGAAAGTGAGCTAAAAAAAGAGAGTTTGAAATCATTCCTTAAGAAAAAAATTGGCTAAAAATAGGTGTGTCTTTCTTTAAAACGTCCGGTATTTTGCCGGTTAATTTAAAAAAGACGCAGGTAGAGGCCGCGACATTATCCTGATTTTTTTACTAAAATTGGCATAATATCACGGTTTTTGCTTTATAACGGAAAATAAGCAGCAAGTATCAAGTTGCAAGTTTGAAGCGATTAGCTATAAGTCGCAAGTTACAAGTATGAAGTTAATTTTTACTTACTACTTTATACTTCATACTTTCTACTTGTCACTTGTAACTTTTAATTAACATTTTATGAAATTCATTTTAGGCAAGAAATTAAAGATGGAAAGAATTTATCTTGGCGACCGCATTACTGCCGTAACCGTTGTTTCAGCCGGTCCTTGTCAGGTTGTTCAATGCAAGAGCAATAAAACTGATAAATATATGGCTGCTCAAATCGGTTTTGGTTATGCTAAAAAAATAAATAAGCCGAAAGCCGGTCAGGTTAAAGGTTTGGCCAATTTTAAATACTTAAAAGAATTTCGTTTGGATTCAGATCAAACAGTTGTCAGAGGTCAGGTTTTAAATGTTAAAATGTTTACCGAAGGCGAAAAAGTGAAAGTTACCGGAATTTCTAAAGGCAAGGGTTATCAGGGTGTGGTTAAGCGGCATGGTTTTGGCGGTTTTCGGGCTACGCATGGCAATAAAGACCAACAAAGAATGCCTGGTTCCATTGGCGCGACCGATGCGGGCAGGGTCTTCAAAGGCATGCGCATGGCTGGGCACATGGGTTTTGACACAGTAACCATTGCCAATTTAAAAATCGTTAAAATTGACGTTGATAAGAATTTATTATATATAGCAGGCGCTGTTCCGGGAGCTACCGATGGTTTATTATTTATTAAAGCCGAAGGCATGTTGCCGGAAGTTTCCAATGAAACTCCCGCAGTGGAAGAAATTGTTTCCGAAACCCCCGTTGCTGAAGAAAAAGTTGAGGAAAAACTTGAAGAAGTAACCGTTGAAACTCCAGCTGTTGAAGAGGTAAAAAAAGATATTAAGGAGGAAGTCGAAACTCCCGTTGCCGAAGAAATTAAAGAGGAAGAAAAGGAATCCGCCTCCGCTTAAAAGCTACGGCGAGACGAGGAAATAACTAATAGAGTGTTAAATATATGGTTAAAGCAAAAGTTTATAATTCTTTAGGTGAAATGGTTGAAGAGAAAGAGCTGGATGCCAAATTTTTTGGCGTGAAGGTAAAACCGGAAGTTGTTCAGCAGGTCGTTGAGATTCAAATGGCCAATTCCCGAACAGTTTTAGCTCACACCAAAGGAAGAGCCGAAGTCAGAGGCGGCGGCAAAAAACCTTGGAAACAAAAAGGCACCGGCCGCGCTCGTCACGGTTCATCCAGATCTCCGATTTGGGTTGGCGGCGGCGTTACTTTTGGGCCTACTAAAGAACGCAATTTTAAAAAATCAATCAATAAAAAAGTTAAAAAGTTGGCTTTGCAAATGGTGTTAGCCGATAAGTTAAATCATGATCGATTGATTTTGGTTAAGGATTTGACTCTAACTGAAGGCAAGACCAAGCTTCTAGCTAGTATTATTAAAAAATTACCGGTTGCTGGCAAGTCAACTTTGATTGCCCTTGATGTTAAGGATGAAAAATTATTTTTGGCTGCCAGAAATTTAGCCAAAATCAACATTAACGGCGTTGCCAATTTAAATATTGTTGACGTTTTAAAGAACGAATATTTTCTGTTGCCGGTTTCGGCCGTTGAAAAATTAGTTAAACATTATTCTTCAGTTAAAGAAATCTAATATGGGAATTTTTAATAAAGCAAAAAAAGACGATAATGACAAAGAAATTAACAAACACGATTTGTCTTTAGCCGAATTATCCGGTCAGAAAAGCGCTTCTTTAAAAGCGAGCGCGACCGAAAAAGAAGTAAAACACAAAAAAGAAGATACCGGCAGAGCTTATCGCGTTTTATTAAAACCGTTGATCACAGAAAAAGGCACTTATTTGGCGGTTAACAACAAGTATTTATTCGCTGTTTGGCCGGATGCCAATAAACAGGAAATTAAGAAAGCGATTAAAGCCGTTTACGGAGTAATGCCTGTTAAGGTAAATATTATCAATACAATCGGTAAGAAAGTTCGCCACGGCAAAACCAAAGGTATGACCAGTGATGCTAAAAAAGCGATTGTTACTTTGCCTAAAGGCGAGACCATTCAAGTTTATGAAGGAGTTTAAAATAATAGAGTAATAGAATATAGAATAATAGAATATAGGATAAAAATTACAAACTATTGATCTATAATCAATAACCAATAATCTATCAATCAAAATGCCAATCAAATTATACAGACCAACTACACCATCAAGACGCGGGACGTCGGTTTTGATGAGCAAAGATCTTGATAAAGTCAGACCTTTAAAATCTTTGCTAACCGATAAAAGAGTCAAAGCCGGCAGAAATAATACCGGTAAAATTACCGTTCGTCATCAAGGCGGTGGTGTGAAACAACAGATTCGTTTGATTGATTTTAAACGCGATAAATTTGAAATTCCCGGAAAAGTTGTAACTATTGAATATGATCCGAATCGCAATGCCAGAATCGCTTTGGTTTCTTATCGTGATGGCGAAAAACGTTATATGATCGCGCCAATCGGTTTAGTAAAGGGCATGAAAGTCATTTCTTCCAAAAAAACTTTGGAAATGCAGGTTGGCAATACTTTCCCTTTGGAACTTATTCCTCAAGGCACTAGTATTCATAATTTGGAATTAGAACCGGGGAAAGGCGGCAGATTAGCCAGAAGCGCCGGTTCCGCCGTTATTTTACAGGTTATTGAAGGGGACTTTGCTCAAGTGAAAATGCCTTCAGGCGAAATTCGCTTGATCCCTAAGATTTGTTTAGCGACCATTGGTCAGGTTTCTAATCAAGAATTTAGAAATATCCGCTGGGGGAAAGCCGGCAGAATGAGACATAAGGGCGTTCGTCCGACAGTCAGAGGCAAAGCCATGAATCCGGTTGATCATCCGCATGGCGGCGGCGAGGGTTCTAATTCAATCGGTCAAAAACGCGGACCAATGAATATTTACGGCAAGAAGGCCTTAGGTATCAAAACCCGTAAAGTAAACAAAGGTTCGACTAAATTGATTTTAAAACGTCGGCCGAGCAAGAAAAAGAAATAATTAAATTTAAGCATTTAATATGGCAAGAAGTTTAAAAAAAATGGCTTGGGTTGATCCGAAATTATTGAAAAAAGTTCAGGCGGTTAAACCACAGGATAAAACAGTTATCAAAACCTGGTCCAGATCTTCCACAATTACTCCGGAAATGATTGGTTTGACATTTGCCGTGCATAATGGCAAAGAACATTTACCGGTTTTTGTGGTGGAAAATATGGTTGGTCACAAACTCGGCGAATTCGCTTTAACCAGAAAATTCATCGTTCATGGAGGTAAGATGGCCAAAGAACAAGCTAAAGGCGGGAAGAAATAATAGAATAATAGAATATAGAATAATAGAATAGGTAAAAAAATTATTTTATGGAAAAAGATATTAAAAAGAAAAAAAACGTAACAAAATCTGCCGACCAAGAAGCGGAAGCCGTTAGTGTTGTTGAAACAAAGGAAAAAGGCGATAAAGAAAAATCCGCTGTTACCGAAGTTAGAGCAAAAGCCCGTTACTTGCATATTTCTCATCGCAAGGCCGATCTGGTCGCGCAAGTGGTTCGCGGTCTGAAAGCGGTGGAGGCAGTTAAAAAATTAGCGCTTTTAAACAAAAAGGCCTCTCCATTAGTCATTAAGCTGATTAATTCCGCTTTAGCCAACGCCGAACACAACTTTCATTTGGTAAAAGAAGATTTATATATCAAAAGCATTGTTGCTAATCAGGGACCGGTTTTAAAACGTTCCATTCCGGCCGCTTTTGGCACAGCGCACGCTATCAGACGTCATTTGGCTCATTTGGAAGTTGTTTTATCAACGGTTAAACCGGTAATCGGCAGGTCAGCCAAACGCGCTTTCAAAAAAGCTAAAAAATTATCAACAAGCGACAGAATTGCAAGCCGCCAGAACGTCAAAAAAGCGAACGATGCTAAAATTTCCCAAGTGAAAAAGTTAGAAGAGAATATTAAAAAGACATCACAGTTAAAATAAATTTTTATGGGTCACAAAGTCAATCCAAAAGCTTTTCGTCTCGGCCAAACATTAACCTGGTCATCCAGATGGTTTTCTGATAAAAACTATGCTGATTTTCTCAAGGAAGATATTTTAATCAGAAAATTTATTAAAAAGATTTTAAAAGAAGCCGTGATTGAAAAGGTTGAGATCGAAAGATCGGCGAATCAAATCGCGATTTTCATCACTGCCGCTAGACCGGGCGTGATTATCGGCCGGGGCGGTACCGGTATTGAGGACTTGAAAAACAAGATTATTACCACCTGTTTTAAAAACAATCCCAAGCAAAATTTGAAATTGAACATTACTGAAATAGAAAATCCGAACTTATCGGCTGAAGCGATGTTGTATTTTATGCGCGTTGATATTGAGAAACGGATGCCTTTCAGAAGAGTCATGAAGCAGGCGATTGAAAGAGTCATGAAAGCCGGCGCTTTGGGTGTTAAAATCATTATGGGCGGCCGTTTGAACGGCGCGGAAATCGCCAGAGTGGAAACATTGTCCCAAGGCAAAGTCCCCTTACATACTTTAAGAGCCGATATTGATTATGCCAGAGGCGCTGCCAGAACTACTTACGGCGCGATTGGTATCAAAATTTGGATTTATAAAGGCGATATTTTCGGCGGTTTAAAACCGGTTGATTTATCAGCCAATGTCGCAGTCAAACAACAAGCGCCAAAAAGACAAAGATTTTAAAAATAAGATATAAGATAAATAAAGAGATATGTTAGCACCAAAAAAAGTCAAACATCGCAAGTGGCAAAGAACCGATAAGATCAGAGGAGCGGCTTCGCAAAAAATAGAAGTTAGCTTCGGCTCGTTCGGTTTGAAGGCCTTGACTTCCAGTTGGATTACCGCTCGTCAGATTGAATCCGCCAGAAGAGTTATGACTCGCTATACCCAACGTGGCGGCAAAATTTGGATTAGAATTTTTCCGGACAAACCGATGACTATCAAGGGTTCCGAAACCCCAATGGGAAAAGGCAAGGGTTCAGTTGATCATTATGTCGCGACTGTTAAAAAAGGCACAGTGATGTTTGAAATGAGCGGAATAGCCAAAGATATGGCCAAGAAAGCCATGGAATTGTCCGCTTATAAATTGCCGGTGAAATGTAAATTTGTCGTTAAAGAAAATTAGATTTTATCATTATGAAACTTTCAGAATTAAAAAATCAAACAGTCGCCGTTTTAAATAAAGAACTTGCTGCTTTGCGCGAAAAGTCCCGTGATTTGCGTTTTTCCGTTAGCGCCAAGCAATTGAAAAATATCAGAGAAATCAGGGAAGTAAAGAAAAATATCGCCAGAATTTTAACTCTGATTAACACTAAACAAAAAACCGGCGAGAAAGTTGAAAAGGCGGTTGATAATAACGATTCATCTCGTTAGATAATCGTTATAGATAATATATTTAAATTTACAAACAAGAAATTAAATTAATAACATTAAGCAAAAAGAGTAAACAAATCTAACAGGGTAAATAATTTTTAAAAATATGACAGAAGTTAGAAAAAAGATTATTAGAAAATTCACCGGTCTGGTAGTTGCCGATAAAATGGATAAGACCGTGGTGGTTAAGATTGACAGAAGAGTGGAAAATAAAAAATATCACAAGAAATTTTTAGTTACCAAACGTTATAAATGTCACGATCCGAAGAACGAATACAAAATCGGCGACAAAGTGGAATTCATCGGTTGCAGGCCTTTGTCCAAAGAAAAACGTTGGAGAGTTATAAGCAAAGTATAAAATAATTTTTTGTCAAAGATTTAGATTAAATAATATGATTCAAGCGCAAACAATGTTAGTGGTTGCCGATAACAGCGGAGCTAAAAAGGTTCAGTGTATTAAGGTTAACGGCGGTTATAAAAGACGTTACGCCGGCGTCGGCGACGTAATTACCGTGGCCGTCAAAGAAGCTCAACCGCATTCAGCTGTTAAAAAAGGCACGGTTGAAAAAGCGGTAATTGTCAGACAAAGAAAGGAAATAGCAAGACCTGACGGTTCATATATCAGATTTGACGATAACGCGGCTGTGATTATCGATCCGAAAAGTAAAGATCCAAAAGGCACCAGAATTTTCGGGCCGGTGGCTCGCGAATTAAGAGCAGCTGGATTTAATAAAATCGTTTCTTTAGCCGTTGAGGTTTTGTAATTTTAATAAACAAAGATATGAGAATAAAAAAAGGCGATTTAGTAAAAGTGATAGCTGGTAAGGATAACGGAAAAACCGGCAAAGTTATTCAAGTTTTTTTGACTGAAAATAAAGTAGTGGTTGAGGGTATAAATTCCCAATTCCGGAATATTCGCGCTCGTAAAGAAGGCGAAAAAGGTCAAAGAATTGAATACAATGCTCCTTTGAACGTTTCCAATGTCATGATTTTGGATTCCAAAACCGGCAGGCAAACGCGCGTTTCTTATAAAACTTTAGCCAGCGGAGAAAAGATCAGAATTTCAAAGAAGTCAGGCGAAGCCATTTAATAATTTTCAAGTATTAAAAAATTCCAAGATAAATATATGAATTTAAAAGAAAAATACCAAAAAGAAACCAGAGAATTTTTAAAAAAAGAATTTGGTTTTAAGAATTTGATGGCTGTGCCTAAAATTTTGAAAGTAACCGTTAATGTTGGTATTGGCAAAGCGAAAGACGATCCAAAAATGATTGAAACCGCCGAGAATACCATTAAAAGAATTACTGGTCAACAGCCGGTTTATACCAAATCCAAAAAATCCATTTCCGCTTTTAAGGTCAGAGAAGGCATGAAAGTCGGTTTGAAGGTTACTTTAAGAGGAAATAGACAATGGGACTTTTTGGAAAAATTGGTTAGGGTCTCTTTCCCGCGCGTCAGAGATTTTAGAGGTTTAAGCCCGAAAATCGTGGATAAGCAAGGCAATTTAAATATCGGTTTTAAAGAACATATTGTGTTTCCGGAAATCAAATCCGATGAAATTGAAAAGATCCACGGTTTGGAAGTGGCGATTACCACTACTGCCGGAACTTACGCCAAAGGTTTGGCTTTGTTTAAGCATCTCGGTTTCCCTTTTCAAGAAAAATAATTCATGAATTAATTTTAATATGGCAATCACATCAAGAATAGTAAAATCAAATCGCGTTCCTAAATTTTCCACCAGAACCATAAATCGTTGTTGGCGTTGCGGCAGAAATCACGGTTATATGAGAAAGTTTAAATTATGTCGTATTTGTTTCAGGGAACTTGCTACTCAGGGAGCGATTCCGGGAATTAAAAAAGCTAGTTGGTAAAATATTATTATTTATATAAACTTAACGTCAAGTATTTATGATGACAGATCCTATAGCTGATATGTTAACAAGAATAAGAAACGCTTTTGCCGTTTCCAAACAAGAGATTGTTTTGCCGTTTTCCAAAATCAAATATGAGATAGCTAAGATTTTAAAGAAGGAAGGTTATCTAGCGGAAGTGGAAAAGGTGGAAGACGATGGTCCTTTTGCCAAATTGCGTTTGGTTTTGCAATATAAAGAAAATAATCTTCCCGCCATTATCCATATTAAACGCGTTTCTACGCCAAGCAGAAGACAATACGTTGCTAGAGAAGAAATTCCTTATGTTTTGAACGGTTTAGGCATTGCCATTATTTCAACTTCCAAAGGTTTAATGACTAACAAACAAGCAAGAAGAGCCAGAATCGGCGGGGAAGTCATTTGTGAAGTTTGGTAATTTATAATATAAACGGTAAATAATAAATATATCCGCACATTAATTTTTCTCAATCTTAAAATTAAAGTTTTGTGCGGTAGTATGATAAAGAATAA
>Ga0172370_10006183_pt1 | contig 15124 bp, 13 predicted proteins | sample LakKiv5m_FD_114538 | JGI IMG/M metagenome (GOLD analysis project Ga0172370, IMG submission 114538) | Freshwater microbial communities from Kabuno Bay, South-Kivu, Congo - kab_022012_11.5m | ecosystem: Environmental > Aquatic > Freshwater > Lake | place: Democratic Republic of the Congo...
CTGATCCGTAGGCGTAACCGTGACCACCTGAGCGCTAAGAACGTTGATGGCATAGCTGAGCATTTGATCAATTGCGGGAAAGCCATCGGCCTGTCGAATGTGCAGTTGACCGACGAGAGGACCTATCGCGGCACCGGTTTTCACCAACAAGCTAAATCGCGCTCGCTGTTGGCCACCGGCTGGAATGCGACCGAGCGGCTTGCTGCGCTCGCGGAAGTCAATGCCGGTGTGGCTAAAGTCAAGCGCCGCTGCCACTGCCTCGGCATCCAAGTCACCCTGATTTTCCACCACCAAATCGATGTCCACCGTTTCACCCTGCTGAATTTCAGCGTTGCCGTCGCTGGTATTGACCAATACTTGGGCTAATAGCTTGGGCGCCTTCAGTCGCAACGGCACCTGCAGATTTTGGCTCAGCTCGGCAAATTCGCTCTGGCTAAGGTGTAAGGCAAATTGCGGTGAACCGGCGTTGTAATTGCGCGGTAGAACAAAACCAAAGCGCACTGCTGCTGCAGTAGCTCCCGCCGCCAAATCACCGACAATTGCAGAGGTGGTAGTCATAACAATTCCGTTAGAGGCAACCACTTTGGCTTGGACACCGCGACCGGCCATTTGACCCTCATTTCGGGGGACGATTTCCAGCACATAATTGCCGCCGTTGCTGACCTCCTCTACTTGTACGCCGCCGCTATCGAGAAAACGATGATCAAAGGCCAACGCCGGTGCGAGCCGACTCATGGCTAAAACATGCTCCTGACTGACGACGCTGGCGCCAATGGTATCGCGCGCTGTAAATGCGCAACGCAGCTCGGTACCGGCAAAGGTGCGCGGAATAGAAACTACAACCTTGCCCTGCTTGGTCTCCTCTGGTGCAACGGTGCCCAAGCGGACAATTCCTTGGCGAATTTCCGCGCCGCTGCTGACTGAGCTGAGCGATAGAACAGTATTGAGCGCTGGGCCGACGCCGCTATTCTTGACAAAGGCGCTCACCTCCACCGTTTCGCCGTTCTCAGCGATGCCGTTGCCATTGCCGTTGGCCAGACCAGAAGTGCCGTCATTCAAGGTAAAGCTGGCGAAGGCCAAGGCCGGCTTGTCCAAATGCCTTATTGGAATCTGTAACTGAATGGGGCGGGCGTCATAGCCGCGCTTTTCATTGGTCTCAATATTAACTTGGACAACTCCATCAGTAGCATTCAAAGATGCTTTTATTGAAATTTTAATATCTTTAGATTCCGCAGGATTTATATCATTTAATAAGTTATCCTGAGGTAAGACTATATCATCGTTATCTGACATAATACGGAGATTCACATCGAATGCGATACCTTTCCCCTTATTTGTGACTACTAAATGTAAAAAAGCTTCCTCAGAAGCATCCATCGTATTATTGGGGAATAAGCTATTGTGGTCAATAAACTCAACATTAGTTATGAGTTCTGCAGGAAGGGTTCTTTTTAACAAGTCCTCTCTTTCTTTCGCCTCGGTGAGTCGACGTAGCTCTTCTTCTCTTTTATTAACTAACAGTCTTTCTGTTTCTATAATTTTATCACGGATCCTTTTGAAATCCCATATTCGAATATAACTGTCATCGCAGGCTGAAACTAAGAGATTAGAATTAGAGTTAAATTGCGCAGCATTAATGCCTTTTGGATGAAATAGCTTTAAAAGTTCTTTATAATTAATTGCATCCCACACTATTAGTTGACCATCCCTTCCACCCGAAATTAGATATTTCCCGTCATTTGAAAAATCGACTGTTGTCACAGCTTTATTATGCCCTTCCAACTTTGCTATTTGGTTTCCAGTTTCAACATCCCATATAATTATAGTGTTGTCATCTGCTGCAGAAGCTAATAAGTTATCGTCGGGATTAAATGCAAGTAAATTAATAGCCTTAGCATGTAAAGATAGACGAACTATTTTTAAAAGCCTCTCAGAATCCCAAACAATAATGGTATTATCCTTACTCGCTGAGGCAAATAATTTACCGTTATTACTAAACACAATGGCATTAATACCCTTATCATGCCCTTTAATTGTTTTAATTTTCTGTAAGTTTATTGTATTCCAAATCTCTATTGTACCTTGGTTATCGCCAGTTAATAATAAAGTGGCCGACGGACTAAAAGTAAATGAATGAATATGCTTTGAACCTCCCAAAAGTGTTCCACTACCGTATCCTAAAAATTTATCAAGAAATTTTTCTCCAGTCGGAACTCTCCAAATTTTAATGTATGTTTCGTCATTTTTATCTTCTTTGCTGCTTGGTATGCATATTCCCATTCCTGCTAATGAACCGTCAAAAGTAACATCCGCATTGCTGAAGCTATATATTGTTCGTTCAGTTGGCTTCCAGCCATTAATCTTTTCGAAAGTTTTCAGGCTCCATAAATTAATCTCACCTTCAGAATAGCAAACATTTTTGCTTAGTAAGCCAGGTTTTTTAAAAGTTGTTACGAAATACTGATCATTCGCGCTAATTTTCAGAGAACCGATAGGGCAATTTGCTTTAATGCATTTTAGTATAAATTGATCTGTATTTTCATTAGAGTGTTCATTCCGACATAAACATGGCGTTGGTGCTACGACAAATAGGAAAAGTGCAATAGAAATAAATAAAACTTGCTTATTCTTCATTATATTATCCTCAAATTATGCTCGTTAAATAAATGTTAGTGAACTATCTTTTTGTTATTTCGGAACACCAATGGTTCTCATAATAAGAACTTCCATCATCAATTGGCCTTTGCTGATTTTGGATAGCATCTGCTATGACTTGTCGGGCAAATTTACAGCAATGAGGAGTTATCCCGTATTAGGGACTAAAATCCGCCCCGCTGTTTACAGTCTCTTCCTGATCATCAACGTGCCCCCTAGCAGAGACACTATCAATAGTGCTACTAACCATAAAGATGCTAAAATAGTCAGCGGTCCAATCCGATATGGAGCCGGGGCCACATAACCTGCCGCAGCAATGAACAACCATGAGACAACGACATAGAGCAGAATAAACTTTTTGGCAAAACCAAACCATCCCCCTTCAAGGGAATACGCAGCGCAATGAAGAACTCAGAATACCATTTGCACCCCTGCTTTTTGTGTGGCACCTTCTCCCAGCACATCGGGACAATAGGCATAATCAAGCTCGAATTTACTAATCCGTATCGATGCTCCATAGGTGAAATCCTCGCCATCAAGCCCGGCGCGAATTCCAAGTGCGTCAAAGAACCAGGTCTCGGTACCTGCATGCAGTTTTAGCGCTTCATTCGCCGTCCGTGAGCCGTCCACGGCGGCGAGGAGCATTATTTTGCTTAACTGTAGATCAACACTGACACCCAAACGCGCGGTCAACGGAATTTCATCTTCATGCGAAGAGTCGGTATCCCACTTGAGCTTTGCGGAAATGTTAGTGACACTTAGACCAAGGCGAATTTTTTTCAACACCGGGCTATCCATATCAATAGTAGAGTGCAGACCGGCATCATAACCCAAGCCGGAAGCGCTATAATCTTGCAGCGAATGATGTAGGTACTTGACGCCAACGCCTATGCCAATAGATGAGAAGAGCTGTCTGCCATAGCCGAGGGACAATGACATTTCCGAATCGTCGAACTTTCCGGTGGGATTTCCCGCCGTATCACGACCATCAATATCTGCAACCCCAAAGCCAGCGAACATCACTCCCAGCGCTCCCAAAGCAGGATTGGAGTATATAAAACTTCCTTGATAATGTCGTCGATCCATAGACATGATGGAGTACATAGCGCCGAAGGTCAAGCTCTTTGCTTGATAAAGGCCGGCCGGATTGAAATACAGGGCATTGGCATCATCAGCGATGGAAACAAAGGCATTGCCCATGCCCGCCGGACGCGCGCCAATGGGGAGGCGCAAAAAAGCGCCTCCTTGACCACCGGCGCCTGCGTCAGCGAAAGAAGAATTGGCGGTGAACATCCATATCATTCCCGCTATGATTGTGCTTTTATTGAAAGGGTTCATTTTCTGCCTCCATTACTTAATACTTTCAGGTTTTACCGCAACACGGCAATTTTGCCAACCGCCCGCTCACCGGCGCTGGATTCGATTATGAAAAAGTAAACGCCATTGGCGACAATGTGACCGTATCCATCTCTTCCGTCCCAAAGCTTGCTCAGTTCAATTCCTGACTCCTGATGACCGCAATCTAGGGACTTGACCAGTCTATTTGAAGCATCGTAGATACTTACGGAGACGTCCGCTGCCTTGCTCAGACTATATCGAATCGAGCCGGTCTCGTTGTCGGGATTAAAGGGATTTGGGTAGACGTAGATGTTCTCATTCCTCAAAGCGCCTCCTGTAGCTGGTGTAAGTGAGGTGGCCGTCATAGTTCTTCCGACAGTTATTGTTTGTTCAGCCGTTCCATCACCATCGGAGTCAATATTGACAGTCACACCATTTTCCCCTTTTACAAGAGCTGGCCAATCAATATCGAAATGATGAATGGCACCTTGTTTTATTGGGATTGCATTGGCAAAAAATGCTGTCGTGTCACCTCCTTTGATGGATGAAATAATTTCTTGGTAAAATCCATTATTTGCCCCCTTGACCTGATAGTCATAATTACGAGTCAGGTCATAAAGAACGACGGCCTGTGCAGTAGTGTCCGCATAGTATCCAGTGTAATAGGAATCCGGAATATTGCGAACAATATAGCTCCCATGACCTGTGAGGTTCCCTTCGGAATCATGCGCCTGAACATAGACAGGTCCTAAAGCAACCTGAACGAGCTTTTGGTATGCGGCGGTGGGTGTATACTTATGGATGTTGGCTCTATTGCCCTCCACATCAATGACTCGATAGCCATGATCAAAGCCATTGTCGTCCTTCACTGCACTTGGGGTTTGGATAAACAACGGATGTCCTATCCTGGCAGGGTATAGATCAAGAGACATCTGCGCTAAGTCAGAATTAAAAATATCGTAGGCATGGGATTCGTGTGTGTGACCGCCAATTACAAGTATGACTTCGTTTTCTTCATTCATACAATAATCTATAAATGCCTGCCTGTTCGAGACAATGCTTTGATCTTCAAGTCCAGGAGCGATAGGATGGTGCATGAAAATAATCTTCGGTTTGCCCAGAAATTGGTCTAAAGCTATAGCATTGACTTGGAGGTCATGTAATCCCTTTCCTTTCGGACTAGTTGGAGGCCAAGTAAAGTAGTAATCGGATCCAGAATCTAATGCGATAAAAAGACATTGATCATGTTCAAAACTATAGTTGTACTTGTTAAGGCCAAAGTCGGTATTTTCGTCAGGCGAATCAAAAACATCGAAACCCGGCAACATTTGAATGTTCATTGGAAAGTCAGAAATCTTCATGATATTATAAAAATTATTGAGATGATCATTTCCAGGTATGATTCGTTCAGAAGGAGACCTTTCATATCTATCATGATTTCCTGGAACTATATATATTGGAATACTGAGCTGACTAAGTAAATCCTTAAAACTATCAAGATTGTGATCAGCGGTCGATTCGACAATATCACCGCTGAGCAGAATAAAGTCAGGATTGATGTGTTTTTCCGTGATGTCCTTGAATGCATCAAGGAACAACACTTGTGCTTCCACCCATCCCAATACGACCGAGGGGGTAGACAGCGAATAATCGGAGGGTATTATCTCTCTCTTACGCCATCCTATATGTACGTCGGTCATGTGAATGAAGGTGAATCTTGTTGCCACAGTGAAGGACCAAGTAACATCATACGGCAAAGAGGTTCCGTATTTGTCTTTTATATCGCTCCTCAGCTTTGCCCGGTATTGCCCTATTGGAGGCAAAGGAGCGGACGGTCGAAAGGTAGCCGACCGTGTTGCTGGATCGTAGCTCACTGTGCCAGGGATTTCGGAAGTGCCATCGTTCAATGTGAACGTTTGTTCGTTGATTGTACTCGGATCCATATCCATGTTGAAAGTGGAAGAGATAACTCCATCGGCACGCACTTGACCTCCGTCTGGCGGGTCTGTTTGTATTCCAAACAAATAAATGTCCTTATTCACTGTTTTAGTGGTAATATTTGTCGCCGTCACCGTTAGCGAATAGGTTTTCTTGCCGGCGGCGTTGGCAAGCGCTTCAATGGAGTAGGAAGTGTATTGTTCGGCTCCGATAGGCATATTGGGAATGGAATGCACGGCATTTTCCCCAGACGGCAATTGCAGACCTGCCGGCAGATTAAGGGTGGTAGTAACCCCTTGGGCGGTTTTGGTCACGCCGGGCGAGCTGTTGCTCAAATATACCGAGAGGGAAAAGGGATTGCCATTAGCCAGACCATTGAGAAAAACCAGTCCGTTGGGGGCGCTCAATCCTACCACCAGCGGCGGCTGAATATCAATATCAATGCCGCCCAAGCCGTAATAGGTCACAAATTCCCTAGTCGCGCCCGGTTCGAGGGTAAGGGGAAACCAATAGATGCCAGCAGCGCTATCATATCCATAACCGCTCCAATAAAAATCCTGTCCCGGATCGGTTACATATTCCCATGCTGTGTCATTGATATGTTGCCACCCCGTGGTCACAAAGCGATTAGGTTTTACTGCATTGCCGCCAACTAAAGTGCCCTGCGATTGAATAGTGGGATTGTCTAAATCGTCAAAAGCTTGATAATAAGGTGGAATATGAGCCATATCCCATTCTTTTTCCGTCGTAACCGCACCAGCGCCGGGCACACGAAATGGTGCGCCATCGTTGGTCCCCAGCATGGTATCCAGCAGCAAACGGATGCCGACAGCGTGGGAAACATTGTCAATATTGGTTACCGTATATCTGATCTCACCGGTGTCATAATTCCCACTGGTCGAGCCTTTGACAATGGTCAAGCTTTGCGACATTCGTACCTTGCCGGCAAACTGCCAAACAGCAGTATTGGTCAAACCCTGCGTGATCGGGGGACTGATAAGCGTCCCCATCTGGGCGCGATCAAAGTTCCAGTAGTCCTCGCCATCGATGCGGATGGTAACGGCGGAGCTCCAAGGATTAGGATGGCCATAGAGCAGAATTGGTCCGTCAGGGGTGCCCATGGTAAACTGACCGTTCGCGGCCACGGCAATTTCTATAGCATTGGTATGGAGGTTCTCGATATATTCCACACTCACGTCATCTAAGTACCAGCCGGCATAGGTAGTACTGCCATCGGAGGTCAACTGAAAAGCGATTTTCACCGTCGTTCCAGCATAGTCAGATAGATTGATCTCACTTGCAAGCCATCCGTATGATGAGCCATCATAGGATTTCAGCTCGGTCCAATTCTGACCATTATTAGTGGTAATCCAGACTTTGCAAAAATCGTAGCTGCTTTCAGTTTCGTACCAATGCCAATACCGCAGCCTCAGTCGATCATTATTATAAGCCAAGGAGGGCAATCTAATGGCGGGTGAGATAAGATTGGCATTGACATTGTCGGAATAATTGCCGGACAAATTGGTACCGGCGCATCTGCTTCCTCCATGAGCGGCATTAGGGCCAAAACTGGGTATACCGATCTGCCATTGTCCGCCGCCGATACTCCAACTCCCTTGACCGTGCTCAAAGTCCTCAGCGAAAACTATAGCTCCAGCCTGTGACTCAGTCAGAGTAAGCAGGACTGCGGGAGCTAAAGACTGGCCTTTAGCCACTTTGCTAGGCTGCTTTTGCTTCTGGCTGACGTTGTCTGGAGCCATGAGACTTTGTGCGTGCACGGCTGCGATTTTAAGGCCTATTAATAAAATAGTGAGTACCAACCTATCTGTGTTTTTCACAGCACACCTCATTTTTAGTATCAAAATTGCCTTTTTGAATATCACCTTAGTTGAGTGATTTGTGCTCAATCTTGCAGCTTCCCGGAAGCCAATATATCTATTAAGGATCATAATGGGAGTAAATCATGTCATTCAAAAGGAATTTTCGTGCCCGGCTGGGTGCCTGATCATGGCGGAAATGTGGCTTCCTTCATGACAACCGTCAAATTCGCAAAGAATGCAAAACATTTCCTCGGCTTTAGCAGATTTGTACGAGCCATTGAGGCCGTGAGCTTCCGGACTCACGAATCCTCTCTCCGCTTCCGATCAAAATCGCGGGCTCAATGAAGATAACTTGTCATCCAATGGGTGGCAGCAGCCTGTAGACGGCATGCACTTTTGAGCTTGCGAACTCATTCTCAGGCGAAGGTAGGCGAGAAATTGTCACTCCCACTTGAATGATAGTCGCTAAACTTCAGATCGATTGGCTAACCTAATCCGTCCATTCTTCCACCTGCATCATCCATTTCCCATCATCTACTTTAACTTGTACAACAGGCCAAATCGTATCGACAAGGCATTCGCCTCACTCACGATTGTGTAGCGCAAGTCACCAAGCAAATCTATCCAGGGCGAAATGGAAAACGTAGCCCCGCCTTCTAAAAGCAATGCGAGTCTAAATCTTGTCTTAGTATCCTTCTTGATCCCTGACATGTAGTTATAATAATTATCATAGCTGTACTGAGGTATGCTTTTTGTTTTGCTTATCAGATGCAAACCTATCCCCCCGCCAGCAAGGAAATGCAGCCTTGCGTCATTAGCCGGGATAATGTATTTCAAGGCGCCATTTACAGAAAGGTCCCATAAAGAATTGTCAAAGTCTCCATAGACTTTTTCCGAAGTGGAATAATAATCCATGTCAGCTATGACCAACAAGTCTTTAGTGAGCGTACCTAATTCTGCTGTAGGACCAAATGAAATGGTGCTGCCAAAATTGGCAGGGTTGCAATAGCCAAAATGCCCTCCAGCGCTTTTTAGCCCTAATTCGGATTGTGAAAAGGCGAGCATTGTGGGTATGGCAAAAAAGCAAAAAATTGTTTTTCGGAAGTTCATCGTAGCCTCCAAAAATGAATGACCCTATTATCCGTTCAGCGTCTTCTGCTAAAATGTGTTTTATCTTCACATTCAGAGAAGGTTTTGGTCAAATCTAAAGCAATTTCCCTAATATTATCGTACTTCGGAAGTAGATTTTCAGTTGCTTTGCCATTTTTGTAACAGCCATTCAAGCGTAGCTAATTTTGAATCTTGGTATTCTTGAAAATCTTGTTCAGTCAGCTTGCTTACCCACTGTCGATAATCGAGATTCTGTTTGATGGCGCGAAGATGTTTTTCCCATCGGGTCCATGTTCGGTAGTCTTTAAATTGTAAGAGAACTTCTTCTCGCCACGCAGCAAAAGGATTCCTTGCAGTTGTTTCGACAACTGCTGTGGGCTGATTTTCTTCCTTCCTCGTAACACTCGGCGGACTTGCAGGGGCAGGCTCTTGACCTACTGCGATAGGCTCGCTCATAGGCACAGCAACAATTGCGAATTCCCATTTTACTGCCTTCGCGCGTAGTGTTGTAGTATAGCTTGCAAATAGCCCTAAAAACCTATTGTGGGATTGATCGATACAAACATCCACCAATCCCTCAGCGCCTGGCTGTTGCGCAAGGGCAGAATGGTATACACTGTTCACGCTGGCGTCGCCGGTCGCTACGATACCTAAAACGGAGGTGGCAGTTGCCTTGCTCTCCACAGTTCCCAGAACCTTATATGAACGGTTTTCAGCGCCGCTTCTGTAGGTTACCGGCGTGGTCACTCCCGTGTAAAGGAATCCCTGAACGGGCGCGAGAGAAAAAGCACATCCAGCTAAGAGCCCACAGGCGAACAATGAAATGACAATTACTCCAATGCGCAGATAACTATAGATACCTTTTTTCATGATCAAATCCTCCGGATTTATAAGATAATTGCTAGCATTACCGGATACGCTTAATTGCTTTTCCCCGCACAATTGTCGTATAGCTGGCAAACAGGCCTAACACACTTGTGACTTGGTAGTCCACGGTGACTTCAATAAGCTGCTCGGCTCCATCAACCTGACGGAGAGCATTTTGATAGGCAGCATACACACTGGCGTCCCCTGTGGCCACTATGCCCAAAATAGATGATGCACTGGACTTGCCTTCGACCAATCCCAAGATTTGATAGGATAGGCCAGTGTTCCCCGGGTCATAAGTGATCGGTGCGGTTACACCCGTGTAGAGCCCACCCATTACTGGTGTGGCAACAAAGGCAGCGCATCCACAAAGAAGCTCAATTATCAGTGTCAAAAATAGCAATACGAGTTTCCGTTTCATTTTGTCATTCCTCCATTTGAGTTAGTAACCTTACATCATCTTGCATAGAGTTTATTTATAAGGGTTCTTCTTCTCCGATCAAACAGCATGAGGTGCGGTGTTACTAGGGATACGATATCACTCCTCCAATTAACACCCAGTTTCAACTGCGCAATCCAGCAGCCAGCTTCTCTCATTAACACCCTGCTTTAGCTGGGTGACTTTTCATGGTGCGTGAAACAGAACCGCTTCAGCGGTTTATGGAGTAGCGGTCTTTATCGCGCAGGTTCCGGTATGCACATCCTGCATCCGTCGGTATTTGGTACTTCCGCATAATAAAGCCGTTAAAACGGCTGGTATTTGATTTTGGAGTCGCCGTCGCCGCGATGAATCGCGGTGTTAATGAAAGAGCCGTTGGCATACTTCTTATTAGTTCCCAGTTTCAATTGAGCGATTTCCAGTTCGCATGGGCTAAGAAACCTGCAAACTGACTTGCTTAATGCGCCTCCTACGCAGCTTTCTCTCATAGGAAAATGTCGTTTTCCTATCAGCAAAGATTTTTTCCCTGACAGGAAAGGACAGCCTTCCTATCAGCAAACCATCTTTTCTTACAGAGAAAAAGGCGTTCCGGCGCTGACTTGATTGATTAGGTTGCTTAGCTCTTTTATTTCACTTCGCTTGCTTGAATGTGCCTCTTCGCACTCGTTACGAATCCACCATCCTCCGGCACATTCGTGGACAAATTCCGGTTATTCCACGTCACCGATCTATCATTGGCATCCACCATGCCGCTGAGGTCGCAATCGCTGCTAAAGTAGCCGTTGCTATTCCGGTAATTCCAAGTAGCCGAACGGTCATTGGCATCCACGGTGCCGGAAGCATCCGTATCGCCGGAGTACAGGCTGTAAACGCCGCTTTCCAAAAGCTTGGCCGAAACGCCATAATACTTGTCACTACCAGTGGTAAAATCATAGAGAGTGGAGCTGCCGCTGCTTAGCGCCACTGCGGCCGTGCTCATGACTGCCAAGTGGTTGCGATGCTTGATGACGAGGTAATAGCTCTCCGCTGTTGCATTCAGAGAGACTTGTCCGGTGGTGCCGTCATCACTCACAATGCGACCGTCCTTATGCAAAAGGAGACTACGGGAGACCAATGCGCTTCCCGTAGGGCTACTGCGCAATTGCACCAGTACCCAATCGGTGATGTTGACCGGCATACTGCCGACGGTACGGGCATTTTCCGAGTAGGGCGCTGTCGTGGGAAGGTAGCCGGCGTCTTTTAAGGAAGTGGACCTCTCGTTAGTGCCGGTGTTGTATGGGCCTGGTATGATAGCGGACTTTATGGCTTTAATCCAATTTTCCATCTTGACTTTTCTCGTTATCTTTGCTATTATTCCGTTGGAGCTTGTTAAAAATCTAGCGAGGTAGTGTACATGACTGAACTGATAATTAAATCCGATAGCAAGGCGAATCAAAAGACCGCTCAGTTGTTATTGAATGAAGCTTTGGACCGGCAGAAACTAATCCTGCAAACTGCTCTGCAGCGAACGCAAGAAAAGCTGATTCAGTTTGAAAAGCAGTACCAGTTGAATTCCGAGCGGTTTTTCTCACTTTATCAAAGCGGCCGCATGGATGACCGCAATGACTATATCGATTGGGCCGGCGAATATCAAATCGGACAAAATCTTCGCGAGCAGCTAAGTTTCCTTGAGGAACTGGTGCTTTGCAAGTAGAGAGCTATTTTGCCCAGTTGCGAAAGATGATCGCGAATTGTGCAGTCGTTGCTTCCTGGCAGTATGAGGAAGACGGTCGCACCTCTACGCTGGGCGCTTTCAAAGCCCGCATCAGCTTCCTTGACGGCTCATTTCTGGATTTTCGTGAATTCGTAGACACTTCCACCCGACCTGTCCGCCGCTACTCTTACTCCTACCACTATCAAAAAAACGAGCAAATGATTTTCCGCTATGATAATGCTCCTCACCATCCTGAATTATCCGGTTTTCCTCATCACAAGCATGTCGCCGATTCGACCGTAGAGAGCCAGCCTCCTACCTTGAAGGAAGTTTTGGCGGAAATCAGCGTGCAAATACTGAAGTAAGGGTACGGTTCGACTGCCAGCGATCTTTCACGGTTTGTGACCGTGTATTATTTGAAATTCAATTAGCATGTTCAATGAGACCTAGTTGCAAACTGGTTGCAAACTAGGTCGGATCCTTTCGCAATTGCCGCATAGCGACGGGTAGTGGTTCCCACGAGGATCGTGGAAACCAGAATCTATCAGCAAAGATTTTTTTCCTGACAGGAAAGGACAGCCTTCCTATCAGCAAACCATCTTTTCCTACTGAGAAAAAGGCGTTCCGGCGCTGACCTGAGTGATTAGGTTGATTGTAACCTATAACTGGACCCTACTGACCGTCTAATCGTGCCAAAGGCAGATTCGCCCTCAGCAGACCGGATCGCCCAGATTTATAGAATCTACCTTTTTGAAAAACCTTTACTAAGCAGAAGTAACGATCTTGGAGATTCTACTGATTCCTCAAGCCGATCTTTCCTGCTTTAATCCATCAGAGTTTGATTGATATGGTGGTGATCTCAATAAATTGATCATGTCGATCCTCGGAAATTCTGCTATCCTGTCGTTTTGGTTCAGCCTGTGATCGGCCACACCTGCTATGCCACCGGATCATCCGGATGCTCTTTGTTCCACAAAGCAACCAGATCGGCGCTGGTCTTGCCGATGTTTTCGCGCTGCTGGATGTCGCCCTTGTAGGCGCCGGGGGCGTTCATGCTGGTTTTCAGCTCCATGTCGGCGCGGTGACCGACACCGATGGTGCCGTCCAGCTCGATGCTGGGTGTGTAGGTACCCAAACCGGGCAAATACGCCGGCTCGCCGCGCTGGTTGAAAAAGATGACTGCATCACGCAGCTCGGTGAGCACCTGACGAATGGTACCCTCGTTGAGTCCGGTGCTGCGAGCAATGAATTGTACCAAGTCTTTTATCTCCGCTCGTTTTCCTAAAATCAGCTTGGGACGATAAGCGGCGATTGCTTTGATTTGATTGGCCATGGTTAGGTCTCCTTTCTTGTAATTTTTTTGATACTTGACGTGCTAACTGCATAAAGCTTGGGTTTATACTCATCACATCGTATTACCGGATTTTTTCATCTGTCCCCGCCGCTCGGCCACGGCATCGGACACGTAATCATCCAGTGCTATATCCAACTTTCTAAGAGTGAAAGCAAACGGATGCAGATCTTGCCCCAATTCGGCGTTCCAGATTTCCCCGCCAACAAAATCATCGGGAAACAGAAGATCGGATATACCCGGCAAAACTTCTATCGCATACTCACCATGCGGAGCAGATTTCAACTGGCTGATTATTAGATCGGCGTGTCCTTGAGCATCTGTTCGGCCTATTTGCACCGCGCCGCGCCCTTGGTGAAATTGGCAGGTTAGCGGAACGTTCTCCAAAGGCCGTTCAGAGCAAAACACTGTGATGTCGATTTTATAGGGTAGCTCACTGCGGCCTCTAATGGTGTGGGAATTCTGTGGGCTTGAAATAGCGATGGTAGCACCGGCCTGATTAAGCAGTTGCAGAATCTGCTCGACGGTCGTATGCTCCGGCAAAGATTCCGGTGCCAAGTTTCTATCCCTAAGCACTGCCAATATCTGCTTCCGTTCGCCTATGGCGGTCACCATAGTAAAGGCCCGACGCAGACTGAGAATAGCGGATAACGGCTGGTGAGCATTTGACATTGTGCCGGCTGCTTCCAATGCTTTATTACTGCTATTTGTGAGCGTTTGCAGCTCTGCCAGCATCGCCTCGGTCGCAATTCGGCGATCGAGAACGGCCAAGGCATAACAAATCTTTTTCTTCTTGTCAATAAAACGCGCTTCGATGCGCAGACCGGAAAGAGTGACGTTGGTGCAAGTCAGCGTCTCATCAGACGATTGCTCGCGGAAGAATTTATTGGCTTCGTTTTCAAACTTGACAACCAAACTCTTAGCGGAAATGTGCACCTGGAGTTGTTGGGCAATTTGATTGCGCGCGCTGGCCTCCGCTTCAGCAACAGCTTTGTCACTTGCCTTGTCAATGCTCGCTTGTCCTACGGCTTGAAGAAAGGCCGTCTCAGAAAAACGCTTATTGCTACCGGCGATAACCCACTCGGGCGGCTGCTCAGTAGCTAAAAGAGGCCAATTGAATAAGAAGAACGAGATTGCAGGCAAAATAATGGTTTTCATTTTTAGGACTTGCTTTCGTAATTCTACTTTTTTAAATTTGAATTGAATAAAAAAGAGGATAGCACTATGAAAAATGGCTCAAAAATTTCTTTGTATCCAATTGTCATCGAACCTTGTGAAGAAGGTGGATACTTTGCCCACTGTCCGACGCTACCGGGTTGCCATGCCGAAGGAGAAACATTCGGCCAGGTTATCGATACCATTCAGGATGTCATTAAAGCTCATGTCGAGTTAAGGGAAAAACACCATGAAGTAATACCGATGGTTCAAATAAAGGAAATGTCTAGTTTAAATTTTCAGATACCTCTTCCGGTTATGTGCTAATCAGCCATGGCGCCCAAATTCCCCGCTGACAACTATTACGACATCGCCAAGGTGGCAAAAAAGCTCGGTTTCTACTTATATCGCCAGGCTAAAGGAAGCCATGAAATCTGGCGGCGGGATAACGACGGCCGTCAAACTACCTTGCCAAATCATGGCAACAAGGCAATTAAGCGAAGAACATTAAAAGCTATATTGGATGATCTGCAAATTTCTGTTGATGAATACCGCGAGTTGAAAAAGTAGTATTTTTCTCAACAGCATAAATCCCATCTATTTCACCGCCGACACCTTCAACTCCAGGCCATACTCCCATCTTGCTCGCAGCTTTCTCTGAAAGGAAAATGCCTTTTCCTATGAGCAAACCGCCTTTTCCTACTAGGAAAAGGCGAGTTGATGCCGGCAATATTGGTTCAGTCGATTGGCTATGCCAC
>Ga0172370_10006184_pt1 | contig 15123 bp, 10 predicted proteins | sample LakKiv5m_FD_114538 | JGI IMG/M metagenome (GOLD analysis project Ga0172370, IMG submission 114538) | Freshwater microbial communities from Kabuno Bay, South-Kivu, Congo - kab_022012_11.5m | ecosystem: Environmental > Aquatic > Freshwater > Lake | place: Democratic Republic of the Congo...
ATCCGTTCGGATTGTTTTTCTGCCACCTGTAGCTGTCGCGGCACATATCCTGTACTGAACGGACAGCCTTCCATCCGAGTTCGCGTTCCGCCTTCCCCGCGTCCGCATAGCAGACCGCGACATCCCCCGCGCGCCTTCCGGTCACGGCAAACGGAATCTTCACGCCGTTTACCTCCTCAAAAATGCGCAACAGTTCCAATACGGAAACGCCCCGGCCGGTTCCCAGGTTATATGTATATATGCCGCACGCCTCCAGCTTTTCAAGCGTTTTCACATGCCCTTCGGCCAGGTCGCATACATGAATGTAATCCCGTACGCCGCTGCCGTCGGGCGTATCGTAATCGTCGCCGAACACTCTCAGCTCAGGCAGTTTTCCCGCCGCCACCTGCGTGATGTACGGCATGAGGTTGTTCGGTATGCCGTTCGGGTCCTCCCCTATCATCCCGCTGCCATGCGCCCCGATGGGGTTGAAATACCGCAGAAGCGCAATGGACCATTCGTTGTCGGAAGCATACAGATCTTTTAAGATCTCCTCAATCATGAGTTTTGTCCGTCCGTACGGGTTCCCCGCTCCGGTGGGCATGTCCTCCTTCAAGGGCATCGGGTTTCCTGTTCCGTACACCGTGGCGGAGGAGCTGAACACCAGTTTCTTCACGCCCGCTTCCTTCATTGCGCCCAGCAGGCTTAATGTGCCGCAAATGTTGTTTTCATAATACGCAAGGGGTTTCGCGCAGGACTCCCCCACGGCCTTCAGTCCCGCAAAATGGATAACGGCCTCAATATCCTCGTGCACATCGAATATGCCCGCAAGGTCCTTTCCGTCGCGGATGTCGATGCAGTAAAAATCGAGGCTGCGCGCGGCCAGCGCCATTACCCTTTCAATCGATTCGACATTGCTGTTTATTAAATTGTCTGCCACCACCACGTCATGCCCCTGTTCAAGAAGGGACAGGCAGGTATGGCTGCCGATATACCCGGCGCCTCCCGTTACAAGAATCTTCATGGCTAATCCTTCTTGTTTTTTTAAATTATATCATAATCAAACTACAAACATCAAACGCAAAAGTGTGGATTCGAAAAGCGTACCGTCTCATTTTTATTGTTCCCGTTGTTCACTAAAATGCCTTTGAAACCTTTCCGGGAATATTTATGCCAGATAACAAAGCACATCGCCGGCCCCCTCTTCCTGTCGGGATTCCCGCATAAAAGACAGCCGGCCTTTTTCTATTTATAATTCGTTTTAATCTTTTTGCGCGGCAATTCAAGCAGCGTGCCTAAATATTCATTTCCTTTTTTACTGTAATAGCCGGCCATTCCGTATGCCGGTGTAAAAGTCAGTTCGCCGAGAACCGGGCGGCAAAGCAGATCGTAAAAATCAACTCTTACAAATGGAAAAGGCTTTGACAATTGTGCCGCATATCGAATCATTTCATCCAGGGAATCAGGCTTTTTCATTTTTCCAAGATTGGGTTTTAAGCCTATATCCAGCGGAACCCACTCTAAATCATGCCACTCCAACTTAAGATCTTTATCTCTTTCCGAACATACCAATATAAGTTTTGGTTGTCCGCCGAAACAGTATATTTTATAGTCATGCGGGAGCAACCCGTCGTTCGGTTGAATATATTCTTCACAAATAATAAGCGGTTTGATCTTTGAATATTGAGGTTCGAAAAATTTTTTTCCGAAATCCTCTTTCAACCACCTGTCAAGCTTCATGCCTGCTTCCTGTTTGTCCAATATCTCTTTATCATTGCATATAATATTATATCCGCACCCATGGTTGCATTTAAGAACAAATTTTTCCGGTAATGCTGCCCAGTCAATCTCGCTGCTTGTATGATATACTCCATAAATTTTCGGCAGGATATTTCCAAGCCCCGCCTCTTCAGCATATTTCCGCATCGCGTATTTATCAGTACATTTCACAACCAGCGGATGTTTCCAATAGAGTGTTAACCATAATATTTTTTCATTAAAACCTGAAGGATTCCTTAAATCTAATTTTTCCCCATATACTGCCCGGTATCTCTTTTTAATAAATAATTTGGGAGAAATAATAAAACGCTTCCCATCGTCTTTTTTTTCATCATCGTCCGGGCAGTTATATTTTCTGGATTCCTTAAAACCATACATTAAGTAATGCTGTGCGCCCGACTCAAAAAAATCCTTTTCGACAGCTTCCTGCACGTCAGGATTCAATTTTAGATACCAAAATTCATTAAAGGACCGGGGTAATTTTGACATAAGAATTGCTCCTGATCATCTTATAAGTTTCACAGATAAACAATAATTAATTATAACGTAAAATGGCAAAAATAGATACATCTATGATATAATTAATCATATTCTATTATCCGTCTGTTTGGGGAAACACCATGTTAAAAAAAATAAAAAATCAATTAAAAAAAGTCCTGCCCACGCCGGTTTACTCTTTTAACAAGGAGATCGACCGCCTGCAAACAAACCTTTCGGAACAAATTGAACATTTAGAGCAGCTTATATGCAATATCGATTGCCGCATCAATCAACTTGAAGAAAAAATGCTTCGCACAATGCCCCGGCCCAGGATCCCATACTTTGCTCTTAATATAGTGGACCACTGTAATCTTGGCTGCAAGGGCTGCGACCATTTCGCACCCATCGCCCAGGAAAGATTCGTTTCATTTGAGAACATCCAGCGTGATCTGGAAAGGATGTCTTATCTGACCGGCGGAAATGTAACGCGGATCAGCATAATGGGCGGAGAACCGCTCCTGCATCCCCATCTTAAAGAAATTATTGTTGAAACCAGAAAGCATTTCCCATCCACGCTGATCCGTCTGGTTACAAACGGCATCCTCCTGCTTAAAAAAGAGGAATCATTTTGGGAAGCTTGCCGCGAAAACGATATCGTCATCGTCAACACCAGGTATCCTTTAAACCTCAATTATGACCGCATGCAGGAAACAGCAGCGTCCTACGGCGTAAAGTTTGAGTTTTATGAGGCAGCGGGCGAAGTTCGGAAAACGTCCTATAAAATGCCGTTGGACATTACGGGCAGCCAGGACCCCTGCATCAGTTTTACAAATTGTTTTCATGTAAACAGAATGTGCCTGCTCATGGAAGGTAAATTCTATGCCTGTACCGTCCTGCCGAATGTAAGGCACTTCAATAAACGCTTCGGAACGGATATGCAGCCGGAAGATGGCGATTATCTGGATATCTATAATGTACAGAGCGTACAGGAAATTTTAAACTTCATGTGTACTCCAAAACCATTCTGCCGTTTTTGCGATACGACTCACCGGACATTTGGGCATCCCTGGGAGCGTTCAAAAAAAGAAATGAATGAGTGGCTATTGTAGCCTTGCCTCCCTTATAGTTCTCTTTATTATGCATATAATCAGAAGAAATTCTCTTATCTTCCAACTGAATAATACTCGACCCCGGCTTTTTTCATTTCTTCAACATCATATATATTCCGGCCGTCATAAACCAGCGGCGTTTTCATTAGTTTTTTATAATCTTTTGCATTCAATGATTTTATTTCATCCCACTCGGTAAAAACAAAGCATAGCGAGGCACCTTCCAATGCCTCCCGCGCACTCCGGGCATATCGAATGCTTCCCTTTCCGTGTTTTCCTTCCGGAAATCTTTGGGCAAAGTTTTTCCTTCCCACAGGATCATATGCAGTAATATCGGCTCCCTGCTCAAGCAATAGGGAAACATTCTCAAGCGAAGGCGCTTCCCGCGAATCATCCGTGCCGGGTTTAAATGTCAACCCAAGCACTGCAGTCTTTACAGCGTTTAAGCTTACAGGTCTTTTTAATGCTTTATTAAACAATGCGGTCTTTTGTTTTTCATTTACATCAATGGCGGCCATTACCGTACGCATTTCATAGCCATTCTGTTTCGCTAAAGAATCCAGCGCTTTTGAATCTTTCGGCAGGCATGATCCTCCATATCCAATACCGGCATTCAAAAATTTGCTTCCTATACGTTCATCAAAACTCATCCCTTTTGATACTTCTTTAATATCCGCGCCTACAAGCTCGCAAAGATTGGCTATATCGTTGATATAGGAGATCTTAAGCGCAAGAAATACATTCGAAGCGTACTTAATCATTTCCGCTGATTTTCGTCTAACAGACAACACCGGCAGATCAAAAGGTTCATATATTTTTCTTATTATCTCTTCTGCCCGTTTGCTCTCCGTCCCAATAATTATTCTTTCCGCATGCAGCGTATTGTATATTGACGAACCCTGCGATAAAAACTCTGGGTTTGAAACAATCTCTACTTTTACGTCTTCTTTTAAAAAGCCTTTTATATATTGTTCCACTTTATCGTTCGTGCCGACAGGAACCGTCGATTTAACCACAACAATGCAATCCTGTTCTATATTTTCCGCTATCTGCCTTGCCGCCATAAATATATTCGTTAGATCGGCGGATCCGTCCGGCTGCGCCGGCGTTCCAACAGCGATAAAAATCGCGTCGGCATGTTTATACGCTTCCGAATAATCGCTCGTATAGGCAATTCTGCCCTTATCGCTGTTTTTTTTCATGATTTCCTCGATTTTATCTTCATAGAAAGGAGAAATGCCCTGCTTCAGCAACCCAATTTTATTTTCATCTATATCAACGCACACAACTTGATGCCCAACTTCTGCAAAACATAAGCCCGCGGACAGGCCAACATATCCGGTTCCTGAAACTGCAATTCTTATCATACTCATAACACCATCCTTTTTCTTTTCCGTATCAGCCATATAAATTTAAATATTTGTAATGCTGTTTATTTATCTGTATTTTTTCCTCAACCGTCAGTCCTTTAAGCTCGTTTTTATTTGATATCGATACTTTTTTTATTATAACATTTTTTCCGAATTTTTGACTATTTAATTGGAGAGGATCATCCCTTCCAGTTGACTAAAGGATCTGCCGTCGTTTGACAAAAAATATTCGGCATATTATAATTTTTTACACGCAGACACTCTTTATGCAAATGCACTTTTTATTAGGGTTGCAGGTGTTTATCAGCTGAAAAACAATAAATGAAAAGAGAGATTAAATGAAAAACATTTGGGCTATAACCATGGTGAAAAACGAAAGCGATATCATCGAATCCTTTTGCAGATATACATTGTGTTATAGTGACGGCATTATTATTCAAGATGACGTAAGTTCGGATAATACCATAGATATCATCCAGAACTTAATAAACGAAGGCTTAAATATTATATTATTACGGTCCGAAAAAAAAATCATTTCAAAAGAAGGCTATGGCAAACTCCAAGTGATCAATGCCATGATCAAACTGGCAATAGAAGAGCATGATGCCGATTGGGTCATTCCAGTGGATGCAGACGAATTTTTAATATGCGCTGACGGCTCTTCGCCCAGGAGGCAATTGGAAGAACTTGATGAATCAATTGAACATCAAATAAAATGGCGTACCTATATTTATGAAAAATCGCCCAAAGATGGCAATATTTTTTTACCATATAATTTTAAACATTTCCGCAATCCAAAACTGGAAAGATTGTATAAAACTTTTATCAGCAAAGAAATATTTTACAATTATGATTGCACTGTCGCTCTCGGAAATCACAGCATTATTTTTTCGGGCAGCACCCGGCCGCCCATTGATTATCCGGACAATCTTTTACTTGCGCACTATCCTATAAGAAATGAAAATCAGCTGCTTTCAAAAATCATCATTGGTGAACTGAACTATTTATGTGTACATGAGAGACGTGGCTCCGGCATTCATTGGCATAAGATATACGAGCAAATTAAAAAAACAGGGAAGCTGGAAAAGGAACAAATTAAAAGTTTTTCATTGGAATATGATTCGGGCGAATTGGGTATAGATTATACCCAAAATGATTTAACTGCTGAATACGGCACATTTAAAACAGATTTTTTACAGAAAAATATTATATTGAAATATACAGAATTCAATCGCGATGATTATTTAAATAAGATTCTGACGCATATTGAAAATATTTTCCAGGCATTTAAACAAAAAGAAACCGATATACATGCGGGTTATGCTGAAAAAATTCATCGCATAGAATCCTATAAAAATAAAATAAAAATAAATACTGAACACATAAAAGAACTGAATGATGAAATAGAAGCAATCAGCTCAGAGATGGCTTCATGCAAACAATATATTTCAGATATCGAAAATTCGCGTTCATGGAAGATAGCCAGAAAAATAAGTAAAACATACCTGCTTTTCAAAAAACGCTGAATAGGGCCTCTTCTCACAATAAAAAACGCCCTTTGGTGTGAACCGAAGGGCGCTTTTATATTTAACCTGTTAACCTATAAGGTGTTTCGGTTTTTTCTGTAAACGGTTATTTTGTTTTATATGGCTCATCCTTGCTGAATTCGATATGTCCGGATGAATAGTCGTATCCGTTTACGGAGAAATACACTGCCTTAATCCCGTCAATGTTGTTAAGGTATGCGTCCGCTATGCTTTCCAGCACCGAAGACTCCCCTGCTGAACCCAGATTGAGATTGTATATGCTGTCGGTGAAATCGATATAAATATTCCCTTCCTTATAAACAATGGAATTGGTCTGGATTCCGGAATCTCCCAGCACTTTTTTGATATAAACATCGTTTACGGCATTAATCGCGGACTGTACGTCCCCTTCGCCTTCAATCTCTACCGTTGCATCCACCGTCTTGTCCTGCGCCACGTCATAATATTCAAATTCGATCTTGTTATCCTCATACGTTACCGGATCACTACTGGGCGCAGGCGTGGACGACGGATTTATTGATGGTGCGGGCGAACTTTCCATCGGTTTTAACGTTACGGATGCGGATGCGGATGCCGTTGCGGAGGGCTGAACCGATTCGGACGGCGAAGGCGTTGTATCTTCGCCACGATCAAAAAGGAAGCATCCCGACAATAGCATGACTACCATTAATACCGATACTGCAAGAACAATGATTCTTTTCATAATACTACTTCCTTTCCAAGTTATTAATAATCCGTTGTTTTATTATACCACACAATAAGTAAATAGAATATTTTCAAAATAACATTTCGGCCCGTTATATATTGCCCTAGCCAGCAATGCAACATCTATAGGTATTGGGAAACAGTTTCACGGCCGTGAAAAACATGCCGTGGCAGCGGAAAAAGCGTGAGGCTGCCGCCCTTTATGCCGCTATGTTTTTATTTGATTAATTCTACATAGAATTCATTTGATCCTTCATAGGGTATCCTTTTAATCACATCGATTTGACTCCATTTTGCTATATCTTTTTCAAAAAAGTCTAATATTTCTTTGAAATTGTTTTCTGTAAACGTATGGTAGTGGATGTCAATCCTTTCGCCTTTCGTATGTTTTTTAATAACAGAAGGTATATTGATGCATTCACCCTCGTATCCATGTTCATTATTAAACGTTGCCAGGTGTTCGAACTGATCAATGATATGTTCTCTATCCCTGTCTTTTTTATAATCATAGAAATCCATAATAAAATGGTCAATTGTCGTTAAAGGCCTGTATTGATCAAAAGTATATTCCATATGCGGGATTGCCATAAACAGCACCCCTCCTTTTTTAAGCCTTTCATAACAATTTTTAACGCTAGGATAGTCCTGGGAGAATGTTCAAGCACATGGCAATGAATGATAAAATCCAAAGAATTTTTTTTAATCCCTTTCATTTCCTCAAGGCCGGTGAAATACTTTACGTAAACGGATTCCCCTTTATAATACTTGTTGCATCCCTCATCTTTTCTGTTTGGATCCACATAATCGATCATGCAATGATCCGGCACAATGCTGGGGGTTGTCGCTGCTCCGAATTCGATCCCATATCCCTTTAAATTTCTTAAAAAATATGCGCGCGCCTCCGAAAAATTAGTTATTTTGTTAATCGAATCAATATTCCTGATTATTGGATAGCTTGTTCGGAATTTTCGGGTCTCTTTTGCTGACAAAATATCTATTTTTGAAAGATCAATCCCCTTCTTACGCGCAGCCTCAAAAGAAGAAATGTATCTTTTTATACCGTCTCGCACATAGAACACCATTCCATCAAACGGGCTTTCCATGCATTGGATGACTCTTTCTCTATATTTCACTTTAATGCCCCTTTATATAATTATTTATACAAAGGATGTCCGCTTTTTAGAATGGCTTGATGTTGTTCTCCACAAGTTTTCTGACGTTGTTTTTAAAAATATCCATTCTAAAATATTGCTCGTAAATCTTTCTTCCTTTTTCTCTCATTTCATCCATTCTATCATAGTTGTCAATAACATACATCATCTTGCTTGATAGATCCATGTAATCTTCATTTTTAATAACAAAACCGCTCTCGCCGTTCTGGATAAAATATGATGCGCCGGTTTTATCCGAGCAAATGGCTATTTTTGAAAGCATGAAAGCTTCAATGATAACGATCGGCATCGGATCGTCCCGGGAAGGAGCGACAACACATACCGTATCTTCATATATTCTATAAACTTCTTCCCTTGAGATTGCCTGAAAGGCTTTGGCATTTTCGTTTTTTGCGCAGAATTCCATAACCATATCATACACGTCCGGCTCGTGAATCTTGCCTGCAAAAACAAACTCGGCCTTCTTTTGATACTCGACAGGCATTGTCTCAATCGCACGAATAAAAAGGTCGTGGCCTTTCCTAAGTTCATAACTGCCAATCAGGACAAACCTAAGTTTGTTTTTCGGTGCAAAAGCAGTTTCCCGCGCCATATCCTCAACGCCGAACATCATGAGCTCGGTTTCATAGTTATAGTTAAACTGTTTCAGCATATCCTGTACATAGCTTTCAGCACAAACCACCTTGATATTTGCGCCCAGTTTGCTCGGCATACAGTTTGTCATTCTCTTCAGGGTAAAGTCGCCCTCGTGCAGCCACCAGATTATTGGGATTTTTTTATTGTTATACCGGATGACCAGGTTATGGCAGGACATCGTATTCGCTACAACCAAATCAAAATTCGAAATCAGGAAGTCGAATTGATTGATATCGTCAACAGGAATATCCTTTTCTTCCTTAAACCGGTCCCACCCCAAAGATTCGTCAACAATTACGACCAATCCGTCATCCAGCATATCTTCTCTGAGCGGGCCGTCCTGGGCTGAAATCACAACAACAAAGTAGCCTTCTTCCTTCATTTCACGGGCCATATCAAATAAAACGAGGGGAGCTCCGGTACGTGATAATTCATGCGAAATAAGCAGGATGTCTCCCTTATAGTCTTTTGATCCGTCAAAAACGTCCGGATAATAGATCCTGTAGGGCAGGTTATGGGTTAAGTATTCATGTTTTTTCATGGTTTCCGAATAGTACCTGTCCCGTTTCAGGTATTCCTTAAACCTTTTCAGGCAATAAACATACGCCTTGTCCCTGGTTCCGTTCCATGTGCCGCCCCCATCATGTATCAGACAGCTGAACGGCGTATACACGCAGCGCAGTCCCTTCTCCAAAAGCCGCAGACTGAAATCCACATCGGAATGTCCGTTGGGCGTATTGACCGCATCAAAGCCGCCCATATCAGAAAAAATATCTTTCTTTATGGCCATACACGCTCCGGAAAGCACGCTGACATCTCTGCTGTGCAGTTGATTGATTTTATTTCCCGCAACATCGCGGAAATCTTTATGGTGGAATGACGGCCCCATCATTCCGGAATACGGATGCCCGATAATGCCTCCGGCATATTGCATTGTCTTCGTAGCCTCGTAAAGCATGGCAGGCGAAGCGCCTCCCACGCCAGGCAGGTAAAGGCAATCCAGCAGGCGTTCAATCCAGTCGGCTGTCTTCGGATAGGCGTCGTCATTAAAAAAGATCAATATTTCGCCGGCCGCCATTCTGGCGCCCTCATTGCACTTATCCGAAAAGTTGAAAACCTTGTCATATCTGCATATCGTCAGGTTGTCGTAATGCGGATAGTTTTGCTCAATTTTACTGGCGACCAGAGAATTAACAACCGGTACAAACTCGTAATTCGTATAGGAAGAAATTATGGTGATGTCATACATCAGTTTCGTAATATTCTCATATGAATCTGTCGGGACTACAATACTTACAAGCGGGTTCTTTTCCAGAACCACTTTTGCATAATTGCCGTTCCCTATATGATTAATAATCGGTTTCAGTCCTTGCCGGACATACCAATCTTTAACCGCATATGTATTGGATGTTTCGGCGAATTTCTTTGCGCCGGCCGCCACCGAGGTCGGGACCGCCCTCCACAAATACAATAGTCTTTCCACATGGCAAATCTTTTTCGCCCGCTCGTATACTCTTAATGCCAAGTCATAATCTTGGGAAAAATCAAAGGCAGAGCGGAAACCGCCTGCTTCCTTCACAATTTCGGTCCGATAAACCGTCAAATGCCCCGTATACATAATATTCAGCAAAAGCATGGGTGACCAGTCCGGTTTGAACATAAAGTCATACTTCTTCTGTTCGGGGGTATCTTCCACTACGCATTCGTCGGTATAGATAAAATCAACATCCCTGTTCTGGTTGATCTCTTTCGCAATCCAGAAAAAAGCATCGGGCGTGATCTCATCGTCCTGGTCAACAAGGGCGATATATTCTCCCCTGGCAATATTCAGTGCCGCATTGGAAGCCACGGATATTCCAGAATTTTTTTCCAGTTCAACCAGGCGGATACGCTTATCCTCCTGGGACAATTCCTTTATAAAAAAGCTGCCGCGGCCGTCAATCGAACCGTCGTCCGCGACGCATAACTCCCAGTTCTCATAATACTGATTCTGAAAAGACCGTACGGCCACTTCGAGCCAGTTTACAGGTGCATTATATAGCGGCATAATGATGGATATCAAAGGCTTATACTCAAAACGGGAAATTTCGTTCAATATCTCATCTGATGACAATTCGGATTGCTGGCTTAAAAAGACCTCCCTGCCTATATTGTTCTTTTCGTTCTGTATCCTCTTTATATAGGCGGCGCCCGGATCTAAAAGATCCTCGGGCACAATGGGTTTCCCATGCGCTTTATTCACTATCGCATCTTTTACGCCCTGCCATCCGTACTGTCTGTATACATTTTTTATCGTATCAAACATTGTATGCTTGTTTGACCTTGCCAGCGCCTTGAAAAAAAAGCCTGATTTCTCAAAAAAATTCATATGCATCTTCTCCTAATGACAAAACAAAAATTATTTTCGCCCAAACGGTTTCAAATGTGCCCGCTTAATTTGTAGGTCTCACAAACCGTTTGGGTATCACCCAGCATTTTTATATGGCCTTTTTCCAGCCACAATACTCTATCGCAAAGCTTCTCTATCTGCGCAATTGTATGCGAAACGATAATAACCGTCGTGCCTTCTTGCATAAGCGCCTGGATCCTCTCCTCGCACTTTTTCTGAAAGAGGAAATCGCCTACCGAAAGTATTTCATCCACGATCAGAATCTCAGGCTTCGTAATTGTCGCAATCGCAAAGCCTATGCGGGCCACCATGCCTGAAGAATAATTTTTCAAAGGAACATCCACGAATTCCCAGAGCTCAGCGAAATCAACGATCTCGTTAAACTTTGACTCCAGAAATTTTTTAGAGAAACCGAGTACCGTTCCGTTCAGAAAAATGTTTTCCCGTGCTGTAAGGTCCATATCGAAACCGGCTCCAAGCTCAATAAGCGGCGCTATCGTTCCCCTTACGGTCGCGCTTCCCTTCGTGGGGGTGTATATGCCGGATATCACCTTCAGCAATGTGCTCTTGCCCGAGCCATTCAGGCCGATAATGCCGAAAACTTCGCCTTTTTGAATAAAAAAGCTGACATCTTTCAATGCAAAGAACTCATCAAACTTAAGCTGTCTCTTCGCCAGTTTAATGAAGTATTCCTTCAGGCTGTCTATTTTTTCCTTGGAAAGGTTGAAACGCATCGTTACGTCATTCACTTCAATAATATAATTCATATTGACCCTCGTTTATAAATAAAGCACAAAATTTTTCTGCGTTTTTTTAAATATCAGTACTCCCAGGAAAAATGAAACCGCCGCAAATGTCAGACAGATCAGATTATCCTGTAGAGTCGGCATCTGGCCGTACATAAATACATTTCTGAAGTAGGTAATAAAATGATATAGCGGGTTAAGTTTGATAATAGCTAAAAAATTATCCGGCAGGATGTTAACCGGGTAAAAAATCGGCGTTAAATACATCCAGGCAATAAGCAGTACGGAATACAAATGAAAGAGGTCCCTCACATATACCGAAAGGGAGGAAAGGGCCATCCCGATCCCCAAAGCAAAAAAGAAGGTATATATGATCGGTATGGGGGTTAGAAACATTAAAAGCGTAGGCTGAACCGGCACAAATACCAGCACAATCAGTATGGCAATAAAGGAAAAAAGCAGGTTAATAAAAGAAAACAGTGATTTCTGCAGCGGAAAGATATATTTCGGAATATATACTTTCTTTAAAAGAGGCGCGTTCCCGACTACCGATGTCATTGCGGAATTAGTCGCTTCAGAGAAAAAATTATAAATTAAAGATCCCGTAAGGTAATAAATCGGAAAATTCGGGATATCAAACCGGAAAATAGTTGAAAATACAATCGTGATAACCGTCATCATTAAAAGCGGGTTTAATACGCTCCACAGAACACCGAGCACCGAACGTCTGTATTTTACTTTCAGATCCCTGGATATCAGGTTTGCAAGCAATGGCTTGTATTTCAAAAAGTCTTTAACAGTATTTGTAACCATTTATTCTCCTGAATAACTTTTTCTATTACGCTATTATATATTACTTCACGCATATCAACAATACGATTTTTCAATTTTCAAATTAATTTCATCTAGTCTTCAGATAAAAAACACAAAACACCCGCCTATCGGCTCTTTAACAATCTTCCGTGCATTCCCCCAGCGTCTGAAGCAGGAATTTAACATATTCAATAAAAGAGAACTCTTTTTGGATCAATTGCCTGCAATGTTCCGATTTCCGGCAATACAGTTCAGCCGATTCAAAATGATTTTTTATACTCCGGCAAATCGCATCCACATCCTCTTTTGGAACAAGCATGCCCGTATCTTCGCATACGATATCCGTATATCCGCCGCATCCTTCAAAGGCGATAACGGGAACGCCGGCATCCATTGCTTCCATTACCACACTCGGAAACGGGTCTTCCCTGGATGTCAGTAAAAACAGATCCGCCGCGGCAAAATATTTCGCCGTGTCCGTCACAGCCGGAACGAATGTGATACGTTTGCTCTTCAGCAGGCCTGTTTTTTCGCACATTTCATAAACGTCCTTAAAAAACCGTGTCTCCTGATTGCCGACCCACACAAAATATGCATTCTCTTTCCGCATTTTTTGTGCAGTTTCCGCAAACAGGTCAATTCCTTTTCGTCTGTCCGCAATGCCCATGCCTAAAACAATCCGCGCCGATTCGGGCAATCCCAGTTCTTTTCTGACCTGGCGCCGGATATCCGGGTCCGGATTTGTTTGCGAATTGGTTTTATACAGCCCTTGGGGGCGTATAATAATTTTCTCCGGGCTGATGGCTGCAATTTCGCCGTCCCTTTTCTGAACAAAATTCGAAGGAAAGATAATCCTGTCTGCCTTTCGGGCGATCGTCCTGAAACTTTCCTCGGCCTCCATTTCCCGTATGATCTCCGGCATCTCGTGTATTAAAGATATGCAGCGCACTCCGTTGTCAGAGAGAATCCCAAGGATATCTCCGCTGACCACGGTATTGCAGATCGCCTTGTCAATATTCCAGCTTTTAACTTTGGCGATCAGCTGTTCTTCGCTTTCAATGTCCCTCCCGACCTGTACGATATCCGCTGCCTGTTTTTCAAACTCCGATACCCATTCGCCGCCCTGTCTCAGTATTACATACACTTTATAACCCAGATTGTCCCTAAGCGCAGATATGATGCGCAAAGACAGCATCTGCGCGCCATGGGGAAAGGCATCATGGGAAACGTAAATAATCCTTTTTTCATCATTGCCTAAAAGGCACGCCCGGGTTGCTTCCAAAAAAGCGAATCCGAATCTGCCGTCCGGCTCAAGGTTTGTTCCTTCCGCCCATCCGTTCCAGGAACGAAGGAACAACAGCCGTTCCCCCTCATTAAACCTCTCTTTTGTAAAGCGGATTGAATCGGCCAGCCATTCGGCATAATCGGTAACGGTTCCGTTGTGGAAGACGAGGGCTCCTGTTCCTTTTTGGGCCGTATCGTCATAGGGCAGCATCACTGTCTTATATTGCGGAAAAGGAGTTTGTTTTAAATAATGCTTTTTTAGCGGGATGTCTTTATAATCGATTATCCGCCCGTTCCAATCCGGATTCACATAGATATCCTCCGGTTGATACGGCAAACAGCCTTTCTTCAGGATATTTTGCGGCTGCGGCTCCAAAAACACGTCTTTCTTTCCAAAGTCTTTTATGGAAAGAGGCGTCTCCATATCCAATAGTATAAAATCTCTTGCGCCGTTTTCATTGAGAAGCTTTTTCGCTTTCTTCGCCGTCTCTCTGTCTTTCCATCGGGCCAGAAGAACAGGCTTTCCGTTGATTTTTATATACCTGTCGTCTGTCAAAAGGGAAACGATATCCTGTGCAAATATATTATTGAAAAGCCGTTCGTTTTCCGGATCGTTTATATTCGCATGTTCCGCTTTTTCGTTCATATCCAAAAAAATACAGAACGGCAGGTCAAGATCCCGGTTGTTTCGAATGTGCTCAATGGCCGGCATCTTTTTTTCAGGATTTAAAAAGCAAAAACAAAACCCATAGATGCCATATTGTTTGGCCAGTTCCTCTTGTCTTCTCAGTGTCTTTATATCATCGGGATCATAAAAACCGAGTCCCCCGGGTAAATGCGGTTGGTAATGGCCGTAAAAATTCGGCATCGTTTTGCCAATACTTGCCCAAACGGGAAGGCGGTCCCTGCTTTCCTCATCATTATGCGGTTCCAATCCCATTTCCGGAAAATAAAAAGCAACCAAGCGGACATCTGTCTCGTCTGCTTTTACCGGCTGCTTGTTTTTTGAAACATATTCAAGATTATTGTCTCCCCAAAGCGATATGGCATGTATTTGGTCGATAAAATCATCCTTTGGAGATTTATTCTCATCAGTACTGGTTTTACTTTTATC
>Ga0172370_10006191_pt1 | contig 15112 bp, 11 predicted proteins | sample LakKiv5m_FD_114538 | JGI IMG/M metagenome (GOLD analysis project Ga0172370, IMG submission 114538) | Freshwater microbial communities from Kabuno Bay, South-Kivu, Congo - kab_022012_11.5m | ecosystem: Environmental > Aquatic > Freshwater > Lake | place: Democratic Republic of the Congo...
ACCTGGTCATGCGCCGGATCGTGACCTTTCCATTTTCGATCGTGCCCATTACTCCACCTCCTCAAAGAATGATCCAGATCACATGATAATAACCGGTCGCCACATGACTGTCAATGACTCGCCGGAGCGCTCCCACCTGTTGGATCGTCCTTATGCAGGCGGTGACTGCAGGCCGGCAATTCTAGCTGCCATCTACGTAATATTTATTGGCAATGACCTTCACCCGGTATTAACATACCTTCTGCAAGGACCCGATACCGTTACAGCTAACTACTATGACGCAATCGAAATTTATTTTTCATCTATAGTATATCTGAAGCCCAATTTAAAGGCTTCAGCGATAATTCGTTTACATTGTGTTATTTGTTTGTCTGAAAGTTGCCATTTTCTGCTGATTCCTGTTCCTATATCATAAATTAGGCGTCGCTCCCAAGGAAGAAGATTGTTAGTTTCCTTAGCCCAGTGTGCTAACTGGAAATAGAGATCAGGTGAATTTAAAGGCGTTGCGTTGACTGTCAGTCTATCCTCGATAGGACGCATCCCATTGTTTTTCTTTTCTGCCTTGTATAAGGCATACATCTGATTAAGAAGCTGATAGCGATGATTCCCAGGTATATGGAGTGTTGCACAGTGCGCCCACGCGTCCTTAAAGGTCATGCCGGTGCATTGTTTGTAGTCGGTAATTCTATCACCATATAACTGCAGCAGCTTCTTATGGCCAACTTCTTTGCGCCCAGTGGGCTCAGTTGGCATATGTGTCTCAGAAAATTCTAATTGAGTGGGCACATCCTCAACAACGTCAATATGCGTTGACGATGTTTCCGGTTTCATACCACGTTTATGAATTCTATACCAATGCCATCCCAGCTGATCCTGCTGCCCTTCTTTATATTTTTCACCACATGCGGGGCATCTTAACAGATTGCTTTTATTCTGCGGCATGTGTGCGATGCAATAATGCAATCCAAGTCGGCTCTCATCAGTATAGTCTCTTCCACAAAATTGGCACGGGAAATTGGAGCCCCTTAGTTCATCATTCATATCCAATATAGCGGGTTGATTTTGCACACCCTGTTCTTCGTTTTTTTCAGAATCTGAACTAGTAGCATCATCCTTATCTGTCTTTTCAATGTAAGTTCCCCGTTGTTCATCAATTTCATGTTTTTTTACAAATGAATTTTCATGAATAAAAGATGAATAAATGCCCATATCCGATAAAGCAGTCCATAGGTTTTTTAGAGCAACATCTGGTTGCCTGTAATAATCCGAACCCCTAATACGATAAAATCTGACGCCGCACCGTTCCAATTGCCTTTGGCGATATGCATCCTGTTCCCATCTTTCGATACCGTGCCATTGGTCTCCATCGCATTCAACAGCCAGCCTATTTTTACTGCCAAATACCATAAGGTCTATAAAGTAACCAGCAATCTCGAATTGAGGTACAACTCTGTAACCCTTTGCGATGATTCGTGTATATACCGATTTTTCAAAATCATCACATTTGGAAATATCACTGTCGAATACTGCCTTTTCCGGATTCAGGCAATATTTCAGTAGTTTATAGCGCATACATTCAGGATTTAAATCTTCCAGTTTGACGCTATGGAATAATATCATTTGGTCTTTTGCTCGGCTTGCGGCTACATTGAATCGCTGTTTATAGCTCTCTCTCGTAAACGCAACAGGTCTCTCGTTCGGAGCAGCAACCATACTCAAAAAGATAATGTCTCTTTCGTCACCTTGAAAAGCATATGCATCTCCACATATGATTTTCCTTCTTTCCCATTCGGCATCAGTAATCTGGTCGCGAAGTATCCTCTGTATCAATCTGGCTTGTTCTTCGCCCTGCAACGAAATAATTCCGATTGTCTTGTCTTCATGTTCGTCCAGGCTGCAAAATTCAACGAGTTTTTTTGCTAAAGCAGTTGCCTCCGGTTCATTTATTGCTCGTGTGCTGTCGCCTTCGCGGTATCCGTCTGATACGTAGAACGTTAAAATTGGTTCGAGTCGGTCCGACGAATATTGGCGCAAAGGTATGAGAGGGGACGCCGTATAACATAGTTGATTGGAAAATTGAATTATCTCTGGCATGCATCGAAAATGTTCTCGCAACGGGATTCTATTACGAAACCTTTCAGCGTGGGCAAAGAGACTCATCTTTGGGTCGTATGAATATTGAAATGGAATGCCATTTAAATATTTACTCATTAATGAATCGACACCAGCCTCATCAATGCCTACTTCCTCAGGACTGATTTGTTCGCTATCCCCCACGATGATACATCTTTTGCCTAAATACCTAATTACCAATCCCTCAGGACCTGTCTGACTAGCTTCATCAATTATTATTACATCATATATTTCTGGTAGTGGATTAACGGTTTCGAAGACGCGGTGTAGCGGCATAATCCAGGCGGGGATTGCATCTTTGCACTTCTCCATATATTCCTGAGCCCGTCTACGATGCTTGGGAGCGTGTTTACCCGTACCCTTACCTATCCTTTTTATCTCCTGCGCCCAGGTAATAAGGTTCTGTCTCTGTTCTTCAGTTAGATTAGACAAGCAATGTCCCCATGCTTTCATAGCAGCAATGTCCGATATTTTCTCTCCTTTTTGTGTTTCCAATTGGTGCAGTTTTAATTCAAGTGCAGCCGTATCTTGTTCTGAGTTCCATTTCCTAATCCATGTATTTGCCCTTTTCCAAGCCCAGGCAGCTTCAAATGATTGGGCGAATACGTCCCAATTGGTATCAGAAAAATTGCTGTCAAGCTGGTTAGCCAAAACAGGTGCATATTTGCTTAATACTTCCATTAAGTCTTTGCGTCTTTTTAAAAGAAGTTTATCAGCATTTAATTTATATATTTTATCTAAGCACCCGGCAAGTAATTTCGAGTCTCTATTGTTAATGGCTACAAGTACTTCATTGTTTAATTCGTGTGAGTTAGTTCTCGATACAATGGTTTTGACCTTCTCAGTTATATCGTCAATTGTTAATTGAAGTAAATGTGAGTTATATTCGATTTCTGCTGCATCAATTTCAGTAATTAATGCGGATAGTTCATCTTTATCATGCCAGTGCGGTTCTGTGAATCCTGCTAATTTTGAGGTTTGCATGCGAGCTTTAGTTAGATAATTTTCGATGCCCAGGATATTTTGGAGTGCTTCTACCCGCTCTTTAAGATATCCTAATTGCACTACGAAAGAACCTTGTTCTTTATCATCTATGTTAATCAGGGCGTCCCATGCTCTGTTCAACTTCTCAATAAAAATAATATATTGAATCAATGTGTTTAAATTTTCTATAGTATTACATGGGTAACCGTTCAAGGTTACATTTTTCATTATATATTTGCTTTTTCTCACCACTGGAGGCGCCAAAAAGCCCCATCCAACCCATCCCCCTTTAGCTAAATGGTTAAATAAGGCCGACGCATCCGCAAATACCGTCAAATAATTATAAGAATCGGGGATAACAATTCTGACATTTAATATGGAAACTATATCTTTCTCCAAATCATCTACTTGAGGCGATAGAAGTTTAAATAGATTTTTCCATGGAGCATCATTATGAATTAGCATATCGTGAAGAGCACGCGGAACCCATTTGAACCGGTTATTAATATTATTGATATACATGGACAGATTTAGGACACAATCTCTTAACAAATTCCTGTTCACAGCATCCAATTTTGTCAATATATTAAATCTATTTGAACGTATAAAAGGTTGGGAGGCTGAAAGACGTAACTTGGATTTTTCCTCTCTGTCAATAAGATTCACAAAACTGTCAATATCTGGAATTTCATTAGTATCGAGTACCTTTTTACGCAACTCCTGACAATAATCATAGGATAATCCTCTGTACAGGTTGATTAATTCTATAAATTCAACAGAGGACAAGGGGCATTTTTGTTTTTCATCGATATCATCTAATATCCAGCCCAATTCTTTTTCTTCTTGCTGTATTCTCTCCCCTATCTTTTGTGCTGTACCTTGATAGCGACCATCTGCAATATCATGTATATAGGAATCTTTCTCTCGAACTATCCTTAACAAGTTGGTTACATTAACTATTTCCTTCTTTAAATCCTTTAACTCATTGCTCCGCACCTGTAAATTACGATTATGATGACCCGGATTCCAGTCCACATAATTCTTATTTATGCCTTGAACACAGTCCTGCAGTTCCTGTAGGGCTTCCTGGTTATTTCCAAGCAAACTAACACATAGGCTTTGCACATTCTTCGGAATGAATTTCTTGAGCACCTTCAATGCCCTTGGGGTTTGGCTTGTCACCAATATTCGTTTTCCAGTTGCCATAAGGTGACAGATAAGATTAGCAATTGTATGGCTTTTCCCGGTCCCAGGTGGGCCCTGCACTAATACACCATTATATTGATTAGACTGTCTAACTATTCTTTTTTGTTCATCATTTATCTTAAGTGGCATATATATTTCTTCGTCTGAACCTAAATTCAAATTCTCTCTGTCACTATCCAAAATGACATCTGAATTTCCTTCTATTTCACATATTGATGCGATACCGTCTGGTATCTTATCGCCACCTGCAATATTGTTAACAATTCTGTCAAAGCATTGAATTTGGTTCTGCTGAGTACGTTTACGTAGAATTAAAGCTGGTGCAAATGTAATGATTGGTTGTTTAGATGGTTTCTTGGGCGGCGTTATTGACTCTGAATATACTCCATTTGGGTTGGCTGCTTGAATCCAAGTCCTCAGTATAGTATCAATTTCAACTTTAGCCCATGGATTCTCAGAAACATCGCTTAAACTATTATTAATATCCTTTTCAATGTCCTGCGATGGCGTATCGGTTGGTTCGAGCATGTCAATTTCGAACCTTAGCTTGGTTCCTGCTTCAGATGCCCCCTGCAACTGGAATCTTGCTCTATCAGGGTAAAAGATTAATTCAGCGTCTCCAACAATAATATGTCGTCTTATTACCTGGTTTCTTGGGGTTTCCCAAGTGAGGAAGCCGATGCCAATAATCAGTTCATACTGTTCGCCTAGCTTTTTTAACTGCTCATTTATATAGAACAGTTTTTCGTATATCGCATTAGCTATTTGCCACGATATGAAATCTTCGGCCCAAACCCGCCACTGCTTAATGTACTCATTATATTCGGAAGTAATATCAAACTGTTTTGGGATGTCAGATTTAAGATGTGGTTCGTTAAGCTGGTCGTCGTCTTCAAGGTTATCTATCCATTCTTTACAAATTGTGGGTACCTGGGGTTTTTTAGGTTCCTTAGGTTTCTGTACTTCAAGCCATACATGCTCTTTAGCATCGGCTCTCTGCTCATCTAATATGCTGGAGAAACCTTTATATTTAGGTACATCATCAAACCATAGTACTTCCCAGCCAGATATATCACGTATTGGTTTTGCCTTGTATTTAGCGAGTTCCCTTAAATACGTGAATATCTGAACCGCTTTATCACGTTTGACACTGCCCAAACCCTGCATCGAACCTGCCATTCGTATTCGTAGGCGTATGTTTAAGTGGATATTAATATAATATAAAAATTGACATATTACAATAATAATTAGTTAGTGACTCTGTCAACCCGGGTATATCTGACCTGACACCAGCAACGCTACCAATGGTTACTGATTTGTCCCGGCTAAAATGGCCTCCGGGGCAGGTCACGTTAGATATTTCAACTTTGACCGAATAGGGAACTATGTCTAAGGATCAGATTAAATACGAAATGTGGCGCGCCTGGAGGGATTCGAACCCACGACCCTCGGTTCCGAAGACCGATGCTCTGGTCCGCTGAGCTACAGGCGCATGACGCAAAATGAAGCTAAAATCGGCATTTTTGGGTTTTCCCGAAAACGCCAAAAACTGAAAAAGCTAATAAAAAGCTAATAATTTTATTTTATAGCCTCACTTTCATTCGCAGTATACTTGTTGCTAAAAGCCTCGTCAAAGCGCTGGGCCGCCGCTCTCTGCAGCCCCGGAGCCACGTGGCTGTACGTGTCCAGCGTCACCGATATGTTGGCGTGCCCCAGCCTTTCCTGCACTATTTTGGGGTGAATTTCCTGTTTCAGCATGATCGAAGCATGCGTGTGCCGGGCGTCGTGCAGCCTGATCGGTTTCAGGTTGGTCCGGCGTATTATTTTTATCCAGGCGTGGGTCACGCTGTTGGGCAAAAGGGGCTTCCCGTCGGCCTGGCAGAAGACCAGGTCATCCTCGGTTAACGGCGTGCGCAGCATGGCCCTGTCGGCCTCGCATTTCTCGCGGTGCTCTTTGAGGACTAGATAGGTCATGGGTGTTAGAGCGATTGCGCGCCTTCCCTTTGCGGTCTTGGTCGGCCTGAAAACGACCTTGCCTCCTTTCAGGCAATGCAGGCTCCTGCTGACGTAGATCTGGCTCAATAGGAAATCCACGTCCTGCCAGCGCAACGCCAGCAGTTCCGACCGCCGCATACCGGTGAAAAGGGCGGTATAGAACAGAGCGTAGTAACGGGTCGGCCTGGCGGCTTCGAGGAAACGTATTACATCGTCTTCGCACCAGGTCTTCATTTCCAGCCGCTGCGCTTTGGGCGGGTTGACTGCATCCGCAACGTTCCGCTGCAATACGCCCCACTCCACCGCCGTGTGCAGGGCTTTATGCAGGGCGGTGTGATGATGCCTTACTGTCTGCGCGCTCAATCCTCCGGTGATCTTCTCGGCATAGTACCTTTGAAGATGTTCGGCCTTCAGCTGCATTAGCGTTATATCACCCAGGGCAGGCCCCAGGTGTTTGCGTATTATGTGCTCATAAACTTCCGCTGTTCTCGGTGCAAGGTTTGGCTGCACATAGTCTTTCACCCAGCGGTCGAGGAAATCCCCCAGTGTTGTTTTGGCGGGTTTCATAAATGCTCCCGTATCCAGCTGGTGTACCATCTCCGCCAGTTTTTTCTCTGCGTCCTTCTTGGTCCCCTTGACGCTGTACCACTGCTGCTTGTATTTGCCTGTTGTTGGGTCTTTCCCCGTGCTTAACACGATCGCGTAGCTGCCCTTGTACCTCTTGATGATATGCCCTCTCATTTCACGCCCCCTTTACTCTAAATATGAAACCCTGCCGCCTCAGCCGTATTCAGCCCGCTTTCTTTACGGAAAAGACTGATGCGATTACAACAACACCCTGACAAATCCCCGTAGACATATAGAACATATGTACGATTATAATATACAGCCCAATATAAATCAATACGTATAGGAGTACTGATGAACGAGGAAAAATTGACCATGACAGTTGACGAGGCAAGTGTCCTGCTCGGCATAGGCCGCAGCCTTGGCTACCAGATGGCCCACAGCGGCCAGCTGCCCGTTATTCGCCTGGGCAAGCGCCTATTGGTATCACGCAAGGCCTTCCATGCCATGCTTGACGTGAAGCCCGGCGTGAATAACCCTCAGGCGTCATGAGTGCAAATACCGCATGCCGAAAAAACAGAAAAAGCAGTCAACCGGGGATAAACCTGGCGCCGAAAAACTGCCTTCCGCGCCCGTCCCCGGCTTCATTTGTGGCTCCACCATCGGCGAGCTGATCGTCCGCAAGGACGGCTCCAGTTGCTTCATCATCAAGCGCAAGGGCGCCATATCCACCGCCCGTGAGCACCGCACCCCGCATTTCGTCCACGTCCCGCCCGCCGATTCGCGGGCCGGCTCCATAGTCCACTTTGCCAGCGACTATGCCAGGTATTGCGACCTGCAGGATCTGTTTCAGCAGATCAAAGCCTATATCAATAAGTACCTTGAGCTTCCCCGGTCCTATGATGACATATCCGCCCTGTATGTCCTATTGTCCTGGGTGTACGAGTTCGCCCCCTCCCTTCCCTACCTGCGCGTGCTGGGCGACTGGGGCTCCGGCAAAACCCGCTTCCTGCAGGTTGTCGGCTCCGTCAGCTTCCGCCCCATCTTCGCCTCAGGCGCGGCCACCCCTTCCCCCATCTTCCGCATCCTCGATCAGTACCGCGGCACCCTGGTGCTGGACGAGGCGGACTTCAAGGACTCCTCTCATTGGACGGATATGGTCAAGATCCTCAACAACGGCTACCGCCCGGGCTTCCCGGTCCTGCGGTCCGATAAATCCAACGGCGCCTGGCGTCCCCGAGGCTACCAGGTCTTCGGCCCCAAGCTCATCGCCACTCGTTTCCGCTTCGCCGACGAGGCTCTCGAAAGCCGCTGCCTCACCGCCTCCATGCTCACCCTCACCCGCCGCGATATCCCCCGCGTGCTTCCCGCCTCCTTCCAGGACGAGATCGACGGCCTCCGTTCCAAATTGCTGACCTTTCGTTTACATAATCTATTCAAGCTCAAAGGCTGTGATTTCTCCAACGATATGCTGGAGCCTGGCCTCCAGCCTCGCCTTCAAGAGATCCTTATCCCGCTCAAGGTTCTTGCGGGGAGCGATCCTTACCTGTCCGACATGCTTACCGCTTTCATCCGTGGCCAGCAGGAGTCTATTTATTCCCGGCGCCGTGAAAGCGGCGACGGCCGTGTCCTGGCTGCCATCATCCAGTTGCACGAAGAGGGCGCTGTTTTGACCGGATCCGCCGTCTCCCAGCGTGTAAAAGAGCTGGACGATGACGCTGAAATGTCCGCCATTAAAGCCGGCCTGATCGCCAAACGTCTCGGTTTTATTAAAAGGCGCATACCCAAGGACGGTCGACATGTAGTTGTCTGGGATGAGGAGATTGCCTTACGTTTAGCTATCCAGTATGGTATCCCCACTCCCTCTTCCGTATCCCCGGATAACTTGTCACCCTCATCACCCTTGTCACCCTTGGCTTCATAAATGGAGTGCCAGGTTGTGCCGGCTTTCTACCTTGTCACCCATCTCGTCACTTCCTATTTTGTATTTCTGGGTGACGAGTGTGACAGGTGTGATGACTTTATGGTGTATGTGAACTGTACAATATGGTGGCTAAAGTAACCGTTTCTTTATTGGATACTATAAATGTCAGCTCGGCATATTTCATAGGGCAGTTTCATTGTTTCGCTTTTCAATGCTTTTATGGGATTATCAGCATAACGCCATTCCCTGGTAATTTTGTCACCTTGATTCCAAAGAATAGCTGCAGGCCAATTCTGCGGCATTTTGCGTTTTAAGAAAACTGCACTTGAGTAGATAGGACAGTTCCATTGTTTTGATGCACCGGCCAATCCGTGTCTCGTGAACATAGAATCCCCGGAACCACCTTCGCCCTTTACAGTAAAGCCATGAATACAACTCAATATAGAATCTATACCAGGATTCTGCAAATGCAAATTCTTAATTCCAAAAACATCATAACAAACAGCGATATAGAAAGTGCGGTCATTTAAGGAAATTATACGCGGATACCCTATTTCGCCGATCCGGTAATCCGTTGCTGCGCAGATATGACCTTTTTCTTCTTCTACAGGATGAAATTTCCGTCCTATGGCCTTGATACCTGTTTTATCAATAGCTATAGCCAACTGATCAGACGCAAATTTATCTAATTTGCATCCATCTACTCCGGCGACGACAAATATTTTGCGCTGTATATTTGATAATACGTATATTATCTCTTTTGCCAGCCATGGAAATAAGCTATCTGCGCTTTGGTCGCCACTATCGAAATATCTTGCGGGAAGCAAAATAATTCCATCATCTTGATTTACTGATTCTTTAGTTACGATTAAGTTGTTTATTAAAGCACTAAGATTTTTCATACGTTGTTCATTGCCCGGACTGCCGTTGGTTTCGATTATAATGGTTGCGATAAAGTCAGCCATACAATTAACCTCTGAATTTATTGGTAAGAAGCGTGTGGAATTTATTGACGTCGTCGATTTTAGCTGGATTCAAGCTGCACCACTGCATTTCTTGGGAATATAGCCGGACGGTAGGTTTTAGCCCCCGGATAATTACTAAAAAGTCACGTATTGTATCGTACCAGGCTCGCTGTTCATCACGATAGATGGGATCATTATCCTTTGCCCGAATGTGATCACAAAGAGTAATCCAATCTTGCTTTGAAAAACCCAATTTTAGATCGGGTGGATAATGCAGCAGTGCCACTTTTCTAAGTGCGGTAAAGTGCTGAGATTCATCAAACTCCAATATAAAGCCTGGTGTTGTCACGAAAAAATCACATCTGGGTAGCGTTTTTGCTTTTACAAAACCTGATAATCCTCTCTCTTTCTCAAGTAAATTGAAGATGTCGTTGAGCGGCGAATAGCTTGATAATTTTGCAAAATATTCCGGTTTAGTGCCGATCGCTATTTTAGGGCTTTTTTCAACAGTTCCGTAGATTTTCACCAACAGTGCATAGACATTGTCTTTACAGTTTTGACACCGCTCGTTGTGTTTGCGGAACCTGCTACCTGTTCCTAAATTGATTTTTTCCATTGATTATTCATGTCCTTTGATGATATTTATATGTTTGCGTCATATTAGGGCCATAAAATGTATTTTTGCGAACAATCAGTGCATATAACGGCAATGGGTTGACTGCCTATTTTTGTTATTGAACCGCCGCTCTCTGCTCGTTCCTTAGTTGCGTCTATTCGCGTATATGTGTCTGAGACTTTGATGGCTTTATTACACATCTGACATTTATCTGTTCCGATAGGATTAGGTTTCGATTCTATGGAATTACCTTCTTGGGCGAATTGACTGATACCATCTTTTTCAATCTGCATAAGTAGTGGTAATGGTCGATCTTTCAATTCTATTCCCTCTTTGCCTGCCTTTTTGGCGCATTTTGAACACAGTTGAATTGAGGATGTTGCGTAAATCATCTTGTCTGCCTGTTCTGTGCCTGATCTTTTAAGGAAGTGGAACCTTTCAATGCAGAAATATGGTTCGTTGTCCATAATTGTAGGACCACATGAAAAACATACGATGCCTGAAGGCATAACCTTTTTTCTGGAAGCTAATTTATCACGGAAAATGATATATCGGACCATTTCCTCCATACTAAATATGATGTGAATATTTTGAAAATGGTTTTGTATATGCCACTTCGGCAAATCTGCAAAAAATTTTAGTTGGCCATCATCTGTAAATTGTTCAAGAAATTCGCGATCATGAATTATGTCGAATGTCAATAGTTGAACACAAAATTTGTTAGTCATGTCGTAATATAAAAGGGGATGAGGTATGACTGCTTTGTGGTCACAATTGTCGCATTGAAATATATTTAATTTGCCATCCAAAAGCTTCTTTTTATCTTCCGGATTCTCTCGCGCATCAACGCTCAGCCAAATCTCGGTTCGACTAACAGTTCTGCATTTCGGGCATTGCAAATCTACATTCATTTTATGAGACATATTGAATCACTGACCTATTATTCTCATGTAAATTTCATAATTATTTCGGGCACCTTATAAATACTGATTATTCTTGTCGTATTTTAAGTAATTTTCGATATCACCGATTAAATTATCAGCCTTAACTGGTGTTTCTCTTTCTACGCTCTTTTTCTCACCATAGCTTTGTAAAGCACTGCCTATTCCGTATAAAGTACATCCTCCGATATACATTACAATACAAAGTATCGCAAGTATAGGTGCCAGAAAAACACATGCTATACCGAATAAAATAAAGCCGGTCAGTATATTAGTTATACAGCCCAAATTCCATCACCTATCTTCTGCACCTAGTTTACATTCTTTTGATAGTATCTTGTGTTTCCGGCCTGTTCTAAAAAATATTAGATCAGTATGCGATGGTTTCATGATCCTTGTTATCATACGACCCTCTGGATAAAGCTATTTCCCCTTTTTATGTTTTTCCCCCAGCAAATATAGACCTGAATTAATATCCCAGATTGATGCCATAGAATAACTGGCTAATTTGAGGTGAAGATTTCTAGATAGTTCATAGTCTCTTGCAGATTCTCCGAGTTTGATTCCGAATATTGTCTCAATACCACGTGAGACTGCGTTTCCAATAGGAGGGTAGACTGCCTGTGACTCATTAGAATTCTTATGTCGGGCAAGTGCATACATTTTTAATGGAGCTAATGTGGTCCAGCGAATGTTGCGACCGCCACCGATAGCAAGTTGTTGTACCGTTGCAATGTCTAATATATCTTCTCCGTTAGTATCAGGTAACTTCACATTTGTCCAAGTAGCCAAGCCTGCCACTACGCCATAAAACCGTCTCAGTTTATATTGATTAAGTGCACCCAGGAGTTTTTCTTGTGTATATTTACTTTTTTTATTCCTTGCTTCAGCAAGAATGTGGAAATAAACTGGTACAAGCTTATCTTTATCTTTATCCTTGCTTCCCTGAAACCAACTTAATGTTTGTGCTACAGCCTGGTAGAGCATCAGGTGTTCCTTATTAATAAAAGATCGCCTGGTTTCATCTACGGTAGCGGATTTCGCCCAGTAGCCCCAGAATTGCTCCACGAGCCCCTTGTTAAATGCCTGCCCTGCCTCGGCTAAAATTTGCACTACTTGATTCATGCTGAAAATGAGATCGTCTTTATTTATATACATATTATTAAACCTTAAAAACTATACTTAAATATTATAGTTTAATAATAATACTTAAAATTTGTGTTGTCAAGTTTATATTTGCTCAATAATTTCCCATTCGGTCACTACCACCCTGACAAAATCCTCTTTTTTAATGAACGCATATGTAATATCATGTTATGAAATAGCTATGTCTTTACTCGAAAAAGCTCTCCAAATCGGCAACTATGAGCTGGCGGCTAAGACAATCGTCTACGGTATGCTCAAAGTGATTCATGATAGAAAAGAAGCAGAGAGGTGCGCCCAGGGGCAACCAGAACGCCCGGAAGCACGGGTTCTACAGCCGGGTTCTTGACGAAGCCCAGAAATTGCAGCTTGACGAAGCAAGGGAGATTGAAGGTTTAGATGAGGAGATCGCCATCCTGCGTGTCAAGCTTCTCGCTCTCATGGACGAGCATCCCGAGCGCATCGACCTCCAAATGCTCGCCGCCGCTACCATCACCCGCATGGTCCGCACCAAGTTTCATATCAGCTCGGGGGGTAACAGGTCGTTAAAGGATGCCATCTCTAAGGTGCTTACCGATATCGCCGTCCCCCTGGGAATAAAGGCCATTATTCAGTAGCCATGGAGTTGCGCCCTTACCAGCAGGAAGTGGCCAGGGCCGTCTTCGACAGTATCTTGCACGGCAAAGGGTTGACGTTTTCGGTTGAGATTGCCCGGCAGGGCGGCAAGAATGAGCTTTCGGCGCATATTGAGGTTCTTTTGTTGACTATGTTCATTGCTAAAGGCGGCACTTCTATCAAGTGCTCACCCACCTTTAAGCCGCAGACCTTGATCAGCATGAACCGGCTGAAGGATCGCCTCGATGAGTTCGGCTATGACGGTATGTGGCAGGCCGAGTACGGCTATATCATGCGGCTCGGCTGCGCCCGCCAGGTGTTCCTCTCCGCCGATGAAAGCTCCAACGTCGTCGGCCACACCTCCGACCTTCTGCTTGAGGTGGACGAGTCTCAGGATATCAACCAGGACAAGTATTCCAAGGAGTTCCGCCCCATGGCCAGCTCCACCAACGCCACCACGGTCCACTACGGCACCACCTGGGACGACGGCACTCTTCTCGAGCAGACCAAGCAGCACAACCTTGATCTTGAGAAAGAGGACGGCGTAAAGCGCCATTTTCGCTTCCCCTGGGAGATGGTTGCGGCCTGCAATCCCGGATATGCCACTTTTGTTGAGTCGGAACGGCAACGCCTGGGCGTGGACCACCCTCTCTTCCGTACCCAGTATCGGCTTCTGCCCCTCCCCGCCAGCGGTCGCCTGTTCAACCGTGTCCAGCTCGCTCAGCTTATGGGCACCCATTCCCGACAGCGGTCGCGCGTTAACGGCGCCGTCTATGTCGCCGGAATCGACTACGCCGGACAGGACGAGCAGCTCGATGGCCTGGTGCTCACCCGGCCGCAGCGCGACGCCACCGTCATCACCATCGGCGCCGTGTCTTTCGATGGCGGACGTGAGCCGTCGGTCAAAATCGTCGATCATTATGCCTGGATAGGCACCCCGCACCACGAGCTTCACCCCCAGATAGTCGAGCTGGTCCGCAATAAATGGAATTGCAGCCGCGTCCTCTGCGATGCCACTGGCATCGGTGAGCCGCTTGTCTCCTTCCTGCAAAAGTCCTGCGGATCCCGCGTCATGCCTTTCAAATTCACCCAGCATTCCAAGTCGCAGCTCGGCTTCGATCTTATCGCCTTCGTGAATTCCGGACGCGTCCAGTGCTACGCCGGCGACGGCAGCCGGGAGTTCGCCGAGTTCATGCTTGAAATGGAAAAGGCCCGCAGCCACTACCGTCCCAACCAGACTATTAACTTTTACGTCGATCCCCTCGAAGGCCACGACGATTACCTGATGAGTCTCGCCCTCATGCTCAAAGCCAGTGAGAACAGCCGGCCCCGCGTGGCCACGGGAGGCGTCCGTGCCGACTGACTTCAAGGTGCAGGACCTCGCCCAGCTCGACCGCGACCGCTTCAGCGCCTATAAGTCCGCCCTCGATTTCTATAACGGCGCCCAGTGGGAGCGCGCCAGCAAGAACCGCCAGCTCGTCTTCAACTACTCCCGGATCTCTGTCGACAAGATAACCAGCTATTTGATGAACGAGCTTAATTTTTCCTTTGAAACCTTGCCCGGCGGCAAGCCCGATCTGGCCAAACAGGCCGAGGATTTGATCTACCTGGTGCATGACCAGAACAACGCGCAGGAGCTGGATTATACCACCGAGATCGATACCGCCATCTTGGGCGACGGCTGCTACAAGGTCACGTGGGACGCCATCAATAAGCGGGTCCGCATCACGGCGCCGGATGTCAACGGCCTCTACGCCTGGTGGACCGGCGACGATCTCAACCAGACATATAAAGTAGTCAGCCGTTACCAGCTCAGCGCCGGGGAGATCCTCACTCTTTACAAGAAATCCACCACGAAAAAGACTGCCTTCATCACCGAGCTTTGGACCGATAAGGATTTCACCCTTTATCTTGAAAATGACGTCATCGACAAAAAGCCGAACCCCTACGGCTTCATCCCGTTTATCATCTTCCCCAACCTGCGCAAGCCCAAGCAGTTCTGGGGCGTGTCCGATATCCCGCA
>Ga0172370_10006196_pt1 | contig 15106 bp, 13 predicted proteins | sample LakKiv5m_FD_114538 | JGI IMG/M metagenome (GOLD analysis project Ga0172370, IMG submission 114538) | Freshwater microbial communities from Kabuno Bay, South-Kivu, Congo - kab_022012_11.5m | ecosystem: Environmental > Aquatic > Freshwater > Lake | place: Democratic Republic of the Congo...
AGGTCTACTTCGGTACCCTCTCACAGACCCCGGTAGCAGCATGAACCAGCAGCGTACCACTTATCAGACTCGTACGGCTGTCCAAAGAACCTAGACCATTGCGCTTCTATTATTTTCCGTCGGAGATAGTGACCTGATTAGAAGGGATTGCGACTTAAGAACTTTTTTAGTAGTGCCCTTCTCTCCAAGGGCTCAGTCGGAGATAGTGACCTGATTAGAAGGGATTGCGACAGACTGCTCTTTCTTTCCCCCCTGCTCCAGTTTACGTGCTGTCGGAGATAGTGACCTGATTAGAAGGGATTGCGACCTCCATTTTTCGGGTACTAGCTGATTTAATGTATTAGTGTCGGAGATAGTGACCTGATTAGAAGGGATTGCGACACAGCTGGAGCAAACTATATGTCTAAGTTTTTCTGTCGTCGGAGATAGTGACCTGATTAGAAGGGATTGCGACCCAATGAGCATCAATGCTGCTTCAGGCGTGGTGGGCTTTGTCGGAGATAGTGACCTGATTAGAAGGGATTGGAAGTGATCTGGAGGATCCAGGCTGTTGTCCGCCTTTTTTTTTGGATCCCTCACTCGTTCGGGATGTAGGATGACAGCCCAGGGTAGGCCTAAGCGATCAAGAAAACTATGGCTAATGCTCTTCGCGTTTCTCAAAGGCGGGGCATCTGTACACGCCCTCCCCCGCGGCCTAAAAAAACCCCGCACAACGGCGGGGCGTAAGGATAGAGAAACAAGGCGTCAAGACTTCTCAAAGCTGCCGAACCTGGAAGCGTTTTGCGTTTCCTCAGTGGCAACGCCTAGAATATGCCCACAAGACAGGGTCTCGCAAAAGCTATTAGGCGGCTTCAATCACTTTGCCGACGACTTCTTCTTGCTCGTCTTCTTTATTACGACAGGTGGTTCATCCACCTCGCAATATTCGATAACGTTCGGAGGCGGGCTGCAAAATCCTGGGCCATATCCCCCGCGGAAGAAAGGCCCGCGACCATACGTCATCTGCCATTGAGCTATTTCGGAGTAGCTTACCCCTTCTATGCTCGGCTCTCGCACCATCTGAGCCGGGGCCTGTTCAGTGCATATTACCGCAGACAGGGCGATGACGGCGCTGATTAGTATTATGATATTAACGGATGGCCTGGCTCCCATAGTTCACCTTCCCCTTTCAGTGACGCTCTAACTTTTTGTGGCGTGTGAGAATTTTAGCACGACTTTGGTAACATTTCAATGCTGTCTGAGGCCGGATTAACACTCTGAATGACACATCTGCCTGCCTTCGCCGAATAAAGAGCCATAGCAGGTCATCGCTTGCCCCGGAATTGCGGCATAGCAGACAGACTGCGGTGTTTGTAGTATGCTTTCGTTCAGGACAGGAAGGCAAGACGTTGCTGCAGCATCACCACAAAGGATGGTTCTAAACCTATGCCAGGTTCCGAGCACTGTGGTCTTTACATCCATGTCCCCTTTTGTAAGCATCGATGCACATATTGCGCCTTCGTATCATACCCCTTCGACTCAGATATTGTCGGAAAATACATCGAGGCTGTCATGAGGGAAATATGCCTCTGGTCAACGTTTTCCGGGGAACCTAAAATCAAGATTTCTGCCATGACCTTTGATTCCATATACCTTGGGGGCGGGACTCCCTCGCTCCTTCAAGTATCCCAGATCGAGCAATTATTAGACACATGTTTTAGGCGGTTTTCCATAGTCCCACTCCCGGAGATCACAGTCGAGGTCAATCCTGATTGGTGCCCTCGTCAATGGTTAAAGGGCATATTCGACCTGGGAATCAACCGCCTAAGTCTCGGCGTGCAAAGCTTCAGCGAGGATGAATTGAGGTCTCTCGGGCGATCCCATGATGTCGCGTCTGTATTCCGTTCATACGCGGACATTAGGGCTGTGGGGTTCAGCAACGTATCAATAGACCTTATGGCGGGGTTTCCGGGCCATTGTCTCTCTTCTTTTGAGCAATCACTGGAGGCGGCTGCCGATCTATCTCCGGAACATATTTCCGTGTATCTTTTCGAGCTAAAGGAAGGAACAACCATTCACCGTCGGATTCTTAGCGGTGAGGATGCTGTTCCGGATGACGATCTTGCTGCTGATTTGTACGAACTCTGCTGCGCATTTCTCACCTCGGAACGGTACAAGCAGTATGAGATATCCAACTTCAGCAAAGAAGGGTTTGAGTGCCGCCATAACCTAGGGTACTGGATGGACTTGGACTATCTGGGCGTAGGTGCAGGGGCGCACGGGCTGATTGGTGCTTGCCGCTATGCTAACTCCTCATCGCTTGAAAACTACCTTGCAGATATCTCGCAGGGGAAAACCGCAGTCAGCGTAAAGAACTTTTTGAGCGGATTCGATCGTTTTAGAGATGCATTGATTATGGGGGCGCGGCTTGTAAAGGGAGTGGACTTAGGGATGCTAGGTATAAAATATGGAGTTGACGCAGACGGGTTTGTAAGAGAGACGCTGGCTGAGTTGGAGGATCGAGGTTTGTTTGAACTCAAAGACAATATTTTTCGGCTTACGGACAAAGGTCGGCTACTATCCAACCAGCTCTTCAGTCGATGGGTGTGATACGGGTACTAAGGTCAACCTCCATCCCTTCTGCCGGGTTGCGGGATTCCATAAAATGGCTAAAATAGATAGATACCATGTTGGCCCGTGGCTGCTTCTAGACTAAGGTTTGAAAGAGAGATGACCGTATATGCCTGAGAACATTGACCATGTTGTTATCAGAGGCGTGACCATACACCTGGTGGATGCTCCAGCACTGGACGTTGAATGGATAGGCATGGAAGAGCCCTTAATTCAACTTTTGGCTGCCTGGGCTCGCGATGGGATCGATCCGCCTATGCAGCCAAGAATCCTTGGGAAGCCTGGCGTCGGTAAAACCTCACTGGCCATTGCCGCTGCCAAACGCATGAAGCAGGATTTATACATAACCCAGTGTACTGTGGATACAAAACCGGATGACTTGATCGTTACGCCTGTCATTTCGGACAACGGAAAGATCAAGTATGTGGCATCTCCACTGGTATCTGCCATGATCCGCGGGGGCATCTGTCTGTTGGACGAGGGCAACCGCATGAGTGAAAAGAGCTGGGCTTCTATCGCGTCGCTTTTGGACATGCGGCGGTCGGTCTTTTCGGTGGTGGCTGGAGTGGAAATAAAGAGCAGTCAGGAGTTTCGTATTTGCGTCACTATGAACGAGGACGCTTCAACCTTCGAGGTGCCTGAGTACATCCATTCCAGGCTGCAGCCTGCCATTTACATGGATTTTCCTACTCGAGATGAAGAATTTCGAATATTGAGGGGTCTTCTTGACGCGCCTTCTGATGCCATGATCGCTGAAGTTGTTAATGTCCTTCAGAAATCTCATTCTAGGGACGAGAATCTAAGCGTCCGAGATGGCCTCAACATAGCGCGATATGCGCATCGGCTTATACAAACCGGTGCAAGGCGGGACGAGAGGCAGGCATTGAGCCAATCTATTGTTCAGGTCACTGGAGAAGATCTTGGCCCATTTGATGGCCCAAAAGTCGTCTGATCTTATTAGGATCGGGAACGTCATCCTAGTTGGGGTTGTTCACTATCGTGTCGAATTCGCTACTTTGGTGAGAAAAGTCGTTGTACAAGAGCGCCCTGACTGCATTTGCGTCGCACTGCCTCATGCGCTCCACGCTCATATCACGGACGCAGTGCGTGAGCTCCCATACCACAGCGTTGTCATCCACCAAGAAGCTGCATCCAAAGAGACGTCTGTCCTGATTGTAGAAGGGTCTGATGGGATCTTCGAAGCAGCTAGGTCTGCAATAGAACGAGACTTACCCTTGTGGATGGTGGATCCCATTGTTGAACGGCGCCTAATGTTCTTTGACGCGGTTCCTGATCCTTACTTTGTGGACCTTTTAGGACAGCGGCAGTTCTTTCAGACTTCTCTCCCACAACTAATATCAAGCACTGACGGCGATGAACTCCGACGCAAGTCGTACATTGCCGCGCGGATACAGGAAGCAGCAAGACGATATGGGAAAGTGCTTTTCGTCGGGGGTCTGGCGCACATTCCAAGGATACGAGAACTCCTGCGGATGCCGCAACCCTTGCCTTTAATAAATGTACGGATCCTGGCCGCGGCCTTGGCGCCTCTACATCCCGATTCACTAAAAAAAGGCTTTACCGAGATCCCGCGGCTGACGGCTGCATACGAGGCATGGCGCAAGGATCGACAAATCGGGGGGCTCGTTAACCGGCACGAGCTTATCCTGTCGCTCATGAGATCGGCGTGCGATTATTACGAGAGACAGACCAAGCAAGAGGTCCCGGACTCCGTGCGTCTTAATTGGGCTCGGTTCCTCAGAAAATGGTTGCGATATAAAGGGCTCTTGCTGCCTGATTTATATCACCTAGTCGCATCGGCAAGGTCTGCAATGGACGAAGATTTTGCCTATCACGTCCACGAATACGCGTGCGACTACTCTTGGACTAACGATCCGTTAAATCCCTCGTCAGTGACACTGAACGAAGACAATCTAATGTTCCATGGCCACAAGATAATACTTCATAAGAAGTTAAGAACACTGTTTGGCCAGCGCCAGAAATATCGTATCAAGGCTGTAGGATCTTCAAAATGGAAAGAACACCTAAAGAGAGAGTGGGAGGAAGCCGATCCTGGTGAAGTAGATATTTGTTCATATCCTCCCGAGGACGTGGCAATAGAACGCTGGGGCGAGGCCCTGATGAAGCACGCCCAACACATCCTCCAGGCTTCGCGTTCCGGCTCGGAACCTTTTATTTCTGAAATTCATGAAGGACCTGACATCCGTGAGACGATCAGACGGTTTTATGAGGACAGAATTTACGTCCGGGTAGAGGAGCCGGGCGGCTACGTATTCGGATCTGTGGTTGTAATCTTCGACGAGGACGAGCGAGTGGAACGGTACCCCTTTCAGATGACGTGGTTAGGTGAACATTCTCAGGAATCGGACATGGCTTTTTATTCGACTCCTCCTGGCGTAGAGGTGGTTGCTCCGGGGATCAGTAGGCTCGAGCATGGGGGGTTCGTTATGTCCTATCCGCCTCTGCGCATGTATGATGTTTGGACTGACCCGGCGTTTGGCTTCGTGGAAAATAGGCACGATCGACTGTTGGTTGCCGGAATAGCCTACTCGGAAAAGCCTGGGATAGTCTATGTTGCCAAGAAACCGCCAGCTCGGCAGTGGAAGAGGCTGGCTGCCAGTATGGGAAAACGAGTCGTATATGTACCGTTGGGCTCGCTGAATCCGACGCAGGTTCGCCGTATGAGGACATTTCATTTGCTGCAAAATAAAGGACTCCGGAATCGGGCTCACGAATACTTGAAACGGACATAAGAGCGACAGAGAACAAGCGCTGAACTGCGGCGAAAATGTCGTTGACATCTTTGGCAGCAAAGAATAAGATTTCGCTGCTGGCGCCGAGGTAGCTCAGTCGGTAGAGCAGAGGACTGAAAATCCTTGTGTCGATGGTTCGATTCCGTCCCTCGGCACCACAGTAATACCATTCCGACTACGGATGTTTCTTCGCCGTAAGGAATGGTTTTCTTTTTTTGTATCCGCTGCCAGAATTGATGCCGAGAATGCTTCGCTTCCCTCGCAGCAACGCAAACCGGTATCGTGTCATTGCGAGGAGCCGGAGGCGACGCGGCAATTTCTATTGTGCCATAGTTTCGCCATTATTGAACCAATAGTTTGTAATTGCAGAATAAACACTCGGAAGGCATCGACGCTCCTGACATATACGGTTTTGAAAAACTGAAAAAGGAACGCCGATGGCCAAGAGGAATTTGGCACAAGCTTTCGAGATCGACAAGATTCGTTTTAGGGATTGTTTTAGCGCTCCGAGCCCGAGACGATTATCGGTGTTGATCACTGGTTGGGTGCTGACTTTGGCTGCTCATAGGATGAGCTAGGTATTCTGGCGACTGGCTTACACGAGTCCGAGTATTTTGCTACGATATAGAGGTTGCTTGGCAAAACCAAGTGGGAACTGGATAGAATAGCCTTTAAGGTGTTCGGGACCATGGTGGAGACTTTGTTGCCGGGTGCAGTATAATATGAAACCGTGGTGGATGACACGCTTAACAGTCACTCGGGGGAAAAAGTATGTGGTGCCGGCTTACAGCACGATGGTGATGCATCCAAGAACGGAAGGCCGATTGGCTACGGTGTATGTTTCGTGATTATCGGATTGATGTTTCAATTGCCGGGAATTTCCAACAGGGCGTGTCGTCTCCCCTATGCAGCCCGTCTATGGTGGCTAAGAAAGTCTAAGGTGAAACCTTTCGGGTGGCATTACAAATCGAAATCCGAGCTTGCGGTAAGAATTGATCGGCCTGACCCGTTCCTGGCTTCATAGCTCCATAACAATCCGTGTGATAGTAAATGGGGGATATACCAATCGGATCGTAGTCCTGAATCGGCCCGGCCAAAAAGGGTGAAGGCCCTCCCTCACCCGCTTCGTTGTTCAGCGGGTCGAAGAGCCATTGGGATTGGATGTTGATCTGTCTCTACGCTCGGGACACGATGGTGCGGGTCCATCAGTTCAACACTATCTAGTACAACACAGCCATCAACGAGCTTCTTCAATTGCCCTGCTCCACGATCCTTGAGGTACCTACCCTGATGTGGCGTTCCTAGACACAGACATAGGAGTTTCTGATGAAGAAACTATCAAGCCGTATTCACATCGATGGAGCACGCAAATCACCAATCGTGAAACAAGAAGTTTCTTAGGTAGTGCTGACCCTCAGTGTCGTTCTGAAACATCCGCAACCCGCGCGCCGACGATTGCCTATTGGAGCTATTCGCTGGTAGTGGTGTGGTTTGTAAGGCCGTTCAGAATGGGAAAGGATCTATTCCTGCAAAGAACTCCTTGATATTTCAGAACTAGAAATATTGCTTTCTCAGACATGTTGGCTTCAGCACGACGTAGCCATTTTGACCAAAGAATTCCGCGCGACCTTGGGAAACGCGAAAACGCCACCAAAATCACGCTGCATCGCTCCACACGCGGACACCAATTCGGAAAAAGAGCGAAACTATAGCCCAAAGGCTTGCCCGCTTTACAAGCGAGAGCCGCCCCAACAAAGGATGAACCAGCTCGTAGAGTAGTACTACCATACGTGGACAGGGAGGGGTCGTGAGGCTGTTACGGGTGAAGCCAACCCCGTCACTGGTTGACTTGTATTTTCCAACTGCAACCCTACATTGATGAACCCACCAATGGTCCGGTAGGTACGGTCAACTTTGTCGTTTCCCACCGCATATTTTACAATAAAAGTATTGTCCCAACTCCTCAGTTCAAGACCTGCATTGTATCCCCAGACGTCTCCTATGTCGAACCTGTACCCAGTGGCGCTCAGACGCAAGTCGGGACCGCCGTCCCAAAGCTCGTGGGAATATCCTCCCTGAAAGTCGAAATTGGAAGGACCGTGCGTGAATGCGTCCCGAATTACATCGCCGTTAAAGAGCTGACCGTACCAGTTAAAGTGGAAATCCATCGCGTCATTAGCCATTAACGCGGCCATTTCAAACCCCAGCCCTCCGGACGAATACCAGGCCCCCCCCCAGGCGAGACGTATCGCAAAAGCCGTTCATACCCACCAGAATATCGAGTTTCACGAATGAACGGAAGCCGCCTCCGAAGGATAGGTCCACCCTGCTATTGAAGCCGTCATTATATGTTGTTGTATTGTCTTGCGTCACTGTGGATTTCAGTGTGTTCCAACAATTTGCAAATTCCGAATAGGCTTCCACAAATACCTCGGATTTGGGGCTAGTGCTCAAGGGTAAAAGGTAATCCGCGGTGAAACGTCCTGTGTTGACCCGATCCTTCCCAAAATCGTACAGTACAGCTAACCGAACTGGAGATTGGGAATCAGGGGCAAGAGGCTCCGAAGCATGCCGTCAGACACATAAAGCGATTGTGGTTCACTGGGACCCAAGGGGCTGCCCGGAAAGGCCAAAAAATTGGATGGGGCTTGTGGTCAGGCCCACCGAAAGAGCCGCTCCTCACGGCGTTTGCAGCGCTGTAGGGCGATTGTTGGATACCTTGGGATGACGCTATGACGCATAGGCTGAAAATGAGTACAGGGGCGAGCATAACTGCCCGTAGCGACGCAGTTCCATTACCATACTCCTTCCCAACAGCTTTTAAGACCACACAAGTGTACTAGAAGTGGTTGGAAAACCTCATAAACATGTTCCTAAAGTATCATAATATCTGCCTGTTGAAAGAAGGCAATAAGGGTTCTTTAGGAATACCAGCCTACACCGTCGCCAACAGTCGCTTCTTGAGTGCAGGGAATGGCTTTCTTTTTTGATTTGGCGGCCAACAACACTGACTAAATTGATTCGATTCGCTCGCAATGACGCGCAGCAAAATCGCGTCATTGCGATGAGCTACTTAATCGTCCAGGACATTTTGCCCAATTTTCCCCAGTCCCCCTGGTACGATCCTGGTTTCCCTGGAATCATGTTACCCATGGCCCCTGTGATCAACACCTGCCCAGGTTCGATAACATATCCGCGAGCTATTGTCCCATTCACGAGCCATAGCAACGCTTTCCACTGGTCGCCCAAGGCATCCGCGGCCTTACCTTGGTTCACGACCTCTCCATCCCTTTTCAGAGTGACGGTTACCTCACGCACGTCAACGGAACTCGTTGGCACCGGCTTTCCGACAATATATTTTGCTGACGAGACAGCATCCACTATTATGTCTGTTCCCTTGAGATTCTTCAGATCGTCAAATCGAAGATCCGGCAACTCAACGGCAGGACAGACTTCCTTAATCATTTTCTTCAGCGCTTCTACGTCCGCCACAGCCTTGTCTATCTTTACCCCTGGTATGTAGCCTATTTCATTTTCCACGAACAATCTGACAAAATCCTTGGTATCAACCACCGCATCCGGCCCAAGGGCCCCTGGCTTAAACAACGGCCCCAATAATGGGGCGTTGACGCCGAATTTCTTCTGGAGCGCTTCTGAGGTTAAGCCCGCCTTGAAGCCACTTATAGCCTGCCCTTTGCTCACAAGCGTCTCAGTCAATTTCTTCTGGAGCGCGTAGGCCTTATCTTCGTTTAGATCCGACAGTTTTGCCGTCGGAAGAGCGAATTGCTTAACTGCCGCCCGCGCGTCCACAATGCTGTTGATTACGTCCTGATCAGAAGCAAATCCCTGGCCCGAAAACCAAAGGAACACCACTACAGTCTGGAGCGCCAACACGATAGCCGCTTTTTTCATGATCACTACCTCCTTAGAATATCACTCCACTAGTGGTTCATGGTTTAATCCACTACCACTCCGGAAGCGCTAGCTTTAGTGCAAGGAGTTTTTCTTATAATCCATCCTCCGCTTTCCACTACCATCTGTACATGTCTCATATTAGGATTTGTCCAACCGAAAATCCTTTGCTGAGAAGCAGCCGCGTTATGCCGAGCACGTGTGGGATGCCCACAAAGATTGCAACATTGCCGCGCTCAAGGAGAGGAACCATTCGGTCGCAGAGTATACTGTCTCGTCGTTGGATGATATATGTACTTCTTGTAGGGAATTTATAAGGGTTGGAAGAGATGCTCTGTAACTCGCCATCAAGATACCACTTGGTGAAGTCCGCAATGTACTCGTCCCAGTTGTCAATGCGATTCAAGAAATCGCTAATTTGGTCCACCGACATGTTCTCGAGAGTTTCTATCTGCTCTTCCATGGTCTCGAGAAAATTTATCCCTTTGTGCAATTCTTTGGCCAATTGGTAGGCCTCCAGATCGACCGAATGTTTCCAGCCCTTCCTGTCCAAGAAACCCTTGTAAATCGTGAAGAACATAAGCCACGGTTTCATTTGCTTAAACTGAGATATCAGCAACTCCCTGGGCGAAGTGGTGGCAGCTACCCCAAGAAACTGAAGAGGAGCAGAGCCTTTGGGTAAGAATATTTCAATTACCTTGGTCAAGCTGACCTGGTCCATTGAATTAATTATCTCGGCGCAGTCTCCCTCACAGGCTCCCGCAAGGGTTGCTTTCTTCATGCTTTGGTCGTCTAGAGGCCCTTCTAGGAACACACTGTGAACCCTTTCCATTAGGTTTCGCAAAGATGTGCGGAAACTGTATGGGAAAAAGTGTGCAGTGCCAACGAGGAATGATGTCTTACGTTGACGCTGGATCTCCCACACCATCCTTAGTGTCTTTTCCTTCTCTTTTCTGTGCCACACTTTACCTGAATCCCTTGAAAAACGAATAGATAGACTCTAGAAATGATGGCCCCATAAAGGTCAATTCGCATGCATTGTAGGAAAGATCCGGGACGCCACCCCATTTTCTCTTGAATTGTCTTATTCCGTCATTGACTCCAAGTCCCAGGTGTATATAGGTTTTGCCTCGCTCGATACTCAGTTCGATCATGCGGGAAAAAAGTAGATCAGAAGCCCATTTGACGTAATTTTTTTTTGAATGACATCCTAGGACATACACCGAAAATTTGTGTGGCGCAAGATCTACGGCCAGGAACGCGGCTAGTTTTCCATTATTGGCCCACGCACTTATTAAACACGCATCTGGACTAGCTTCAATAAATGAATGTATCTCTTTATACAATGCCGAAACCCTCGACGGCAGGGGGATTCGAGCTAGAAACTCTTGAGTCAACTCATTGTGCTCCGTGGTAAAAGTTCTGGACAATTCCACTTGAACCATCCCCAAAGCTCTTTGGGCCACCCGGAAAAGCCTCGAAGAAGGGTTATGGTCACAAAGCTTCAGCACATAGTATTGATCTCTCTCAAAATCCCGACAGTTCAAATCAGGGGGCAGCTCAGGTGCAATAACCGCCATACGGCGGGGACTAAATTCTTTCACTAGCTTGGCCATGAAGTCTTGGAGATCTTTTATTGTGAAGACTCTTTCCAATGGGTATCCAATTAGAACTATATGATTAGGTTTCAGGCAGAAAAAAAAGCCGTCGAGAAACCATGGCTCAGAGCCTGATAAGATTCGCATGAGTTCGACACTGTGTTCGGGTACGTACGCTTGCTCTAGTATGAGCTGCTTTTGCGAGCTTGAAATCATCAGCACGCCCCTTATCTATCATAGTCTCTATTAGAATAGCATTTGTGATACAATGATTCGACTACTATGTACTGTTACTTGTCTAATTTTTCTAGGGTAGGCAGTATCGAGGGCTGTAAAGGGATACGATGCTTGACCGTGAACAAAAGAGATACATTTTTGAAAGATCATACGTTCCCGAACACGTCCCTGAGTACGTGCAAGCTATAACGGGAGCGGAACCTTTCCTGGATAGAGGATACTTGTGTTACGTACGAGATCATTACGGTATTTTTGTCGGGTATCCTTTGGCCGAATCGTCGGGACTTTCAGAGGTCGTCTCGAATTTTCAGGCTCGTTTCAAATTGGCCGAACTTGTTGTGATTGCTGAAGACGTCCGATGCCTGAGTGGCATTCAGATTGATTATCAGGGAATTGACTGTTATTACGTCCTTCCAATCCCTCTCAGTTGTATCGCCAAGAAAAACACTTACATGGTTAGGAGGGCTTCGCGGGAGCTTTCCATTAGTGATGGAGTATATGGACCGGAACACGAGTTACTAGTCAAGACGTTTTGTGAGGAACACGCCCTGTCCAGCGATCAGAGATATATTTTCTCTAACCTTGGGGCGTACACGAAGGCATCATCCACGGCGAGATTGATCGAAGCACGAAAGCTGAACAAGCTTGTTGCTTTCAACATAATAGAGGAAGGCTCGCTGCAACACCTGTTTTACATGTTTCATGTTCGGGACCGTCAGAACATGGTACCAGGCTCCTCTGATCTGTTGTTCCTAAATATGGTGAAGAGAGCAGAAGCTTTGGGCAAGAAAAGGATAAATCTAGGGCTTGGCATGACGGAGGGAGTAAGACAGTTCAAGGAAAAGTGGGGGGCTAGGCCATCCTTGAAGCACTCCATCGGCACTCTTGGCAACAAGCGGGCAGGACGCTGGAGATCCTTCGTGGATTCGCTGCTTAGGATCGGTAGTGCGTAAAGATGCATACAGGGCATACGAGAACGAGGCAATTACAAGTCTGGTTCGAACCAACAAGTGTCCCTCTTGTGAAACAGCCTTTGAGCCTCGGATAATCAAGAAGTGGTGGGTAGCATGCAAGAAAAACCCATTCGTTCAAATGAGACCTTTTTGGGCCGAATTTGGCGCTTTCTGAACCCTTTAGGGTCATCTCTGCATGAATCAAGATTAGCCGACGGTGAAGACTCGAAGGCCATGACCCAAGAACTTACCGAAAGGCCTTGGCGCCTCTTTCAAGTCGAGACAACTCTAGCGTGTAATTTGGCATGCATCATGTGCCCTTGGGTTTCTTACAGGAAAAAAGTAGTCAATGGCGGTATAATGTCACAAGAAATATGGGAGGCTGTCAGACCTTACTTGGGACACGTTCAATCCATCGACTTCACTGGTGGTGGAGAGCCCTTGCTGCAGCCTAGGCTGGTGGAATGGATGTCTGAGGCTAAAGCATTTAATTGTACTGTGGGTTTTCTGACTAACGGGCTACTTCTCACCCCTACAGTATCAGAAAAACTCTTGGCGGTGGGCATTGACTGGATCTGCTTTTCTATGGACTCGCCTGAGAAAGCGACGTACGAAAGGATTCGCAGAGGATCAGACTTCCTAGGCGTCATCAAAAATATCAAGTATTTCACGAGAAAGAGGCCTGGCGCTACCAAGGCGATGCTAAATTACGTCATGATGGAATCAAACTTCACCGAGATTCTCGATATGGTACGTCTTGCAGGAGAGTTAGGGATTGATCAAATAAATTTTAAGCAATGCGAAGTCATTCGGGGAAACCACGGCAAGGATTTAGGATTGTTTCAGGATGGAGAGTCTCCTGAACTCAGGAAAAAGGAGCGGCAGCTAGGTACAGCTTTGAAAATGGCTGAAAAGATCGGAATAGAGACCACGGCAACTCCTTTCAGGCCTATGGAGCGATGTGTTTGTGAACAGGATCCTAGGGATTCGCTTTTCATAAGGTACGACGGGGTGGTATCTCCTTGTATTAATTTGGCAAATGGTGGTCCCACCGTTTTCTTGGGACGCGAAGTCGAACTGCCGCATGTCGCCTATGGCGCTTTGCCTCAGTCTGATTTGGGATCCTTGTGGAACTCGCGCGAGTGCCTCACATACAGGACGACGTTTTCGGATAGGTGTCGTCAGTACGAAAGCGTGTATATGGAGGGGCTTCTCGGCGATTCGCGTCGTACTCCAGATAAGCTGCATGAATTGATTCAGCGACGAATGCCGAGACCGCCATCTGGATGTGAAGTCTGCCATTACCTTTATAGCCTATAATAACAGGTCAACGTATCAGGAAAATAAATGGGGAGCCTCTAAATCACAGAAACTCCCCATTGTTGTACCCTAGAGATACGCCCTACATCAGAATGACGGCATTTGGAAAAAGACTCCTCCGAATATGAGGTATGCCAACAATAGTGTCCAGAATATGTTGAAGCCCTGGGCAACCAGGAAGGCAGCGGCCGGTCTGCCCCCACCCATCACGGCCAACTCCATAAACCGGGTTTCAAGTCCTATGGAGGTAAAAGCCAGGGCAAACCATATTGTCCTCAAGCCTCCAAGAGAGCCTTTCACAGCTGCCACTGTTTTGGGATCAAGTATGAAGGAGAATACGAGTGAAGCAACCATAAACCCCAACACAAACTTGGGGAATCGATACCATATTTCCATGGCCGTCGGCTTTTCGCCACCTGGAACTTGCTCTGCCTGTTTGTAGGCAAAAACAATGGCTAAAATAAATGCAGCAAAACCAATGAGAACATTTTGAGACATCTTCACAATAACACCAATTTTCATAGCGGTATCGCTAATGAGAGACCCCGCTGCCACCACCGAACCGCTCGTGTCAAGAGTCCCCCCGAGCCACGCGCCTGCAACCATGTCGGGAATTCCTAACCATTTGGCGATAGCAGGTTGAAGAACCATCATAGGAACGGCGCAGATCAGTACCAGGGAGGTGGTGTAACTAAGTTTCTTGGGATCCCCTTTTATTGCCCCTGATGTCGCAATGGCCGCGGACACGCCACAAATAGAAACTGCACTGGATAGTATAGCTGCAAATTCGTCGTCAATCCTCAGTTTTTTGGCAAACCAATAACAGAAGTACCACACGATGCCTACAACCAGGAGGGCCTGCACCATTCCCAGGACACCCGCTTGGACGATCTCTCCAAACATTATGCCAGCGCCAAGGATTACGAGACCTGTTTTGATATAGTATTCGGTGCGAACCGCCTCCTTGAGCCAGTCCGGGATTCCGATCACATTGCTGATTAAGAGGCCCAATGCGAGACACCACAAGACATACTCTAGTCCATAATAGTGAACGGTATAGTTTCCGGCTAAGAACATTGCTACCCAGGCTATGATAAACACAAAGGGAAAACCTATGATGAATTTGCCGACCCGACCCCCCATGAGGGCCATGGCGATGATGCTTAAAATGAGTATCCCAATGGCAATGTAGATGGACCACAATATATTGTCTTTGGAAAACACTTTGGCGGTAAGAGCACCCGCGTTTGACGACAGTATTTTGGAGACCTCGCCTGCCTTCTTCTTTAGACCTCCGTCCTTGGCTTTACTTGCTGTTTGTCCTAATTTTTTGGCCGCGTCTCCAACCGCTTTACGATCGCCAGCCTTAACTGTTTTTGCCAAGGCTACAGCGTCAGCAGCTAGTTCAGTTTCACCCTTTCCCTCGGCATCTTTAGCTAGCTTATCCACTTGAGGAGACATCTGAGAGAGAAGACCCTGAAATTCACCCCCCGTTGTCCATTTGAACTTAGGGGTTTTCACGGTCACGCCTGCAAGGACCACTAAAATAACAAAAAAACCAATCCAAACGGCGAGCCAATCTTCACTTGTCCACAAACCAGACCAATCAATCTTCTTGTTTGCCTCCATCTTGCCCTCTCCTTGTTGATTCTTTATCAACGGATCAGTTTTTAAAAACTCAAGATGAGGTATTGTTATCCAA
>Ga0172370_10006197_pt1 | contig 15103 bp, 10 predicted proteins | sample LakKiv5m_FD_114538 | JGI IMG/M metagenome (GOLD analysis project Ga0172370, IMG submission 114538) | Freshwater microbial communities from Kabuno Bay, South-Kivu, Congo - kab_022012_11.5m | ecosystem: Environmental > Aquatic > Freshwater > Lake | place: Democratic Republic of the Congo...
CCCACGCGCACCTCGCGCATGCCCGCCAGCAGCTCCTCCAGCCTTTCTCGAGTTAATCTTGCACTTCCGGTTTTCACGTTACCGGTAATTCGGTATGAAGGAATGGAATCCTTTATATCCGAGGGGGAGTATTCATTGCTCCACCGCAAAAATCCCAGAACAGTTCCCTTCGGACGTCAAAATAACTTAAAACTTAAACCTGTTCCGCTACCGGCAGCGTGAAGCAGAACCTGCTTCCCCTGCCAACTTCGCTCTCCACCCGGATCCGCCCGCTATGGGCCTCCACCAGCATCTTCGTGATATACAGTCCCAGCCCGATGCCTTCCGCCCGGCGCTCGCCGCGGGCGCGGTAGAACCGCTCAAAGAGATGGGGCAGGTCCTCCGCGTCAATCCCCTGCCCTTCATCGCTGACGCACACCTCGATCTCGCCCTCCGTCCGGCGAGCATGGATGCGGACTGGCGTGCCGGCCGCGGAATATTTCAGCGCATTGGTGAGCAGATTGGTGAAAATGCGCTCCAGCCGGTCGTAATCCGCCGCCGCCGGCGGCAGATCGATCGGAAACTCGGCCCGGATGCGCTCCGTCTCCATCACCGCGCCGGCGCGCCGCAGCAGATCGCCGATGAATGCGGCAAGATTCACCGGCTGTATATTCAACTGCAGTTGACCGCTCTCGAATCGCGACGCGTCCACCAGGTCGCGGATCATCACATTCATGCGCTGTATGCCGCGCCCGACCGCCTTGATGCTGTCACGCTCGCTGTCGGTGTGCGGATGCCCGCGCAGCGCCTCTTCCAGTAATTCAACGTGCCCTTTAATGATCGCCAGCGGCGCGCGCAGGTCGTGCGATACGGTGCGGAGCAGATCGTCGCGCTGCTCCTGCAGTATTTTGAAATCGTTGATATCGGTGGCGGTGCCATACCACTTTTCTATCTTTCTCTGCTCATCCCGCGCCGGTAAACCGCGGCTTAGATGCCAGCGATAACTGCCGTCCGCCATGCGCGCCCGGTGCTCGAGCTGGTATATCTCCCCGGTGGCCAGCGCCCGTTCCCATGCCGCCAGGGTGGACTGCAGGTCATCCGGGTGCAGCGCCGGCGCCCAACGGTAGCCTTCTTCATCGGTTAACGTGATCCCCTGGTATTCCTCGCGACGGCTGTTGTAGTAATCCACCCGACCATCGGGGTCGGCCGTCCACACCAGTTGCGGCATGGCGTCGGCAAGCTGGCGGAACCGCTCCTCGCTTTCCCGCAGCTCCTCTTCGGCGCGCTTGCGCTCGGAAATATCCTCCTTGATGGCCACAAAGTGCGTTATTCCATCGCCGCCCGCGCGCACCGGGGTGATGGTCATCTCCTCATCGTAAAGCGTGCCGTCCCTGCGGCGATTGACCAGTTGGCCCTGCCATACTTTGCCGTCGCGGATGGTTGTCCACAGTTTCCGGTAAAAAGAGGCCGGCTGCCTGCCCGAATTGAAGATATGCGGATTTTTGCCGATCAGCTCTTCCCTCGTATAACCCGTCAACCGGGCAACCGCGGGATTAACCCAGACAATGGCTCCTTTGCTGTCGGTGATTACCACCCCGTTGGCCGCCGACTCCAGCGCGGAAGACAGCAGCCGCAACTCCTCCTCGGCCTGCTTGCGCTCGGTGATGTCTTCCCCCGAGCTCAACGTGCCGATGATCCGTTCCTCTTCGTCGCGCAGCACGGCATTGTGAAAGGCCAGCAGGCGTTCTTCGTCGGCGCAGCTCGTCACCGGATTTTCCACATATTCGACGGAGGCAAGCTCGCCGGCCATCAGCCTGTTGAAGATGGCCCGCGCCTCATCCCGCGTCCGCGCGGGAATAAAGCGATCGATCCAGTATGTTCCATGCACTTCACCCGCCGAACAACCCAGGATTTCCAATCCTTTTCGGTTGATCAGCGTCACGCGCCCATCTCGATCAAGCGCCAGCAGCATGACACCGGCCACGTCCAAATACTGTTGCGCGCGATAGAGCGCATCGCTCAGTGCCTCCTCGGCCCGCCGGCGGTCTCGGCGCACCCGCGCCTCTTCCAATTCGCGCTCAATCGCCGGCGCCAGGCGGGCAAGGCTCCCCTTCAGGATATAATCGCCGGCGCCCGCCCGCATTGCTTCCACCGCGTGCTCTTCGCCCAACTTCCCGGACACCATGACGATGGGCAGGTCCGGCCATACCTCCCGCGCGATGCGGACCGCCGCGATGCCGCTGAAACGCGGAAGCACGTAATCGGCGATGATCAAGTCCCAGGATTCCTCCGACAGCGCCACGCGAAAGCTCGCTTCCGTCTCCACCCGCCGGTGTTGGACGGCGAAGCCACCCTCCCGCAAAGCCTCGATCAGCAGCAAGGCATCGTCTTCATTATCCTCCACCAGCAACAGTCGAAGCTCTCGTGTCATTGCAACCCCACATGGTGGATGAATTGATGGATTGTTCAGGTGCCGGGTGTTGGTAATTGAATCAGGTCCAACACCCTGACATCCATCCATTCATCCATCTACTCCCTAACCCCTAACCCCTTAATTATCACTTATTACTCATCACTATTTTTCCAACGGCAGCCTGATCGTAACGGTCACGCCTCTTCCTTCCCCTTCGCTGGCAATGCCGATCTGCCCGCCGTGCCGTTCCACGATGGCCTTCGCCAGCGGCAGCCCCAGGCCCAGGCTTCCGCCGGAGCGGATGGCTTCCGGGGGAACCTGGAACAAATCAAAAATGTGGGGAAGCACATCAGTGGGAATGCCGCGGCCTTCGTCATGGAAGGTAAGCTCCGCCATCGTATCTACCAGTCGGCCGCGCAACAGCACGCGGCCTCCGTCAACGGAGAAACGAATGGCATTCTCCAGCACGCTTTCGATTGCCGCGCGCAGCCGTTTTACGTCGCCTTTTACCGGTAGCGGGGAGGTGGGCGTCTCCGCGTCAATGCTGATTTGCCGCTCGGCGGCTTCGAGCCGCAGCTCGCCCGCCGCCTCTTCGACGATCCGCCATAGATCGGCGGATTCGCGCCGCAGCTCGAACTTGCCGTAGAGCAGCCGCGATATCTCCAGCAATCGTTCGAGCATGCGCCGCTGCGTCTCCGCGTTGCGCTGTATAACGCGCAGCGCGTCGCCAACCGCGTCCGGATTCACTGTCGCCTCTTTCACCCAGCCCAGGATATTGGTCAGCGGGGTACGCAGCTCGTGGGAGAGCACGGCGAGGAACCGCGTCTTCGCGCGGTCCGCCTCCTTGATGGGCGTGATGTCCATGAAGGCGACCACCGTTGCCGCCAGCTCGTCGCGCACGTAGACCGGCGCCGCCACCGCCAGCACGTCCACCTCGCGCCCGTCGGGCAGCAACAGGACCGCATCCTCCGGCGTCACCACCTCACCGCGCATTGCACGCGTCATCGGCCAGCTCTCGCGCGGGACCGGTTCGCGCGTGCCGGGGTGAAGGAGCTGGCGCTGCCGCCAGGAATTCGAATCTAAGTTGCCGAAGAACCGGCGGCTGGCAAGGTTGGCGCGAATCACCTCCCCCTCCGGCGTGTTGAAGACGATGGGGAAAGGCAAGATGTCGATGGCGGAGGCGAAAAAGGCCTGTTCCCGCTCCAGCGCGGCCAGCGCCTGCCGGCGCTCGCGGCGTAGTTGCGCCTCGTGCAGCTCGCGGAGGACGGCCGGCGCCAGCCGCCCCAGGCTTTGCTTAAGCAAGAAATCGTGCGCCCCCTCCCGCATCATCTCAATGGCCTGTTCCTCGGTGACGGTGCCGGAAACCACGATGAAGGGTAAATCCTGCCCGCTCTCCTTCAGTACCCGCAGTGCGGCCGGCCCGCTGAAGCGCGGCATTTTATAATCTGCCAGCACCAGTTCCCAGGACGCCTCCTTCAGCGCCCGGCGCATGGCCTCCGCGGTATCGACGCGCGTGTGCCGCGGCGCGAATCCCCCTGCCTCGAGTGTTGTCACCAGCAGCAGGGTATCGTCCTCACTGTCCTCCACGATCAGCACGCGCAGCGGCTCAGCCATCCGCGCACCCTTGACCGGGCGGCGCCGGCTCGTTCAACACCATCCAGTAGACGCCCAGATCGCGGACGGAGCGCGTGAATTGCTCGTAATCCACCGGCTTCATGATGTAGCTGTTTGCCCCCAGGTCGTAACCGCGGATGATATCCTGCTCCTCCTTTGAGGAGGTGAGGATTACCACCGGCAGCCGCCGGGTGCGCGCGTTGCTCCGGATGTGCTCGAGCACCTCCAGACCGCTGACCTTCGGCAGCTTCAAGTCCAGCAGCACCACGCACGGATCCAGGCATGGATCGCGGCTCGCGAATTTTCCCGCGCAGTAAAGCCAATCCAGCGCTTCCTGTCCGTCATGGGCGATAACCAGCAGGTTGGCCACCTTGCTCTCCTCCAGCGCCAGCCGCGTCAGCTCCTCGTCGTCACGGTTGTCTTCCACCAACAAAATGATCGGTTCACTCATGCGTTCTCTCCTCTACCTAACCATACTCATACTCATACTCATAATCTTGCTCTTAATCTTGCTTTTAATCTTGCTCTTAATCTTGCTCTTAATCTTGCTCTTAATCTTGCTCTTGCTCTAAAACGTTTTAGAGCAAGAGCAAGAGTAAGAGCAAGAGCATGAATGAGTAAAGTATCTTACCGTCTCCCATTTCCCAACGTAAAATAAAACGTCGCTCCCTCTCCCTCGCTGCTCTCCGCCCAGATTCGCCCGCCGTGGCGCTGGATGATCCGCTGCGCCAGCGCAAGTCCCATCCCGGCGCCCGTGAACTCCTCCTCGGTATGCAGCCGTTGAAAAGGCTGGTAGAGCTTGTTCATATATGTTACATCGAATCCGGCGCCGTTATCTCGCACATAATAAACACCCTCGCCAGCTTGGTCGATTGAACCGACAGCGATTCGCGCCTCTTCCCGTTTGCCGGTAAACTTCCAGGCGTTGTCCAGCAGATGGCCCAGCGCCATACGCAGCATGCCGCGGTCACCCCTTGCCGTCAATCCGGGGGCGATCTCTACCGTAACCCTTCGCTGCGGATTGCGCCGGCGCAGCGCTTCGATCGCCTCCCGCGCGAGGGCGCTTAGATTTACCTCTTCCACGTTCATTGGGATGCGGCTCAGGCGGGTCAGGTCAAGCAAGTCATCGATCAGGCGCCCCAGGCGCTGCGCGGCCATGCGGATGCGCGTCAGGTAATCTCTGCCGCGCTCATCCAGTTGATCTCGGTAATGCCCCAGCAGGTACTGACTGAATCCGTTCATGGCGCGCAGCGGCGAGCGCAGATCGTGCGCCACCGTGTAGCTGAAAGCCTCCAGCTCCCTGACGGCGTTTTCCAGCTCCAGGGTGCGCTGTTGCACGCGCTGCTCGAGGGTTTCGTTGAAGCGCCGTAGCTCGTTTTCCGCCTGCTTGCGCTCCGAAATATCGCGGGCGATGGTGGCAGCGCCGATGATCCGGCCGGCCTCATCCTTGATCGGCGACACGCTCAACGAGACCTGGGCAATCTTCCCATCTTTCCCGCGCCGCTCCGTTTCGTAATGGTGGACGTATTCGCCGTGCATGATCGATTCCAGAATATGCGGGATTTCGTCGGGATGTCCCGGCGGCGCCAGTATGGAGATGTTGCGGCCGATCGCTTCCTCCGCGGTGTAGCCATATATGCGCTCGGCGGCCTGATTCCAGCTCCAGATCACTCCGTCCAGGCTCTTGCCGATGATGGCATCATCGGAAGACTCGACGATCGCGGCCAGCATGGCGCGGTTTTCCGGCAGTTTATCCGGTCCAGAGGGCATCGTTACCGCTCTCCCAACGTGAAAAAGATAGTAGCGCCTTTCCCCTCCTCGCCTTCCGCCCAGACGCGCCCGCCATGGCGGGTGATGATGCGCTGGACGATGGCCAGCCCGATGCCGGTGCCGGGGAACTCCGCCTCGGTGTGCAGCTGCTGGAAGGGGGTGAAGAGCTTGTCGGCGTAGGCCATGTCGAAACCCGCGCCGTTGTCCCGCACGTAGTAGACCGGTTCGCCCTCCATCGTCTGCCTGCCCACTTCGATGCGCGCCGTCTCCCGCCCGCCGGTGAACTTCCACGCGTTGCCCAGCAGGTTATTCAGTACGATTCGCAGCAAGTCCGCGTCACCGCTGACGCGCAGGTCGGGCGCGATCTCCACCTCCGCCCGCCGCTCCGGATCGCGCTGGCGCAGCTCCTCGATGACCGCCGCGGCAACTTCGCTCAAGTTGACCGCCGTTCGCTCCATCTCCTTGCGACCGATGCGCGAAAGGTTCAGCATATCGTCGATCAACCGGCCCATCCGCTGCGATGCCGCCCGCACGCGGGTCAGATAATCTCGCCCCCGCTCGTCCAACTGGTCGAGGTATTGCTCCAGCAGCACCTTGCTGAACCCGTCGATGCCGCGCAACGGCGCGCGCAGGTCGTGCGAGACGGAGTAGCTGAACGCCTCCAGCTCCTTGTTGGCGGCCTGCAGTTGATCGACATTGCGCCGCAGCTCTTCGTTCAGCCGGTTGATCTCCGCTTCCGCGCGCTTGCGCGCGGATATGTCGCGGATGCTGGCGGTCACCAGCGTGCCTTCCGGCGTTCGGAACGGGCTCAGGCTGATCTCGACCGGTATCTCCTTGCCGTCCCTGCACCGCAGATACAGGTTCAGGCCTATCCCCATGGGACGCGCGCGCGGCGCGGCCATGTAATCGGCGCGGTGTTGAACGTGGATTTCGCTGAAGCGCTCCGGGATCAACATTTCCACCGGTCGGCCCATCAGCTCCTCGCGCGTATAACCGCTCAACTGCTCCGTCTGGTTGTTGATGAGGGTAATGCAGCCGTCCGCATTGACGATTACGATGCTGTCCGGCGCCGCTTCCAGCAGACCCTGGAAATACGATCGGGCGGATTCCGCCTCCATCCGCGCGCCCTGCTCGCGCTCCAGCGCTTCGCTCAATTGCGCGGTGCGCTCCCGCACGCGCTGTTCCTGTGTTTCCGCCAATTGGCGCAGCTCCTCCACTGCCTGCCGCCGTTCTTCCTCCGCCCGGTCGATCTGATTGCCGATCGCGCGGGCCATTTGCAGCAGCACTGCTCCGATGACGACCTCGAATAAGATGATGAGCGCCGCCGCCGTGATGGCGGGATTCAATTGCGTAAGGCGTATTATAAAGTACTGCAGCAGGCTCAACAGCAGCAGCGCCAGCGCGCCGAGCGGGAGGAACGCCCGCAGCAAGCGGGCACGCGTCGATGTCCCCGCGAACCACAGCAGCGGAAACGCGCCGCACCCGGCGGTCGCCACCAGGCCGATGCCCAGCAGCAGCGTCGCAATGGTGGCGGTGAAGGCGATGGGAATGAGCACCGTGCCGTAGAGCAGCGGCGTCAGGAACAGGTAGCTCAGGAAGAAAAGCGCGCTGCCGATGATGACCAGCGTGCCCGTTGCCCCGACGAAATTGAGGATGTCCCGCCTTTGCCCGCCAATAACCCATCGATACAGCAGCAGCGATTGCGCCAGCGCGATGAGAAAGGTCAGGATGCCGGCGACCGGCGAGATGTGCGCATCGGGTTGGATGTAGAGCGCCGGATATCGCCGGAGAATTTCGTTTTCGATAGTGGCATTCAAGCCGGTCAGCAACTGAATGATTTCCAGCAACCCGAAAAGCGTGATGAACAGCGTGATAATGCTGAGTATGGATGCAAGGCCGCTGGATACCCGGCGGGCGATGAATACCTGTGCCCCGCCCAGCAGGATAACGATTATCGACATGCTGATGGCGATCGGTTTGTAGCCGGGTACGATGCTGCTCAATACCGGAAGGTCGAGAATCCAACCGAGTAGTCCCGCGATGCCGATGACCGCCGCCCCCGCTCCGCACAGCCGAGCGATGATTGTATATGAAAAGACTTCACTGTTTTCCATGTTCGGCGCCTGGTCGAGCACTTGACCTCCCGTATTGCCGGATATGGCGAGCAGATACCCATTATCCAACAAAATCTATCCCCACGGCGGTATATCTCTCTCACATTTAACCGGCATTGACGCCCGGCAAAGCCATTACTATACTGGAAGTGATGAGTGATAAGTTGTTAGTCCGGATTATTCATCACTTATCATTCACCAAAACAAAGGAGCCCCCAATGACAGACGATCCGCGCATATCCTGCGAATTCGATGTCGCTCCGCTCGACATCGGCAACGACAAGCAATTGCTGTTCGACGACTTTCTGACTACCCGCAAGCAGGGTTTTACCACCGAAGTCGGCTCATGGCTGGGGCGGGAAGGGCCGCTCATTGTCCCGGATAAGCCGTGGGAGGATCACGCCATTTATCTGCAGCCGGCCGTGATACAGCTCGAAGACCGCCTGCAGCTCTGGTATCCCTCCGCGGACGAGAAGTTTAAGTTCCACCTCTGTTATGCCGAATCCACCGATGGTCGCCATTGGGATAAGCCCGAATGTGGGGCAGTCGAATACCATGGCAATACCGCGAATAACATCGTTTTTGATGGACATAATGAAGTCGAGGGACCCATCTTTCTTGACCCCATCGCCCCGCCGGAGCGCCGCTACAAGGGAATATTCATCGGTCCCACCATGCTTCCTCCCGGCGCCCCCGCCTTGCACGGCGCCTATTCTCCGGACGGGATACACTGGACCTGGTGCAAGGGAGACCGCATTATTAACTGGTATTACGATAGCTTCACCTCCGCTTTTTGGGACACCCGCATTAAAAAATACGTGATGTATGTGCGGGATAACGTGGGCTGGACCGAGCGCCATGCGCCGTATTATCGCGCGGTTGTCCGCGCGGAATCGGAGGATTTCGAGAATTTTCCGCTTCCCGTCCGCGTGCTCGAATCCACCGAGCCCGATCCGCAGGAAGGCCAGCTTTATAATCCGGGCGTGATCCAGTATCCGGGCGCCGCCAATGCCTATTTTGCCTTCCCCAGCGCGTTTTATCGGCTCGATATGTTCGATGTGCGCCTGTTCACCAGCCGCGACGGCATACGCTTCACCGAGCCGCGAGATGCTCCGTTCATGACCGTGGGACAGGCCGGATGCTTCGATGCCATGATGATCCATATCGGCAGCGGTTGCGTCATGCATGAAGATGAAGTCTGGTTCTATTATGCCGGCTTCCCCGGCAGCCACCTGGTGCTGCCCGGCGCCCTTGAAGCGGTCGAGCAACCGCGCTGGGGCGGCATCGGCCTGGTGCGCATGCGCCGTGACGGCTTCGTCTCCCAGCGCGCGGGAAGAGAGGAAGGCATCCTGCTGACTCGGCCCTTCCGCTTTGCCGGCAACCGGCTGCAGGTGAATATGAACGCCTCCGCCGGCGGCTGCCTCCAGGTGGAGATTCTCTCCGCCGTTCACGTGCCCATTTCCGGCTTCACCTTCGAGGAGGCGGATTTGCTTCATGGCAACGACATTCGTAAAACCGTCACCTGGTCCGGCAACCCTGATGTCTCCGCGCTGGCCGGGCAGGAGATTCGCCTGCGCTTCCGCGGCAAAGCGGTAGACCTGTATGCCTTCCAGTTCCTGAATGGCTGAACAAACCGGAGCGCGGATTGCCAATCCGCCCAATGCCGGAGCGCGGATTGCCAATCCGCCCAATGCCGGAGCGCGGATTGCCAATCCGCCCGTGTCCTTTGTCTAAAAACCGGTGATCTGCGGTGATCTGCGTCGAAAGGAAGATGTCTATGCGTGCCTTTATGTCATTACCGCTGTCGTTGCTGTTCTTGCTGGCGGCCTGCGCCATGCTGAATGCCGCCCCGCTGACGCTGGCGGATGCCGGACAACCCCGTTGCTCGGTGGTCGTCGATCGCGCCGCCGGGGAGGAGATCGTCAAGGCCGCCTCGTTTCTCCGCGATACGCTTTCCACGATGGCCGGCTGTGAAATTCCCCTCCTCGACGTGGCCGAAAACCCGGCCGGCGCGCGCCTGGTGGTGGGCGGCAACGCGCTGACCGAGCATCTGGGGGTGGCCGTCGCCCAGCAGTATCCCGGCGAGGAACGATACGTCATTCGCAGTGTTGGCGGCGATATCGTCATGCTCGGTAACGACGCCAATCGCTTCTCCGGCACCGCCATGGCGGTCAGCGACTTCCTGCAGCGGTTGGGCTGCGGCTGGTTCGCGCCCGATCCCCTTTACCACGTCATCCCGAAGCGTCAGACCCTGGTCGCTCCCGAGCTCGACGTGAATGAAAAACCGGACTTTCTCATGCGCGAGATATGGATGGTCCGCGACCCGGTGCTGCGCATTGCCTGGCGCACCGGCGGCGACGCCGTGAATATGGGGCACAGCTTCCACATCCTGGTGCCGGAGACGCTGAAGGCGGAGCATCCGGACTGGTTCGGTCCCGGACAACCCTGCCTGACGCACCCGGACGTTCAGCAGCATATCATCAGGCAATTGCGCGCCCAACTCGACGCGGCGCCCGGGCAGTTTCTCTCCCTCTCCATCGATCCCAATGACTCCGACGGATTCTGCCAGTGCGAGCGCTGCCGCGCTGTCGGCAATGTCAGCGCCCGCATGATGGTATTTGCCAACAACATCGCCGACGCGCTGCGCGAGACGCATCCGGGCCGCTTCCAACTGGGTTTCCTTGCCTTCTGGGTCAAGCACGAGCCGCCCGATCCAATAATAAAGGGCAGGCCGGAGCTTTCCATCCTGATTGTAAATGAAGGCGACCATACCAAACCGCTGGACGAACCCGTTCCGCCTGAATATGCGCGGAGCGGGCGCGGCAACCTGCGCGAGCAGCGGGCGCTTGACGGCTGGCATGAAACCGGACAGCTCGAAGGCGTGTATGAGTGGTGGATTCCCGGCTGCAGCAACGCGGACTGGCGCAGCGTGCCGTGGTATTCCGGCGAAGCGGCGCTGCGCAACCTGCGCTACTGGCATGAGCGCGGCTTGCGTTACCTCAGCTATGAGACGCAATATGAAAACGGCAACGGCTTCCCCATCCGCTGGCCGCTGTATTACATGGCCGCGCGCGGCGCCTGGGACACCAGCCTGCACGCCGATGACATTATGCGCGAAGCATGCGATAAGCTCTTCGGCGACGCGGCGGACTCGATGTTCTGGTTTTACCGCACGCTGGAGATGGCCATGCTCTATACCACGAAGGCCGGCGGCAACTGGAACCTGCCCGGCCCGGAGCTTATCTACACGCCGGACATCGAAGCCAGGGCTACCGGTTATATCACGGCGGCCGCCGAATTGACCGCGGACCCGGACGCGAAGGCGCGCATCGCTTCCGAGCTGCGTATGTGGAACCAGGCGCGCGCCACGCTGGCGAAGCTGCGCGCGCAGAACAAGGCAGGCGCCTTCACCGTGCAATACGGCGAACGCGCGCTGAACTGGTCCGAGCCGACAATCGGCGCGCAGGCGCTCCGCGACATCTTCGGCATCGCCCCCGACCTGCCGCTGCAGGCCGTTGAAAAAGACGGCAATACGCGCGACGTCCAACCCGGCGAAAGCTTCGACCTGCGCACCGGCATCAAATTCCGCGAAAGGCCGGCTGGCGCGGCAAAATAGGATGTAGTGACGAGCTGGAAGAAGTAAAGGCGCTCTGCCGCAAGTACCACGTGGCGGAGCTCTACCTGTTTGGTTTCGCATGAATGGGTAGTTCAAGGAGGAGAGCAGCGATCTGGACTTTCTGGTGAACTTCCAGCCGATGGATCCGTTTACTTATGTAGATGCTTTTTTTGACTTTGAAGACGCTATTAAGGCATTATTTAACGCCGGTCGGGTAGCTTGACCCGCCGCATCGTGCCGGGTACAATAAGCGCGGGCCCCCGTAGCTCAGTCGGATAGAGCGACTCCCTCCTAAGGAGAAGGTCACAGGTTCAATTCCTGTCGGGGGCACCTCGCAAACCTCTATTTCTGAACTCAATTCCCTCACCATTTCACCCTTTACATGGAATCAGGTTGAGTACAGCGACATGGAAGGTGTCCCCTAAACTGTCCCCTAGCATTTTCCTATAAAAGTAAAAAGTCTACCCGCAAGAATGGAACCATAAAATATTTTTTCAAGCACAAATATACTTACCCATCATTAACTAAAACTGCTCTTTCATAGCACTGGATTACCTGGAGTGCACTGGAGTATGTCCCCAAATAACCACTTCTCCACCGCATCGGTATAATAAACAAAACGCCTGGACAATCAGGCGTCACTACAGAAGCCACGGGGAGGGTTGGACGATGGTTGAGATGGTTAGTAACAGCAGGTTACCATACAACTTGCAGGTGTTCACGGTAAGTGAGATCGCGGACATTCTGCGGATCAAAAGGGCATTCGCCTATCAGCTATGCGCGGATGGGGTCATACCATGCTCGCGCATGGGGCGGCGGGTAGTCATCCAGCGGTGCCAGCTCGAAGGTTATCTGAAAAAGCTCGCGGGGGAAACAGAGCCGAAGGAAGAGGTTGCGGAGGCGGCAGTGGGATAGGCGGGGGCTGTAAGTTTGAATCACTTACAGGGGGAACTCGCGCCTGATCTTTTTAAGGACGCCACACCTATGACCGAAGCTACCCCCAGCGAGGCGAGAACGGAAGAACACGCGGCTGCAGCAGAACCCGAACCGGGCGGCGGCGGGGCGGCGGCGGGTATACCGGTCGGACCGATTACACCGGCGCCGGTCGATGAGCCGCACAAGGGCGCCGGCAGGCGGCAGGAACCCTTCGCGGGCGCATTCCTGACACTGCAACAGCTTTACGCTCAGCAGGACCCGGACAACTGGATCATCGATAACCTTTTTTGCCGCGGCGAGCTGCTTATGGTGGTTGGCGATAGTGGCACCGGGAAAAGCTACCTGGTGCTTGACATGCTCTTCGCAATCGCCACGGGGGAGAGCTGGGCAGGCGGGCGCTTCGCGATACCCAGGCGACAACTTTGCATCTACAGCTACGGCGAAGGGCGGCGCGGCATTCGCAAGCGAACGATCGCGCGGCATAACCACTACCGGGAGGGCGGCGGGGAGGAAGAGCCGGCGCTGCTGATGCTGCCGGTCATTCCCCAGCTTTTCGACTCCACGGCGCCGGACGGCGCGGAAGCGTTTATCCGGGAATGCCAGCGCGTCACAGCCGGGCAGGAAGTCGGGGTGGTAGTGATCGATACGCTCAATCGAGCATCGCGCGGCGGGGATGAAAACTCTACCCCGGACTCCACACTCATGCTGGCCCACGCGGAGCGCATCCAACAGGAGACGGGCGCCGCGGTGCTTATCGTTCACCACGTCAACAAAACAGGAAGCTACCGGGGAAACACCACGCTGCGCGGCGCGATGGACGGCATGCTTGAGGTGAGGCGCGTGGCCGACAATGAGCATATACTGCACTGCGACAAGCTGCGCGACGGAGAGATTTTCGATGACCTGGGATTCCACTTCATAAGTTACGAGCAAAGCGCCGTGCTGGCCTGGGATGGTCCAAGCCGCGAGCGACAGGGGGACAGCATTAACTCCGAAATTGTCGCCGTACTGGAAGGAGCCGGCGAAGAGTGGCTTACCGCAAAACAGATCGGTGAGAGCATCGATCAACCCAGCCCAAATGTTATACGCGCACTGCAAGGTGCCTTACGATCACAGATCAATTTCCGACTCGAAGACTCGACCAGGGCAGCGAGCAATCGAAACCCGAAGGTCTATCAACTCAAGCAAATCTGGTCACCCTACAAGGAAGAGTGATTTTTTATTAATATGTATGATGGTTTACTCACTATACTTCTCATTCATTATCGCTTCGTTATCACGCTGGATAATGATAATGAACTTTTCAGGCGGTTGTTCATTATCAAAGGGTCTCTCCCCTTAGGGAGAGAGACCCCTTGTGATAATGAAAACCTTACAGCCTGACTGATGTTTGAAATGACTGGACAATCTAACCACAACCGCATAGATGCCGGCGACATAAAGCGGCGGATCGACCTGGTGGCATATGCGAGCCGAATTGTCGAGCTACGCCAGCGCGGGCGGGTGTGGTGGGGATGCTGCCCGTTTCATGCGGAGAGGACTCCCAGCTTCAAGGTTGATGGGGAGAAGCAGCTATGGAAGTGTTTCGGCTGCGGGAAGGGCGGGGACCTGTTCACCTTCGTGATGGAAATCGAGCGCGTGGACTTCGCGGGGGCACTGGAAATATTGAGCGATGGCCGGGCGCTATCCCTGCCGGCGCCACCACCAGCGCGGGCGACGGGGGATGAAGATGCCGCGCGGCGGCGGGCTTGGGAATTAAACATGGCCGGCCTGCTGCCCTTTGCCGACTCGCCCGCGGAAAAATACCTGAGCAGGCGGGGGATCATCCCGGCGCTAGCAGCGGTGACCGGATGCCGATACCATCCCGGATGGTCATACCTGAGGCGACCGGCGGTGGTGTTCCCGATCCGGGATATTACCGGGAAGCTTGTGGCGGCGCAAGGGCGATTCTTCACGGACACGAAGCCGAAGACGATAACCCTGCAACCAGCGCTGGACCTGGCCGGAACAGGCGTCTATGCCAGCGATGGCGCCTTGGATGAACCGGACTTATTGATCGTGGAAGGTCCGACCGATGCGTTGTCACTGGCAATGGCGGGATTCCCGGCGCTGGCGACGTGCGGAGCGGGCCACTGCCCGGACTGGTTGCCGGAGGTGTGTCGAGACAAGCGCGTGCTATTGGCCTTTGACGCGGACGGCGGCGGCGCGCGGGGGATTAAGCGTGTAAGCGAGGTATTGTGGAGGGCGGGGATTCGATCCTACATCCTCCCGATCCTCCGTGAAGGGACAGACTGGAATGACCTGCTTTGCGAATACGGAAGCACGGCGCTGCAACGGACATTACAACGGATCATCCAGGCAGCATGCCCGTGATGAAGACCTGAGAGGGCGCGGGTCCTTCTGGGGAGGCGCAGCCCGCGGGTAGTAACACCCGCAAAAAATGGCGTGATATAGAATGGGAAAAGTGGTTTGCGGTTTGCATTAAAAATCGAAAAACGGGATAAGTTAGCATTTTAGGGTGTTTTGAGAAAATTTATATAGAAAAATCGCGGGAGGTTAGCATTATGGAAAGTGATAACGTATCGCTATTTGAATCGGGCGGAATTGAATCTGTTTCGATTCGTGAATTCGCGCGGCAGATTGGCGTGAGTGATGCCGCGA
>Ga0172370_10006199_pt1 | contig 15103 bp, 14 predicted proteins | sample LakKiv5m_FD_114538 | JGI IMG/M metagenome (GOLD analysis project Ga0172370, IMG submission 114538) | Freshwater microbial communities from Kabuno Bay, South-Kivu, Congo - kab_022012_11.5m | ecosystem: Environmental > Aquatic > Freshwater > Lake | place: Democratic Republic of the Congo...
ACGACCATTGGCAAACTGGCGCACGGATTTGGCGAGAAAGGTAAAAAGGTTTTAGTGGCAGCGGCAGATACCTTTCGTGCAGCAGCCATCGACCAGCTCGAAATTTGGGCGAAGCGCTCCGGCGCGGATACGGTGCATGCGCAGTCTGGGGCTGATCCTGCTGCCGTGGCCTTCGACGCCATGAAAGCAGCGCTCACCCGCAATATCGACGTCCTCATCATCGACACCGCCGGCAGGCTGCATACAAAGACGAATTTGATGGCCGAGCTCAGCAAAATCCACCGCGTGCTGGATCGGCAAATGCCTGGCGCGCCGCATGAGGTTTTGCTGGTGCTGGACGCAACGACCGGCCAGAACGGCCTGTCGCAGGCCCGCAAATTTACCGAAGCCGTCAAAGTAACCGGGATCGCTTTGACCAAGCTCGATGGTACCGCGAAAGGCGGCATCGTTTTTTCGATCGTCAAGGAATTAGGAATTCCGGTGCGCTATCTCGGCTTGGGCGAGAAAATGGAAGACCTGGAAGATTTTGATCCCAAGCAATTTGTCGAGGCGTTGTTTCAGTGAAAGTGGCATATGTCAGCCTCGGCTGTCCCAAAAATGTTTTTGATTTGGAAACGATTCTTGGCGGCCTGGATGGGATAGAGATCGTTGAAGATTCGTACCAAGCCGACGCGACCATCATCAACACCTGTGCATTCATCACCAGTGCGAAACAGGAATCCATCGACGCGATCTTTGACATCGTGCAGATCAAGCAAGAGCTGCCCAAGCACAAGATTCTGGTTACCGGCTGTCTGCCGCAACGCTATCGGGATGAGCTGGCGAAGGAAATTCCGGAGGTAGACGCTTTTTTCCCCTTCACGGACGTTCAGGCCACGCTCGCGGGAATTCGCCAATTCTTTCATGCCCACAACTGCGAAGCAGTCGGGCGCAAGCTCATAACGCCTTCCCACTATGCATACCTTCGCATTGCAGAAGGCTGTGACAACCGATGTAGCTATTGCGCCATCCCGCTCATTAAAGGCGACTATAAAAGTCGTCCCAAGGCCGAGATATTGGAAGAGGCGCATAGGTTGGTTGAATCGGGCGTTCGTGAGCTGGTGCTGGTTGCGCAAGACACGACTTATTACGGCTGGGAGCAAGGAGAGAAATATGCCCTTGCGAATTTGCTGCGGGCGCTGAACGAAATTCCTGCTCTCAAGTGGATTCGGTTGATGTACACTCATCCTGCGCACTGGACCAAGAGACTGATCGAAGCAGTCGCCGAATTGGATAAGGTCGTCAAGTACATCGATCTGCCAACCCAGCATGCTTCCAAGCGCCTTTTACGACAAATGGGCAGAAAAATTTCCAGAGCGCGAATCGAAAGCCTCATCAACGAGCTGCGTTCCGACATCCATGGATTGGCGTTGCGCACTTCGTTGATTGTTGGTTTTCCTGGCGAGACGGATGAGGATTTCGCTGAGCTGCTGCAATTCGTGAGTGACATGCGTTTTGAGCGGCTGGGCGTCTTTACTTATTCGCACGAGGAAGGAACCCGGGCCTTTAAGATGGAGGACAATGTAAGCGAGGACACAAAGCTGCTGCGGCAACAGGAGATTATGGAATTGCAGGCAGAAATCGCAGCCAAACAGAATCGAAAGTTGCTTGGCAAGACAGTGGAAATTGTCATAGACGAGGCTGATCCGGAAGGCAAAAGATCCTTTGGCCGTACACAATGGGATGCCCCGGAGATAGATGGTACAGTGATCCTCCCCGAAGAGCTGCGAGTTGGTTGTTTTGTCAAGGCGACGATCACCTCCGCAGATACTTACGACCTATTTGCAGCAATGGCTGAGTAAAAATCGAGTCATCAATGGCGTCAAAGCATCAAGTATACCTGTTAAGGGTCGGAGTGTGAATAAAGCATGTCATTCAGTAGGAATCCGGCCACGGCCGACCTGGCGCCTTTGTGCGACGGTGAACTGTCTGGAAATTCCAACCTTGTGCGTAACTTTAGAAAGATACTTCCAGAGAATGGCATCTATTTTTCTTATCACATACTACCCCTTAGCAAATATAGCTGCTACAAACGCGACGAGAAAGTAGATTTTTGGATAATATAACTCAACGAAATATAAGGTGGAGATTTGAAGTTTAAAGTTTTTGAGTTGATTCTTTCGCGATATTTTCTAGGATCAATCCCATCGCTCTTTGCATTTGAAAGGAGCTACTTATGAAAATCCGCAGACTTTGCTTATCTGTGCCGCTTTTTTTGCTTCTACTAAACTGCCTTACTTGGGCACAGGCAGAAATGAGCCGAGGTACAGAAACAAAAGGCCCAGCATTTCACGATGACATTGTCGCTTCGGCGGTCCCCAAGGATTTTACCATGAACCGTCTAAGCGTCTATGTTGAAGTGGCAAATGATGAGCTGCAATTTGTCAAGCTACAGGAAGGCTATCAGGCTAACTATGAAATCTCCGTGGTGATTTTCGACAAAGACGGAGAGCAGGAAAACGGCAAAATTTGGAAGCAAACGGTTTCTGCGCAGGATTATGATCAGACCAACAAGCAAGGCATTTTCAATTTGTCACACGAACAATTTGACGTAAAACCTGGCTCCTATGACGTGATCATCACGCTGCAAGACTTGGAAACAACCTTTGCCACCAAGCACAAACACTCCGTCCAGTTGCGAGACTACTCGAAGCCAAAGCTGGCATTGAGCTCGATAACTTTTGCCAACAGCCTAACCGAAGATTCGTTGGGCGTCAAGAGCATCCGCCCTGAAGTGACGGACCCGCTTAAAGGGTTGGGGAAAGAGATCTTTGCCTACTTTGAAATCTATCACTCGCATTCGGGAGAGCAGGCTACCGTCGAATATCGCGTTAGCGGCGACCGGACAAAAACGAAGATTCAAGAAACGCAGAACATCGCCTTGGCCGAGGATCGAACGATCGACTATGTCAAAATTCCTGCAGATAGCCTGGAGCACGACTTGTACCGCTTGAGCATCACCGTGACAAACGGCAAAGAAAAAGCATCGACCGAGAAGGCATTCTACATCCGTTGGGGTGGAATCCCAGCCAGCTCCGAGGATTTGGAAACAGCTATCGAACAAATCAAGTACATCGCCACCAAAACCGAATGGGATAAAATCAAGAAAGCTTCCGACAACAAAAAGCTCGATGAGTTCAAGCATTTTTGGCAGCGCCATGATCCTACTCCAGGCACCGAGGTCAACGAAGCCATGGAAGCCCATTACGCTCGAGTCGAATACGCCAATGAGAATTTCTCTGCAACCCAACGCAAGGGATGGAGAACCGACATGGGCATGGTTTACATTCTGCTGGGCGCTCCCGACGACGTCGAGCGCAATCCGTTCCCGCGCGGCTCCAATCCCTACGAGGTTTGGCAATACTACCGATATAATCGTTCATTCGTTTTTGTTGATTATACCGGCTTTGGCGATTTCCATTTGTCCACGCCTTTTTCTATTTACGAGTATCAACGGCTGCTAAAGTAGCGGCGCTTTTTGCAAAGGGGAATCTGTTCGAAGTTCAGTAAGCCGGTCCGCCTAACGGACTGATCTTTTTTTCTAAGACAAGAGGATGGAGAGGTCATTAATACTGATAAGTCTTTTACCACGCTAAAACCGCCACGTCTCAAGCGTGGCGATCTTATTGCCGCCGTATCTCCGGCAAGCCCCCCACATGGAGAAAAAAGCCAGCAATATCAAATTGGATTAAAATATCTGCGCCGGCGGGGATTTCGTATCCTCGAAGGACGGCATATTCTCAACGAGTATGGCTATCTGGCCGGCACGGACGATGAGCGCGCCCACGACCTGAACGCCATGCTGAACAATCCGGAAGTGAAAGCGATTATCTGCATCCGCGGCGGTTACGGTACTCCACGATTACTGCACAAAATAGATTATGATGCTGTTCGCCGCCAGCCCAAAATATTTGTGGGCTATAGCGACATCACCAGTCTGCAACTGGCGCTGTTTGCCCAAACCGGACTCGTCACCTATTCCGGTCCCATGATCGCTGTGGAAATGGGCAAGGGAATTGACCCGTTTACCGAAAGGGCTTTCTGGGATATTGTGGGCCAGGGAAAGGCCAAGCGCATGAAGGCTCTCGAAGCGCGAATTTACAAACCAGGAGTGGCCGAAGGGCGCTTGCTGGGAGGTTGTTTTTCGCTCATCAATCCTCTTTTGGGCACTCCTTATATGCCTGACATGAGCGGCGCAATCCTTGCATTAGAAGACATTGGCGAAGATGTGTATCGCATCGACCGCTATTTCGCCCAATTGCGCAATGCCGGCATTTTGGAAAAATTGCACGGCATCGTCCTCGGCCAATTCATCGACTGCGAGGATACCAAGGACGATGCTTCTCCGTCCTTGACCTTAGAACAAGTTGTCCTGGAGTACATTAAGGATTTATCAATCCCTGTCATCGGCCATTTTCCTTACGGACATGGCAGCGTGAAATACACTCTTCCTTTCGGCTGCAGAGTCAGACTGGACACAAGATCGTCGACCTTGAGCATGTTAGAGCCCGGCGTAAAGAATGAAGCATAATGTAAAACCGATTCGCTTGGCAGTCTTTGCTTCCGGGCGCGGCTCCAACCTCGAAGCCATACTAAGAAATATCGACGACGGTGAGTTGGCGGCTGAGGTCGTCCTCGTCATCAGCAATCGCCCGGCAGCCGGCGCCTTGGAAATTGCTAGGCAAAAGGAAATTCCGTCGTTTCACGTTGCGTCGAAACAGTTCGCCGACGAGCAAGATTATGAAACACATCTGCTGAAGCTTTTAGCAGAGCACCAAACCGAGCTGATTGTTTTGGCCGGATACCTGAAGCTCATCCCTGTCAGCATCATTCGCCAATACCGAAACCGCATTTTGAACATTCATCCGGCGCTTTTGCCGTCCTTTGGCGGCCCTGGACTTTATGGCCATTTTGTTCACGAGGCCGTATTGAGCTATGGCTGCAAAGTGTCCGGCGCTACTGTCCACCTGGTTGATGAAGAATATGACACGGGCGCGCCTATCTTGCAGCGTTGTGTCCCGGTGCTGGATGACGATACCCCCGAAACCCTTGCTGCCCGCGTCTTGCAGATCGAGCATCAGATTTTTTCCGAGGCCATCCAACTCTTCGCCGAAGGCCGGGTAATCATCGAAGGCCGAAAAAGCAGAATCCTTAAATGAAACCCATCCAACCAAGGAATGCACAGCAGTTTCCTTCCCTGCTCGTCACCATTGTCCTTTCGTGTTTCTTTGCATTTTGTTCATCCCAGCGTGACTACGAGCTGGTCGACCTATGCGACGTTGAACCTTCCATTGTGGTAGATATGCGTTACGCCACTGCGGACAACTTTGTCGGCAAGGTGCTGTACCGGGAAAGCCGCTGTGTCCTCCGGCGCATGGCCGCCGAGCGGTTGGGGCGCGTGCAAAAAAGATTGCAGCAGCAAGGCTTTGGCTTGAAAGTTTGGGATGCCTACCGTCCCCTATCGGTGCAAAAGGAAATGTGGGCGCTGGTTCCGGATTCGCGTTACGTCGCAAATCCCCAGCGCGGCTCGCGCCACAATCGCGGCGCCGCGGTGGATGTCACGCTGGTGGACGCCAATGGCCAAGAAGTCAGCATGCCGACGGCCTTCGACGACTTTAGCGAGAGTGCGGCGGCAAACTTTGCTGATTTGCCGGACAGCATCTTGGCCCACCGCCGGATATTGCAGGAAGCCATGACCGCCGAGGGCTTTAAAATCCTCGACTCCGAGTGGTGGCATTTCGACGATCCCGATTGGGAACGATGTGAGCTATTGGACGTGCCGGTGGAAAAAGTGGGCAAAAACTAAAAACAACGGATGATTTGATTGTAAACCGGAATGCCGCATTTGTCCGGCTTGTCAGTCCAGCAAATGCTTAATGCAGTATTGGGTTTTGCGAGTGGCATCTGCAAAGAATCTTAAAAACCGAGGCGAAAAGTGAGCGATAAAGTTCAAATCAAAAGAGCGCTGGTGAGCGTGTATGACAAAACCGGGCTGCTCGATCTTGCGCGAGTGCTGACTGATTTTTCTGTGCAGCTTATTTCCACCGGCGGCACAGCCCAACATCTGCGCGACAACGGCATCCCGGTCACCAATGTTTCGGATCTTACCGGTTTTCCGGAAATTCTTGACGGCAGAGTCAAGACGCTGCATCCCATGATTCACGGCGGCATTCTGGCGAAACGGGATCATCCGAAACAAATGCAGGAACTGACCGAGCATCACATTCAACCCATTGACATGGTCATTGTGAACCTCTATCCCTTCGAAAAGACTGTTGCCAAACCCGACGTCACCCCAGAAGAAGCGCATGACAATATCGACATTGGCGGCCCGTGCATGATTCGCGCCGCGGCCAAAAACAGCTCCAGCGTCGCTGTGCTGACGGACAATGCGCAATTCGACCAGGTCATAGAGGAATTGAAGCGCGAAGCTGGGGCTTTGAGTTTGAAGACGCGCCAGCAGCTTGCTGCCGAGGCGTTTCGCCGCACCTATCAATACGACTTGGCCATTGCCAATTTCCTCGCTGCAAGTGAACCGCAAGTCGACGCCTTCCCGGAGATCATCAATCTGTCGATGCATAAGGTTCAGGATTTGCGATACGGTGAGAATCCCCATCAAAAGGCTGCTCTATTCGCCGATACGCGACCGACCGCAGGTAAAAAAATTTTTGGCAAGCAGCTTCACGGCAAAGAGCTGTCCTTCAACAACATCTTGGACATCAACTCTGCCATCGGCCTGGCAATGGAATTCGAGACGCCTTGTGCCGTAATCGTCAAGCACAATAATCCCTGCGGCGTCGCCATTGATGACAACCTCGTCCTCGCTTATGAGAATGCATTTAGCACGGATTCGGTGTCTGCCTTTGGCGGAGTTGTGGCATTGAACAAGCCCGTCAGCAAAGAATTATCAGAGCTGCTGTCTAGTGTGTTCCTCGAAGTAGTGGTAGCCCCAGGATTCTCGGCGGACAGTGTGGAGATATTGAGCAAGAAAAAGAATCTGCGGCTCATCGAGTGGCCGATGATGCAGGATACCTTAGGCTACGATATCAAAAAAGTCTTCGGCGGCTATTTGCTGCAAAGCATCGACACCGAACGTGGCATGGAAGAAAACTACCGGGTGGTGAGCAGCCGGCAGCCGGGTGAGAAAGAATGGAGTGCCATGCGCTTTGGCTGGAAGGTGGTCAAATGGGTGAAAAGCAATGCTGTCATATTTGTCTCTGAGAAAAAGACTATGGGCATTGGCGCAGGCCAAATGTCCAGAGTGGATTCCTCCAAAATTGCGGTGCAAAAGGCCAAGGAAGCCGGACAAAGCCTTGAGGGTTCCATAGTGGCTTCAGATGCCTTTTTCCCCTTCCGCGACGGCGTGGATACGGCAGCAGAGGCGGGCGCCATTGGCGTCATCCAGCCTGGCGGCTCGGTTCGCGACGCCGAGGTCATCGAAGCCGCCAATGAGCACAATTTGGCTATGGTATTTACCGGAGTTCGTCACTTCCGGCATTAAAAATTCCTTTTGAATAAATGTGCTTTTATTGTAACTTTATGGGTGACGTTTTTTGCCGCAATTCAGAAATATGATAAATGGTCGATACTTGTATCGTGATGTCTAAACAAGAACGCGAATAGCAAAGTAGGCAGAAAAATCGCGCGCTTCTTTTGTCTTTCTTAAGGGCCACTATGAAATTCAACCTCGCCTCGTTTCTGTCCAATGATTTGGCCATTGACTTGGGAACGGCTAACACCCTTGTTTATGCCAAAGGCCGGGATATTGTCTTAAACGAACCTTCTGTAGTTGCTATTCGCAAGAGCACTCAGGAGATCGTCGCATTTGGTAGTACGGCAAAAGAAATGGTCGGGCGTACCCCTGGCGAGATCATTACGGTTCGGCCGTTGAAAGATGGAGTCATTGCCGATTTTGAGCTGGCAGAACAAATGATTCGCCATTTCATCCGCCGGGCGCTGCCGACCAGAATTCCTCGACCGCGCATTGCAATCTGTGTTCCCTCCGGCATCACCGAGGTAGAAAAACGCGCGGTACGCGATTCCGCAGAGCATGCGGGCGCACGAGAAGTCTACTTGATCGAAGAGCCCATGGCAGCCGCCATCGGTCTCGGATTGCCCGTGGATCAGCCGGTCGGCAGCATGGTCATTGACATCGGCGGTGGCACGACAGAAATGGCTGTGATTTCGCTCTATGGTATTGTGAACTCGATTTCCATCCGCATTGCCGGCGACGAGATGAACGAGGCCATCATCCAGTATCTCAAAAAGACATTCAACTTGCTCGTCGGCCAAAATACCGCGGAAGAGATCAAATGCCAGCTTGGTTCCGCGGCTCCGTATGACGGCAAAGGTTCCCTTTCGGTCAAAGGCCGCGACTTGGTGGCCGGAATTCCCAAGACCGTCAGCATCGACGCCAAACAAGGTCAGGAAGCCTTGAGCGAAACCGTCAATTCTATCGTCGATTCTTTAAAGCTTTGTTTGGAGATGACGCCCCCTGAGCTTTCTGCGGACATTCTTGATCGCGGCATTCTCATGTCCGGCGGCGGTTCTTTGCTCAAAGGCTTGGATGAGCGTCTGAGAAGAGAAACCAATCTACCGGTCATCGTCGCCGAGGAGCCGATGCTCGCAGTGGTTCGCGGTACGGGCAGGGTGTTGGAAGACTTGAATGGGTATCGCAAGGTAATTACTCATATCAAGCGATATTAGTACAAGATTTTAAGCGCGACACAAAGAATTTTCGTCTTATGGCCGTAAGGAGGTGTCCTTTCGTGAATGACGGTATCACAATTCCAGCATTAGATTCTACGACCATGGCACTACTAAAGGAAGAGGCAGAGCGCCAAGGGATAGGCGTAGAAACAGTGATTCTCCAGTTCCTTCATCGAGGTCTTGAATCAGCACGAAAAAACCATAGTGACCAAAGTTTTTATGAGCTAGACGCCTTGGCTGGAACTTGGAGTGAAGAAGAAACCTCCGAATTCTTGAATGGGATTGCAGATCTTGATAGGGTCGACCAAGAGCTATGGCGATAAGAGGTATACTCCTTGACACCAACGCCTATGCTGCTTTTAAACGCGGCTCGCCGGAGGCAGTCGATATCTTAAGGCATGTGCCTCTCATCGGCTTGAATAGCGTTGTTCTTGGAGAATTGCTCAGTGGCTTCGCGGTCGGCACCCATGAAACAAGAAACAGACAGGAACTGAAGGAATTCCTCGCTTCTGATCGAGTGGATATTTTTTCGATTGGCTATGGCACCGCTGAGCATTACGCGTCAATCTACAAAAATCTAAAACAAATCGGAAAACCTATTCCGACTAATGACATGTGGATTGCCGCAACTGCTCTTGAGTTTGGTCTTGCCGTATTTAGCTATGACAATCACTTTAAAGTTGTAAACGGAATTATCAGCGGCAGCCATCTATCGGATTTTGAAATCTGAGAGAAACCTTTATCGCGCCTCTTTTGAATTGTATTCGACCTCGGCGTTGCAGACCCTTGCTCACTTAGAAGGAAAGAACGCATGATTAGTAGAATGACGGATAAGGCGAAACGTGCAACAGACATGTAAAGCCACGCCAAAAGGTAGCCACCTGAGGTAGAGTAATGGCGGACCTGAGTGTTTGATCAGAGCAGGAAATTTCTGTCCTGGTCAGTGTTGGACAAAGGGATACCTCGTGAGGTCCCAAGAGGCCAAGGCCGGAAGATGGCGGCAGCCTTAGAGCAGCTTGTCAAATTGCATGCTTTTGGCGAAATTGACGATCCGGTGGCATGGGAAGGTGAAATACGGCGAGACCGAAAGCTTCCTGATCGGATGGAATAGTGGCATTGAATAGTAGCATAGTTTTCAACTCCACCTTGACGCGAGATATTTTAAATCTCCTACCCGAAAATTCTTTCGCTTAATCCTTATGACCCTAAAGCATACGCCCAACTTAAACAAACCACGAAATCGGCGTCCTCTGAGTCAAATACTCTGGGGAACAAAATGGCGGCGTTTTTTCAGCATTGCCGGTGTGCTCGTCTTGCTGGCCTTTATCTGGGTATTCTACCTTAGTTTGGACTTGCCGACTTTCGAGCAGTTAGAGAACTATACTCCTGAGTTGGCGACCAAAGTATACTCAGCCGATGGGGTTCTGATGAAGGAGTTTTTCACCGAGAGGCGCTTTTTCACGCCGCTGTCTCAAATTCCGCCAACCATGGTAAAGGCTGTGTTGGCAACCGAAGACCATCGGTTTTATCATCACTGGGGATTCGTTCCCATCCGTTTTGTCAAGATTATCTTCACCAATTTGCTCACCATGAGCATGCAACAAGGCGCTAGTACGCTCACTCAGCAGCTCGCCCGCCGGCTTTATCTCACTCCGGACAAAACCCCTGCGCGAAAGATTCGCGAAATCCTGACTGCCATCCAAATCGAGCGCACTTACACCAAACAGGAAATCCTGCAAATGTACATGAATCACATGTCATTTGGTCATGGATCTTACGGAGTCGAATCGGCGGCAAGATTGTTCTTCAATAAGCCGGTTCAGGACTTGACTCTTTCGGAATGCGCCTTGCTAACGGGGATGCTGCAGCGCCCTGCCGCTCTCAATCCTTACACTCACATGGAGGGAGCTCTGGCGCGCCGAGATTTGGTGCTGGGGCGCATGTTAGCCGAAAAGGCTATTACCAAAGAAGAATACAACCAAGCGATAGACGCCGAAATAAAATTTGTTCCCCATGACCAAGCTTTCGTTGAGGGAACTGCTCCCTATTTTACCGAATTTATCCGCCAAAATCTGCAAGAGACCTACGGCTGGGACTTGTACAAAAGCGGTCTGCATATCTACACTACTCTGGACTCGCGCGTGCAAGCCTGTGCCGAACAGGCAGTCGCGAAATATTTGCCAGGCCTGCAATTGGTGGTCAACCGCCACATGCGCAGGAAAGACGAATTCATCCGTTTGATTCCCCCCAGCGTACTTAAGAAAACCGACATCGACAAGTTGATGGCCAACCGCGCCTACGTCGATTCGGTGCTGCACGCAAAATGCGCAGTGCAAGTTGCATTGGTAGCAATCGATCCGCGCAACGGCCATATTTTGGCGATGATCGGGGGCAGAAACTTTGATGAAAGTGAATTCAATCGCGCCGTTCAAGCCAAAAGGCAGCCAGGGTCCGTCTTCAAACCGTTTGTCTACACTGCGGCGGTGGATAACGGCTATATGCCCAGCTATGAGAAGCTGAACCAGCCCATCGTCGTTCACCAGTTCGATGGGACCAGATGGACGCCGCATAATTACGATGACTCTATCGGCGGAAAAACTACCCTGCGCGAAGCCCTCAGGCGCTCGCTGAATTTGGTCACCGCCCGGCTGGTGCAAGAGGACGTTCCGCCGGAACAGGTGGTGCGCTACGCCCGCAATCTTGGTCTTTCCACGCCGATGGATGCCGTTGACGCCATCGCTTTGGGTTCTTCGGGGGTTATTCCAATAGAAGTCACATCCGCCTTTGGCGCTTTTGCCAACAAGGGAGTCTTGGTCAAGCCTATATCGGTCATGCGGGTGGAAGATAAATATGGCAACAATTTGGAAAAAGCCAATCCGCAGAGCAAGGGCGTCCTGCGCGAAGAGACCGCCTATATCATGACCAGCATGCTACAAACAGTGGCGGCTCACGGAACCGGCGCAGCCTCGGTTTCTTTGTATAATTTCAGACGCCCCGCTGCCGGAAAGACCGGCACCACCAATGATTTCACGGACGCCTGGTATGTTACCTTTACTCCGCAGATGGTGTGCGGCGTTTGGGTCGGTCTCGATGATCCGTCCATGAGCCTGGGCAACAAGCAATCCGGCGCCAAAGCCGCTTTGCCCATTGCCGCCACCTTTATGCGCGCCGCCCACGATACGCTGCAGCTACCGATTGAAGACTTTGTCCGACCTGATGGCGTGGTCGAGTTAGACATATGCCAAGATACCAAAAAGCTAGCGACCGACTATTGCCCGGAAGTAGAGCGAGAGATTTTTGATGTGCGCTTCAAACCTGTCGAACACTGCGACTTGCACAATGCAGAGAAAGGCTCGGCCATGGATTTGCAGAAACAGCGACAGCAAAAGCGCCGCATCAGATATTGAGTTGTTTTCCGAGTAGCAAAAACCTGCGGAGGCTGCGTTTTGCGACGAGGAGAATGGAAACGTGATTCTGTTCATCGAAATGGAAGCCTCCCAGGCTGTAATTTAAGGCTGCATCCAAGAAATTAACCCCGACTTTTCCGTTTTCACCTAACCGTTTGCTGCAATTTTGCAAATAACATTTTGCCAATAGCAGACCTGAAATAGTTTCCCTCTATTTGCATTCTTGAACTCTACTCACTATATTCCGCCAGATTTTTGTCCAGTTTAATCCGTCCATCAGAGATCGAAGGAGATGATCATGCAAAAGTCGCTTGCAAGTATATTGGTCGAGGCCGCAGCCAAGCTCCCCCACAAAATCGCCGTTCGTTTCGCCGGAGCCAATACCACCTTTGCCGAATTGGACGCAGCCAGCAACTGCATCGCCAATGGACTGATCGCCAAGGGTGTCGGACCGGACGATCACGTAGCCCTTTATTGCATCAACTCTTCGCACTTTATGATGGCCTATTTTGGCGTGCTCAAGACAGGTGCTACCGTTGTACCCATCAACTTGCTTCTCCACCCGGAAGAAGTGCAATATGTGCTCGACGATTCCGAATGCAAGGCGTTCATCTACCATGAGGTAACGGACAAGGCCGTTGCTGCCATTCGACCGAGTCTAAAGACAGTCAAAGAATTCATCGCCATCGGCAACACAAACATTGCCGAGGCCGACTCTTTTGCTAGACTTGTTACCGAAGAATCGACCACTTCAGTTTTGGTAGCTCCCAAACAGGCAAATGACGTGGCCGTCATTCTATACACCGGCGGCACCACCGGGCTGCCGAAAGGCGCCATGCTGACGCACCAAAACCTCCTCTCGAATATTGCTTCGGTCATCCAAGCTTTGCAGCTCGATCAATTCGAAGATACTTTCATAACGGTGCTGCCCATGTTCCATTCATTCGGAGCGACGGTCGGTTTCCTTTCCCCGGTTGCCGCCGGCTCCAAAGTGGTTGCCCTTCCCCAGTTCGCCCCCGAGTCTACTTGCAAAACCATACAGGATGAAAAAGCCACCATTTTCATGGGCGTGCCGACCATGTACGCGATGATGGCCAATCTTCCCGCAGACCAGCAGTATGATTTTAGCTCGCTTCGTTTGTGTGTCAGCGGCGGCGCAGCCATGCCCGTCTCCGTGCTGGAGCGATTCGAAAAACGCTACGGCGTCGCTATCTATGAGGGCGACGGGCCGACCGAGTGCTCGCCGGTAACTTGCGTCAATCCCATTGGCGGCAAGCGCAAAATGCTATCGGTTGGGTTGCCTATTCCCGGCGTAGAGATGAAGATAATGGATGACAACGGGGCGGAATTGCCGGTCAACAGCATGGGCGAGGTTTGCGTGCGCGGCAAGAATGTGATGAAGGGTTATTGGAAACAGCCGGAAGAAACAGCTCAGTCATTCCACGGCGAGTGGTTCCGCACCGGTGATTTAGGCAAGATGGACGAGGATGGATACTTCTACCTCGTAGATCGCCGCAAAGATATGATCATCGTGCACGGCATTAACGTCTATCCCCGCCAGGTGGAAGAAGTCATTTTTCAGCATCCGGCGGTGGCCGAGGCCGCGGTTATCGGCGTGCCGGATGATTTTCATGGCGAGCAGATCAAGGCATTTATTGCATTGAAAGCGGGCTATGATCTGAAACCGAATGAGATCATTCAGCACTGTCGTAAGCATCTTGGCCGATTTGAAGTACCGCGTCGTGTGGAGGTTTTGCCGAGCCTGCCCAAGAGCGGCGCGGGCAAGATTCTGAAACGCAAGCTGCGGGACATGGAAGCCGAGAAGCGAAAAGGCCAACAGAAATAATTGGCCTCTTCATGCTCTTTTATGTGGACATTGAGTAATGTTCCTGCCCAACAGAATCGCAAGAAAATGAGCTGCGGGTGAGCAACTCGCTCACCCGCTTCCGATCAGCCTTTTCCTACAGCCTAATAGCCTAATCTCGCCAGCTACCGTCTAACAGTCTACAGCCTAAAAGCCTGACTTCTGCTTGCCCTACAGCCTAACAGCCTACAGTCTAATAGCCTGCTCTTCTAACTGTCCGCTCGCTTATAATCCGCTTGCACCGCCAGATCCTCTTCCTCTTCCGGCGGACAATTGTACATGCGGATTTGCAATTCTTTGTTTGATTTGACCGCAATGACGATTCGCCATCCCCAGTCCGGTCCGGGCGGAGCTTCATAGGAGCCGCGCAAACTGATAGAGCCATCCAAATCGATCCCACCCTGACAGAACATCACCTTGTTGCTCTGATGCCAGGAATCACCCCAGCCGGCGGTGGCAATTTCCTGCTTTTCATCCCAGCCCAGCAATATCACGCCTTCGTGGTCTACTTTCTCGTGACTCCAGGTGTAAGTGAAGGAGAGAAACTTGCCTTTGGCAGCAGGGAATACAAACAATCGGGACGTGGAAGTAAAGTCCGATGGAGTGAGCCAACTCAAGCGCAAGAGATTGCTGCCGGTCCATTCTCCCAGCAGGTTTTTTTGTATCTCAGAAAATTTCATAGATTCGATTCTCCCTTAATATGAATTGCGCCATCTAATTTAACAGCGTCTCTATGGCCTTTTAGACGCTGTTAAATTGCCGCAAAGCTCCGAGCTTCCCTTCCCCACATGGGGGCGTTCTCAATGGCCGGGATGACTTGTTCCGGCTCTTTGACTACGCTCCACATGGTCCCGTGACGAGCATCCATGAAGCGTTCCTCTATACAGCGCTCCAGAAGTGCGATACAGGGATCAAAGAATCCTCTCGTGTTAACGAGAATAATTGGATTCAAATAGAGGCCCAATCGCTTGAAAGTGATCGCCTCGAACAGCTCATCGAGCGTGCCGCTTCCGCCAGGCAGGGCGACAACAGCGTCGCTGTCGGACAACATCAGATGTTTTCGAGTCCTAAGATTATCCACAAC
>Ga0172370_10006201_pt1 | contig 15099 bp, 17 predicted proteins | sample LakKiv5m_FD_114538 | JGI IMG/M metagenome (GOLD analysis project Ga0172370, IMG submission 114538) | Freshwater microbial communities from Kabuno Bay, South-Kivu, Congo - kab_022012_11.5m | ecosystem: Environmental > Aquatic > Freshwater > Lake | place: Democratic Republic of the Congo...
ACAACTACCTCCGACGAACTCGTTGTTACCCAATCCGTCGTCAGCAATCATACTATCCAGATCCGTCGCCTCGAGGATACCCTCAATATCACCGCCCTTACCTAATAGTTTTCCCGATGCATTTACTCCCCATTACAAAATAAGGTTATAATGGTTAGTATGCAAAAACAATTTTTACAAACACTCAAAGGTTTCCGCGACTTTTTGCCAGCGGAAAAAAGGATTCGGGATCAAGTCAAGTCTTCTATCATTCGCTCTTTTCAGCTCTATGGATTTGAACCTCTTGAAACGCCCACCCTCGAATACAGCGAGCTTCTCCTAGGAAAATATGGCGAGGAGGCCGACAAGCTCGTCTACTCCTTTACTGACCGGGGAGATCGCCAGATTGCTTTGCGTTATGACCAGACCGTCCCCACTGCCCGTGTCCTCGCCCAATACCAAAATGAACTAGGCAAAGGCTTCCGTCGCTATCAAATCCAAAACGTCTTTCGCGCTGACAAGCCACAGAAAGGTCGCTACCGCGAATTTACCCAATGTGATGCCGACATCTTTGGTGTCACCTCCCCTCTTGCCGACGCCGAAATCTTGAGCGTTTACTACCAAATATACAAAGACCTTGGTCTCACTGATATCATTATCGAGCTCAACGACCGTGAGACTCTGATTAATACCCTCAAACCCTTCGCTACCGATCAAGTAACAGTTGCCTCCATAATCCAGAGCATCGACAAACTAGACAAACAATCACTCGATTCAGTTACTCAAGAATTAATCGCCAAAGGACTTGACCAAGATCAAGCCAATCAGGCACTTACTGCGATTCAAAATGCCCAGCCTTCCCCCAATTTACTAGAGATCATGGAGGCTACCAAGGCACTCGGTATTCCCGATTCTGCGCTCCGATTTAACCCCACTCTCGCCCGCGGACTGGACTACTATACTGGCCTCATTTTCGAAGGCAAGATGCCTGGAGTCACTGGCTCTGTTGGCGGAGGTGGTCGCTACAACAATCTCATTGGTTCGCTTGGTGGGCCCAATATCCCCGCCGTCGGCTTTGGTCTCGGCTTTGACCGCACCGTCGAGGTCATGCAAGAGCGCCAACTCGTCATCGCTCCTCCCTCAACCCGCGCCCTCGTCACCCTCTTTTCCCAAGACCTACAAGGATCATCCTTAAAGATAGCCTCCGCACTGCGCAACTCAGGGATTAACACCATTCTCTATCCCGATCCCACTGCCAAGCTCGATAAGCAACTAAAGTATGCAGATAAAGTGGGGATCCCCTATGCTATTGTCCTTGGCGAGGATGAAGCTAGCAAGAATGTTATTACCGTAAAAGATCTTAGCGCTCGTACCCAATCAGCTCTCCCCCTTGAGGAAGTAGTCAAACTGTTGTCTAATTAAGCTTAATGTCCAAATCACGTCGTCTTGCCTATCTCGCGCTTTCTATCAACGTCCTTATCTGGGGCGCAGCCTTCCCCATTGTTAAACCAGCCCTCGATTTCCTCTCTCCCCTCCAATTCCTTTTCTTCCGCTTCTTTGTCGCCTCTCTTTTCTCCCTCCCCTTCCTTATCTATTACTATAGCAAAATACCTCTAAAAACATCTTATCTTATCAAAGTAATGCTTATAGAATCTATCCAGCTCATTGCCCTCCCCATCCTCTACTTTGGGGTCGCCAAAACCAGTGCTCTCGAAGCCTCTCTAATTGGCGCTACCGGCCCGCTCTTTGTCATCTTGGGCGGTATTATGTTTCTCAAAGAGCACGAGGAAAAACGTGAATGGCAAGGTCTAGCCCTCTCGCTCGCCGGATCTTTAATGCTCATCTTCGAACCGCTCTGGAACGGTCATGGCTTTGTTGGTAGCAATCTCTCCGGCAATCTCTATATCCTCCTCTATAATGCCCTCTATATGGTCTATGCCCTCATCGCCAAAAAGAACTATAAAACCAAACCACCGCTCTTTTTAACTCCCCTCACCTATCTCTTCGCCACTCTCCTCTACGGCTCCATATTATATTTTCAAAATGCTCTCCCCCAACTTTCAATTGTCACTACTCAAGTCTCAATTTTTCTCCCCATCCTCTATATGGCTATTCCCGGCAGTGTTATCGCCTTTGCCCTCCAGATGTATGCCGTAAGTCGTATCGAAGTCTCCGAAGCCAATCTCTTTTCTTATCTCCACCCCGCGGTCTCCATCCCCGCCGCATACCTTCTACTGGGAGAAAAGCCTAACGCCACCACCCTCCTCGCCCTCGCCATAATCGCCTTCGGCGTCTACCGGGCTGAGAGAAAGTTAAACTAAAAAATACGACTCAATAATCTTGGATAAGCAACATTACCATGGCTCCTTGGTACAATTGATTTCGTAATATTACCGTCTTTATCACGATATTTTGGACAAACCATCACACCAACTTTATCATGGGAAGGGTTACTATCAGATTTAGCTACTCGATAATAAGGATGTAAAAATGCTCCTTCGCCAATTAAAGCTAAAATAGCAGCATGAGCCCAAGCCAAGGGAGGTACCTCATACCAGAATAATTGTTCATCAGTCAATAACGACTTCCCAAGCTCAATTGCTTTCTGCGCAACATTACTCATACTCTCCTCCTATTTACTCTTGGGCAAGTTAATAGTAAAATTATACCCTATGAAGTCAAACATTCATCCTCAATACAACCAAATCACGGTCACCTGCTCTTGCGGTGCCACCTTTACAACCGGCAGCACCAAAACCGCTATTGCCACCGACATCTGTAGCAAATGCCACCCCTTCTTCACCGGTGAACAACGCTTTGTCGACAAAGTTGGTCGGGTACAAAAATTCCAGGCCAAAGCCGCCGCTGCTACAGGCAAAAAAGCCAAAAAAAATCGCAAATCCGTCAAAAATGGCCCCGCTACTCTCTCCGAACTACGCGCCTCCGCCAAGTAGATTATTATTTCCTCCTGCTTAATACTTAATACATAATACTTTATACTTAACTTGCCATGGACTACGCCAAAATTGTTGCTGATTATAATCGCCTGGTAGCTGAATCTGCTGATCCGGCGAACGTTGATCGCCTAGCTGACATTGGGGCCTCTCTCTCGGAGCTCGAGCCTCAAATTACTCTCGCGCAAGATTTGGTGTCGATTGACTCCCAAATTAATGAGTCAGAGCTCATGCAACAGGATCCTGAACTCAAAACTCTAGCTGTTGCTGAGTTGTCACGCCTTAAAGCAAGTCACGCCGAAAAGCTTAGTCAGCTCAAAGCCATGGAGGTTGCCCCCGACTCTGCCGAAGATTTGCGTCCCGCCATTATCGAGTTCCGTCCAGGAGCGGGAGGCGAAGAAGCCAAGATTTGGGTCAATGACCTCTTCCGCATGTACACTCGCTTTGCCGAAGTTCAAGGGATTAAATACGAGCTCCTTGACGAAAACACCTATCTCTTTAGCGGCAAACCCTCTGACTCTACTCTCCCCCAAGGGGCATACGGATTATTCAAATGGGAAAGCGGCGTCCACCGTGTCCAGCGGGTTCCAGAAACCGAGGCTCAGGGACGGATCCACACTAGTACAGCCAGTATCGCAGTTCTGCCAAAAGTTGATCCACAGAAGGTCACAGTCCGCGAAGAAGATTTAGAGTGGCAGTTTTTTCGTGCAGGCGGGCATGGCGGTCAAAACGTCAATAAAGTTAGCACTGCCGTCCGCTTAATCCACAAACCCTCTGGTATTACTGTCGTTAGCACCCAAGAGCGCTATCAAGAGCGTAATCGCCAAATCTGTTTAGACTATCTTCGTAGCCAACTCTGGGAAAAACAAGAGGAAGAGCGACTAGCCAAAATTGATAGCCAAAGAAAAACGGCTGTCGGCAGAGGAATGAGGGCTGAGAAAATCCGCACCTACAACTACCCCCAAAATCGTGTTACCGATCATCGTATTAATGTCTCTTGGCACAATCTCGAAAGTATCCTAGATGGCGATATTGGTGAAATGATCAAAACCATCGGGATCGAGATCAACAAAGAAAAGTAATTTTGTACATGCAGGAGTATCTTTTCGAGTGCAGTGCAGGTCCGAGCGATCAGCGAGTTCGCACCAATGAGCAAATACTGCGACGAACGCAAATTGTTGCCGGTATCAACCCTACTCCCCCTTTAGCTCAACCGTCATTTTCTTCATCTCCTTCTCTCGATAAATCTCCACTTCCACCTTTTCCCCAATCTTCTTTTTGCTAATTAGTCCCGCCAGCCCCTCTTTTTCTTCCGCCACATTCTTTCCCTCAAACTGGGTAATAATGTCCCCCTTCACAATTCCGGCTGCTTCCGCACTACTCCCAGGTACTACCTCAACCACGTAAGCTCCGGCTGGCACATTATTGAGTATCCCCTGCTCTCTGCTTACCATTTGATATCTCACCCCAAACATAGGTCGGTCAAACTGTCCGGTAGTATTAAAGTTAGATAACGATTCTTTAACAACGTTGATGGGTAACGCAAATCCAATATTGTTCGCTCCCGCTGATACTGCGACATTGACTCCAATCACTTGCCCTGCTGAGTTAAGCAGCGGACCCCCCGAATTACCCGGATTAATCGCTGCATCAGTCTGGATCACATTATCCAGCTTCTCCGCCCCCATAAACCCGTCCCCCGCCGTAATCCCCCGCCCGAGTCCCGATACGACTCCAGTGGTCACCGTATGACGGAATTCTCCTAGTGCCGTCCCGATCGCAATCACAAAATTACCAACCTTAAGATTATCCGAGTCCCCCATCTCGATACTCTGGAAATCGCCCGAAATTTTGAGTATTGCCAAATCATTGACTGGGTCACGCCAAATCTTCTCTACCTGATGCTCGCTATCATCCTTCAAAACTACTTTAAAATCACTCGGCTGTCCTTGCGACACCACGTGTTTATTGGTTACAACCAACCCTTGCGCGTCAACGACAAAGCCACTCCCAATATCTACCTGCTCGCTCTCCATCTCACCCGTTGCCCTTCTCCCCCCAAACATCCCAAAAGGATCCAAAAAGTATTGCTCATACACGGGAGTCTTTTTGTTATACGAGACCGTAACTACCGCTCCCGACACCTTGTCTGCCACCTCAGTCACAACATTTTCTTCGTTCACTACTCGCTGGTCAACTACCAAACTAGTTGTCTCTTTGCCCGTCAAATTTTTCAAAAATGGCAATCCCCACAATTTCTCCGAGACTGCCCCACCAATAAACACCGCTACTAAAAACACACCCGAGAGTAACCCAATAGCAAACGATGTATGATTTCTTCGATACATGTATTGACCAAAAAATACTATCGAGTACTAATCATAAAATTTTGAAGTACCATAGTCAACATCATCTTCATCAGTCGGGCTAACCGCATAATTAAAATCATCATCTTTTACCCCCGCTATATTAGCGATTTGTCTCAGAATGTCTGTCGAAAAATTGCGACCAGTAGTCATTTCTTGCAATGCAATGATTAATTGTCTCATCTCATATCCTTGTGTATCACCGTCATCTTTCAGCTCGCCACACGCATATTGCAGTACAATTGACCCAAAACTGTATAACTCAACATATCCCTCTATAGTACCTTCGAGACTGTCAATGAATGCAATTAATCTTTTCTCTCGACCTCCTCTACTATTACCCATACACCAAATTTTCTCACACCCGTCAACCTATAGCAATCTTAGAAACTTTCCAGTGCCTTTTGTAGCTGCTCATCTATTTCTTTCTCCCCTTCATTAGCGACTAAGTCTTCCACTACCACATCTGGTGTTACTCCTTTTTCCCCAATCCAGGATCCTGATGGGAGTATCCATTTGGCAACAGTCACATGCAAGCTCGATCCATCAGACAGATCCTGTACCTCCTGCACCGTCCCCTTCCCAAAGCTAGTCTCTCCGATAATCTTTGCTCTCTTATTATCCTGTAATGCCCCTGCCACAATCTCACTCGCCGAGGCCGACCCTTTGTTAATCAAAACAACAAGCGGAATATTAACCAGGCTCCCGTTACGGTTCACGCTATATACCTCGCTCTCCGCTCTCCCCTCTTGCTTAACTACTACCCCTTTGGCGAGAAACTCACTCGCCACCGAGACCGCTCCATCAAGATACCCCCCTGGATTATTTCGTAAATCAAATATCACTCCCGCAGGACGTCGACTAATAATCTCAGCCACCTTCTCGTTCCACTCTTTGTCTGTCCTCCCACCAAAGCGATGTAGCTCCAGGTGAGCATAACTTGCTCCATTTTTCTCGATAAATGAGAGATCAACCGATGGCACAATGATCTCACCTCGCTTGATTGTGACCTCGAATGATTTTTCTCCCCCATCACGGTAAAGCGTCAGAATCACCTCTGTTCCTTTGTCACCTCTAATGTGCGTCACCGCAGTCGGTAGCGTCATTCCCCTGGTATCAATATCCAAACTCTTTTTTTCGTCTTTAATATGTAGTATCAAATCTCCCGCCACCACGCCCGCTACTTCGGCTGGTGATCCCTTAATCGGCGCCACCACCGCTAGTGTCCCCTCGCGATATCCCAGCTCGATCCCGACTCCGAAAAAGCTCCCGTTCAAATCATCATTCGTCGCTTTGTTCTCCTTGGGTGGGAGGTATTGGGTATATGGGTCCCCCAGTGAAGAGGCAAGTCCCTGCATCGATCCCCAAGTCATCTGTGCATAATCCAATTTTGTTGGATCAACATACGATTTCTCGAGACGTTTCCACACCTCCCAAAACTTACCAAAATCAGCTACGTCTACCGTCTCAGTCTTATTGTTTGTGAACTGCTTAACAATTTGGGGCGTCTTTCCCTGTCCAACTCGATACCCTCCCACAAAAACCAAAATCACAACACTCAGGCTCAAAAAGAAATTGCGTACCCCACGATAAGTCATTTTCACCATTGGTAAATGATATCACTAGTTCGCAAAAGGCAGAAGTGCCAACATCCGTGCTCGCTTAACCTGCTTCATCAGCGAACGCTGTCCCTTGGCATCAAGCCCAGTACGAGCTCTTGAGAGGATACGTCCCTTCTCGGTTACGAACTTAAGTAGCGTTGCCGGCTCTTTGTAATCAAAGACTGGTTTGGCATCGCCTCTACTCAAAATTGGTTTTTCTTGTCTTACTTTCTTTTGCATGATTCTCCTTAAAATGGAATATCTTCGACGTTAACTTCGTCACTTATAGACGTTTCCTCGGCTTTTTTCGTAGCCTTGGGACTCTTTTTGGTGTCGTCGGCAGGGGCCGCGACATCATCAGTTGCCATAGGTGCTGTAGCACTCTCGTTCATCACCCCTACAAAATCTTCTTCAGCCACTCCATTACCATCACGATTTTTGGTATCCAAAATCATCATGTTCTCAGCCACAATCTCAGTGATCTCACGTTGTTGTCCATCTTGACCCGTGAATTTGCGGGTCTGGATACGTCCTTCGATAAAGATCTTGCGTCCCTTAAACAAGAGTTGTCCACAGATCTCAGCAAGCTTACTCCAGGCAACTATGCGGTGAAATTGAGTTTCTTCTTGGCGGTCAGCTCCATCTCCGGTGCTCCAACTACGGTTAGTTGCAAGTCCAAAGGTGGCAACGGCTGTCCCACTCGGGGTATAACGTACCTCAACATCTCGGGTCAAATTCCCGATCAACATGACTTTATTTAACGATCTAGATGACATAACTCCTCCTATTCTTATACTCTTACAAACATGTAACGCAAAAGTGATTCGTCCAACTTAAGAGTTTTCTCAAGCTCAACTTGGGCTCTGCCATCGAGGGTTAGCAAAAAATGCTCATACACTGCAGACCCCATCTTCTTGATTGGGTAAGCCAAATGTTTTGAGCCCCAGGACTCTTGTTTATTAACCTCACCCTTGGCTTTTTTGGCGAAGCTCTCAATCATTTTAATCACGCGCTCGCGGTTCTGGTCGTCTCCATCCGCAAACAAAATTGTCAGTTCGTATGTATTCATATAGGGGATTATACTATTTTCCTATCATAAATTCTACTACATCACCTTCATTCATCACGTAGGTCTTTCCCTCCGTCCTCACCTTCCCCTTTTCCGCCGCCCCCTTCCATCCCTTGTATTCGACAAAATCAGCGTACGAGCACACCTTGGCGGAGATAAAGTGTTTGATAAAGTCAGTATGAATCACCCCTGCTGCATCAGGTGCTAAAGTCCCGTGATGGATAGTCCAGGCCCGCACCTCCAACTCCCCTGCCGTCAAAAACGACTGAAGTCCAAGTCGTTTGTAAGCAGCCGCAATCAAACTCTCTAGTCCCGTCCGCGATATCCCTGCTCCTGCTAAATATTCTTTTCGCTCATTTTCATCAAATCCTGCCAGCTCTTCTTCGAGTTTGGCACAAATAACTACACAATCTGACTCTTGTACTTTGATTTGTTTAGCTCTTAGCTTTTCGACAAAATCACTAATTAATATCTCACTCCTCTTAACTTCTACCTCGTCGCCATTCAAACAAAACATTTGTGGCTTAGCAGTCAGCAAAAATAGCTCTCGCTCAATTATTTCCTGCTCATATTCTTCTACTTCCATCTGTCTCACACTCTTTCCCTCTTGTAGCCATGCGTACAGTCTGTTTAAACATTCTTCCCTCTTTATATCTTTTATTTTTGATTTCGCATTCCTCGCTTTCTCAACTGTTGCAAGGTCAGCCAACTGTAGTTCGGTCTCAATCGTCAAATAATCTTCGATCGGATCTCCACTTCCAGTCTGGATCACATTCGAATCGGCGAATGCCCGCACGACATGCAGTATGACCGAGGCCTCCCTAATATGCGACAAGAACTTATTCCCCAACCCTTCTCCCTGACTCGCACCCTTTACCAACCCCGCAATATCAAGAAAGGTGACCGTCGCCGGCACAAGCTTTTCTGTATGCACAATTGGCGCAAGTACGGCCAACCTCTCGTCTGGCACTGGCACAATCCCCACATTCGGCTCGATCGTCGCGAAGAGGTAATTGGCCACGAACGCCTGCTGCTTAGACAGCAGAGCATTAAATAGTGTGGACTTCCCCACGTTCGGCAGTCCTACAATGCCAACAGATAAACTCATTCGCCTATTATAAACTATATCAATCAACATCACACTTTACAGGTTCTCTCCCTGTAAACTATCGAGGGCAATACCTACCCCGGCCTCATTTGGGATGTTAACTCTTCAAGCCCGCTCCCTTCTCCGCTCCCCTCTTCGCTCCGCGCCTCCACCCCACCCCCATCAACCACATCACACCCTATCACACTTTACGGGGTCAGACCCTGTAAACTATATCTCCCCCACCATTTCTTCATATTCAGGGATCCAAAAATCCATCCTCGCTTCAGGCATGAGGAAGACTTTATCTGGCTTGAGCTCTTTAATAAATTCTTCGGTATGTGACACGATGATCATCGTCCCTTTATACGCTTTGAGCGCGTCCAGGATCACCCGCTGACTCATCACATCTAGATACGTCGTCGGCTCGTCGAGGATCAAGAGGTTGGCATCGGTTGAGCACAACATCGCAATCGAAAGCCGCGTCTTCTCCCCTCCCGACAATGTCCCCACCTTCTGATGTACTTTGTTAGCCAGAAAATTAAACTTTCCCAAAAATGGCCGGCAAAACGACTCCATCCGCTCGCACTTTTTCATAAACAAATTAAGCACCGTAGCCTCCATATCAAAATCCTCAAACTCCTGTGAGTAATACCCCAGCTTATTCATCGGATTCCAGACCACACTTCCCGCATCAGGCGCTAGTTGCCCAATCAGGATCTTAATCAAAGTCGACTTCCCCACCCCATTAGGGCCAAGCAGGGCGATCCGTTCTCCTCTTCTAATCGAGAAATTGAGATTGTCCATCACTTTTAGCTTCCCAAAGCTCTTGCTCACTCCCTTGGCCGTAATCAAAATCTCTCCGCTTCGCACCGGCTCAGGGAGCTGGATCTTAATACTCCTCACCTCCGGCGGGAGCTCCGGCAGATTCTCCTTGGCCACCCTGATCCGCTCCTTCAATTTCACCTTAACTTTCACCCCCTTCTTCGAGGTATAACGCTGGATCTTTTTATACCCCTTTTCCATTTGCTTAATATGCTTAGCTTCCGCTTCTACCTTCCGCTTGAGTAGTTCCTCGGCCTCTTTTTGCAGTCGCTTGTACTGACTATAGTTCCCTTTATATTCCTCAATTTTGTGTTTATGTTTGTTAATGTAGATGACTCGGTCAATCGCGTGATCCATCAACCCTAGGTCATGCGAAATCAAAATCAAGGTCTTGGGATACTGCGCCAGTAGCCCCATCACCCACCGCTTCCCCTCCAAATCCATGAAGTTGGTCGGCTCATCCAGTAATAGAATATCCGGCTCTTTGAACAATGCTCGAGCGAGAGCCAACTTGGTCTTGACCCCACCGCTGTATCCTTGCGGTTTACTATTAAAGTCGATCTCTGGGACCCCCAGTCCCGCAAGCAACTTGCGAATCTCGTGCTCCTCCAATTCCCCAGTTGGGTTAACATAACTCATTACCGTCTCAGCATTGTCTAAAATTGGGTCTCTTTTTACCTCCTGTGGCACCAATTCCATTGTCCCGGAGACATCAATCGTCCCCTCATCCGGATACTCCTCTCCCCGAAACAGTTTCAAAAGCGTACTCTTCCCCGTCCCGTTCTCTCCCACTAGTCCCACCTTCTGCCCATCCTCAATGCGGAAGCTCGCCTCCGTTAGTAGCGGCTTCTCCCCGTAACTAAAACTCAAATTATCAACTCTGATCCCCATTGGGGCATTGTAGCATTACATCGTTAGCTTGATCGCCTCGGCTACCCGCGCGACTGCATTTGCATAAGCACTCATCCGCAGGTTAACCTTAAGCTCCAGGTACTTCTCCCACATCTCGGAGAATGCCCGATCCATCACCACTTTGAGCTTAGACAGTACCTCTTCTTTGCTCCAGACTGCCCCGTGCAAATTTTGCACCCATTCAAAGTAAGAGACTGTGACGCCACCCGAGTTGGCAAGCACATCCGGCACGGACAAAATCTTGCGACTGGCTAAAACCTCGTCGGCCTCTGGCGTTACTGGCCCGTTGGCCATCTCAATAATTGCCTTAGTCTGCACTTTCTTGGCTACCTCTTCAGTGATCACATTTTCCAAAGCCGCGGGGACAAGAATTGTGACTGGAAGTAACAGTAATTCATCATTACTGATGTTCTGTTTTTTCTCCCGCAGCTTCTCGTCAATCTTGATACCCTTGGGATCATAAACCCCACCCTTGGAGTTGGAGATCGCCACAACTTTGTAGCCTGCCTCAGAGGCCAACTTAGCGAACCAGTAGCCAACATTCCCCATTCCTTGCACCGCGATGGTCACCTCTTTTTTCGAGAGTTTCATTTTCTTCACCAGATTTTCCAGTGTATAAAATCCTCCCATTCCGGTCGCCTCTTCTCTCCCGAGACTCCCGCCAATCGCCAGCGGCTTGCCGGTAAAAGTGGCACTCCAGTTAACACTCATTCGCTCTTCTAGACTCTTGGTCTTAATGAGCTCGTCGAGCATCCACGCCATAATCTGCCCGTCTGTATTCACGTCTGGCGCTGGTACGTCCGTCCAAGGACCCGCAAAGGCGACCGACCATTTTCCGTATGCTCGCGATAAACGCTCTAGTTCTCCTCGTGACAGTTTGCGTGGGTCAACAATGATTCCACCCTTCCCTCCTCCGTATGGCAGCGATGCCACCGAACACTTCCACGTCATCCACATCGACAAGGCTTTCACTTCGCTCTCGCTCACATTGTGGTGAAATCTAATCCCTCCCTTATAAGGGCCCTTACTATTATTGTGTTCACTTCGGTATGCTTGGAATTTTTGTTTTGTCCCATTATCCATTACAATCTCGAGTTCGATCTTATGCACTTGATCCGGAACAGATAATCGTTCAATGATCGCAGGTTCTAGCTTTAATATCTCACCAATCTGTTTAAGCTGTGCAACTGCATTACTATATGGATCATTACTCATACTCTCTACTCCTTACAACTAATAACTATAACCTAACACCTATTCTTTATACCCCTCCCCCGTATCATCAATCAACTAGTTCAAACTATTCATAAAGCTAACATCACGCGCGACCACCCTGTCCCAACCAGGTTGTAAATTATGGTTTGCCCCCGAATACTCATAAAGACTAATCACTTTATTCTTATTTCTTAATTCCTCAACAAGCTCTCTACTCCACCACACCGGCACTTCTTGATCCGCGCTCCCCTGATGCAACTGAATGGGGATCTGGATCCAATCCAAGTATCGGTCTATCGAGTAATTAAAGACGTCGTATTCTGCCTCGAATTTGGCGACCTCACCCCGCAGCCACTTGCCACTATCACTCGCCTCATCCGCATAGTAAAGCACGTTGTAAGGAAAAGGTTTCGACACTGGTGCCCACAAAATCATACCTCTCACCTTCAAGGATGATCCTCGTAGACACTCAGCCACCGATAGCATTATCTGCCCCCCATTGCTATGCCCCCACAAATAAATCGGCTTATCCGTCTTAATCGACGCAATCAAATCTAATATTTCGACCGGCTTAACCAACCTTGCTCCAAAAGGATACTCGTCCTCTGGGTCTGATTCCCCGTAGCCCGAGAAATCTGGCGCGTAAGTCATGTACCCATGCTCCGCATAATACTTGGCCGCGTTCTTGGTCCCCATCCCCATTTGGTAAATCTCTTTATCTACATACCCTCTCGCCATAACAACTATGCCTACAGGGTCTGACCCTGAAGGTCGGGTCACCATTCCGCTAATCCGTCGTCCCTCACTTAGGTAATAAAATTTATCCCCCACTATCTCGATGTTGCTTGCTCTCCCTCCCCGCAGCGCCAACCTCTCAAAACTATACTTTTCGTATTGCAATTCTTTCTTTTCTTCACTTATTGGATTTAGCAAAGTTCGTGTCACAGTGTCACTGTGCAACCGTGTCACTGCGAGGTACCCCATCACAATCAAAATCACCCCCAGGGCAATTCCCCATCCTTTCATTGCACCAACCTTAGTCCCAAAACCTGATCCCACTCTCGCAGTAGCTCGGCCTTGTCATAGTTGGGGATATTCGACTTGACCATTCCCCATACCGTGGCCAACGCCTTGGGCAGCGCCAAATCGTTCTCAAGCGCATCCCGAAATTGGCTCTGATACTTCTCGATTTGCACCAGCTTCTCTTCTGAAAGCTCTGTTCGATTGTTACTATCACTTGCTAATGCTAGGTAGGCTTTTCTCAACTTTTCGAGCGCAGTCGCCGCCCCCTTTAGTCCATCCCAGGTAAAGTTGATTTGCTTACGATAATGGCCTCCGAGGTAAAAATAGCGGAGTGCCAAAGGATCAAACCCACGCTCAATCAAATCATTGATTGTATACGCGTTCCCCCGACTCTTCCCCATTCTCCCTCCATCAACCAAGATAAACGCTCCGTGAATCCAGTATTTCACAAATGGCTTATGACCTGTTGCTCCTTCGGCTTGCGCGATTTCGTTGGGATGGTGAGTACTACGTAAGTCCTCTCCCCCCAAATGGATATCAAATTGATCCCCTAGATACTTGGTACTCATGGCCGAGCACTCGATGTGCCAGCCCGGAAATCCAACTCCCCATGGCGACTCCCACTCCATTTGTCGCTTTTCGTCAGTCGGCGAAAACTTCCACAAAGCAAAGTCCCTAGGATCCCTCTTTTCTTGATTGGGCTCTAATCGTGCCCCAAACTTGATTTCGTCCAGCGTCGAAAGCTCACCGTATTTATATCCCGCTTTTTCGTATGCTGCTGTATCAAAGTAGATCCCATCCGTGATTTTATAGGTAAATCCCTTTTCTTCTAACTTTTTTATCATCTCTATCTGTTCGGGGATGTGCTCTGTCGCCTTACACACCACGCTTGGTGGGAGCAAGTTATACATCTCCCAATGTTTCAAAAATTCGCTCCCGTATTCTTCGGCGATCTCACACGCCGTCCTCCCCTCTTTTTTCGAGGCTTTCTCAAGTCTATCCTCGCCTTGACTACTATCTCCCTCATTATCGCCTGTGAGATGTCCCACATCAGTCAGATTCATTACCGCCTTAACCTCATACCCCAGGTAGCGCAGACTCCGGTTAACCCAATCCGAGAGCATATAGGTACGGAAGTTAGCGATCGTTGCCGTCGAGTATACCGTCGGTCCACAGGTATACATCCCAATTTTCCCCACCTCTCTTGGCACCATCTCTTCAATCTGTCGAGTTAACGAGTTATACAATCTCATGAAAGTATTGTAATCTTAAATCCCAAATTCTCAAATCACTAATATGATTTGTGCACATTGGTGTGCATTTGTGATTGGTGCACATTTTTTGTCTCATCCCGCCCCCCACGCCTTATTCTCCGCACTACTTCCCTGCTTGGCAGCCTTAAGCGCGATATCCTCCTGCTTTTTCTGCTGAAACTCAAACTCCTTCTTCTGCTCTTCCTTTTTCTCCTCGATCTTTTTCCTTTGCTCCTCCTTTTGCTCGTACTCCATCCTCGCTCGCTGCATCCCGCTTTCCAGATTAGTATCCAGTCCCCACTCCCGCGCTAGCTGTTTCCGCGCCATTTGCAACTCGAGTTGATCTTTCTGCCCCGAAAGTCCCTGATATTTTTGAAAGTCATCTTGGGTCTTAAATCCCGCCTTCGCCAAATCCGCCATCGGGTCAACTGCATTCACTGGGTCACTACTAGACTGCTGAACTTGTGCACCTTGTTCCATCTTCTGCCCCACCGCATCCTTAACGACTTCCATTGGCTCCGACGCCACACTCTTTACAACGTGTTTAGCTAGTCCCGCTAAATTCTGTCCCACCTGCTTCCAGATCGTCATAATACCACTATACCTCGGAAGACCTGCAATGACCAAGCTAGCAAACAGCTACAGGATTTACCCCAACTTCATCTTAGCCACTATCAGCAATCCCACAATCACCACAGTATAAATAAGCGTCTTCACCAAATCCTTGACCACATACTCACTCGCCAAATAGCCAAACTCCTCCCTATCCTTCACACTAGCTCGCTCACTAGTCTTCAACACAAAATTCTGGAGTC
>Ga0172370_10006202_pt1 | contig 15098 bp, 11 predicted proteins | sample LakKiv5m_FD_114538 | JGI IMG/M metagenome (GOLD analysis project Ga0172370, IMG submission 114538) | Freshwater microbial communities from Kabuno Bay, South-Kivu, Congo - kab_022012_11.5m | ecosystem: Environmental > Aquatic > Freshwater > Lake | place: Democratic Republic of the Congo...
ATTATAAGCCAGATTGGTTAAGTGCAGGGTTTTTAATTCATCCGCTGACCGTTGGATTTCTTGCGGTAAACGAGAAATTAGATCGATTAGTTCAATTTCTGTTGGGTGAAGTTTATAATTTGGTTGAATACTCTCTGGATTTTGTGACGATTCTACCCATCGAAGAATGCTATTGGCGCGCACATTGGCATATTGTATATAAGGCGCTGCCTGTCCTTCGAAATCTAAAGCATTCTCCCAATCAAAAGTGACTACCTTAGCGTTATCACGCGCTAACATAGTGTACTTAAGCGCTCCTAAGGCAACACTTGTGGAGATGGATCTTTTTTCTTTTTCATCCAAGTTTGGGTTTTTCTGATCAACGATTTGATAGGCGCGCGAATTTGCTTCTCGAATTAGATCCTCTAATAAGACAACCGTCCCATCACGGGAAGACATCGTTACGTTCCCCGGCAAATTAACGATTTCATATGCTAGGTGATAACAATTCTCAGCCCAAGGATAGCCCATGATCTCTAAGGTTTTATAGATTTGCTGCATGTATAGTGATTGACGTACATCAATCACATAGATGGAGCGATCTAGATCATACTCTTCAAATTTTTTAATTGCCAGTGAAAGATCTTTTGTGGAGTAAAGCGAAGTGCTATCAGAACGCAAGACGACCAACACGCGATATTTTTCTTTTTGTAAACCAAGCAGATCGTCTAATCGTACAATAACAGGTCCTTCTGGTCTTTCATCTTCAGCAATTTGGCGTTCAATCATCTCTTCAACCAATTCTTTGCCAGAATCTTCGACCTCGCTCTCAAGATAGATACGATCAAATCTCACGCCGAGAATTGAATAAATTTGGTCAAAGCCATCCAATGACCAATCTCGTGTTTCTTTCCATAGGTCGATAATTTTTGGATCGCGCTTATCCCATCGAGAAAACAATTTGCGTACTTCTTCTTCATATTCGGGATTCTCATGCAATCTACGATCTGCCTCAGCATAAATATCACCCATCCAACGTGTCCTATCTTCACCAGGCTGCTCGCCTTGGTGGAAGTTGATATAATTCCATAACCATTTGATCACATGTAAACCAATATCGCCAATATAATTTGTGCGTACTACTTCATATCCAGCGCTCTCTAAGATATTACAGATTGCTGAACCTAGGATCACATTGCGAAGATGTCCTACATGAAAAGCCTTATGCGTGTTGGGCTGTGAGAACTCCACCATCACACGTTGACCATTTGGATTTCCTTTACCAAAATCTGCACCTTTATCTAATACATGGTCGATCACTCTTTTACTGTATTCTGCAGTAGAAAAATAGATATTTAAGTATCCATTGATCGCTTCAATTCTGGAAAAACCCTTTGGGTTACCTATTCTATTTGCAATCGCAGAAGCGATTTCTTGGGCGCGTTGGTTTACAGGAGAGGGTTTTTGACCGCCTGCTTTTAATTCTCGAGCTTCCGCAGCAGCTAATCGAAAAAAGGAAGTTGAGATACCCCATTCTCCAGAAAAAGGGATTGGGCTCCACTGGAAGTCCTCGGGTAGGGGTAACTTTTCTTGTTCGCAATAGTTAATGATTTGTGCTTCAATTGATTGTTGTTCGGCAATGAACACAGGACCACCTTTTATCTTTTGCTATCAATAAGCGAATTTTTCTTCACGTAAAAAAGCGGGAGCAGAATCAACGCTCCCGCTGGGAAAGTTACCAAAAATGGAAAAAGAATTATTCTGCTGTTTCCAGTTCGACTTTCTTTAATGCATGTAATAGACGGCTCTTGCGGCGAGCTACATTATTCTTGTGAAGAATTCCTTTGCTCACTGCTTTGTCTAAGGCGCTTATGGCAGCAGTGGTCATTTCACGCGCTTCCTGAACTTCACCTTGTTCGATCGCTAATCTCGCTTTTTTTACATAGGTGCGAGCGCGACCAGCATAAACTCGGTTGCGGAGCCGGTGTTTTTCGTTTTGTTTATTGCGTTTTATTTGTGACTTTATATTTGCCAATTCAGTCCTCCGAAATTAACTCTAACATTCTTGCGACTTGTTATTCTACTTGAGGCTCTCAAATTTGTCCAGCAAATTCTCCTTTTTTTTGGCGACTAATTTGTGAGCAGCGCTTTTTTTGAATTCGTCAGTCCAATCAGGAATAGAGTTGAAATGGTGATCTTGTTTTTTAAAAGGCGCCTTTACTACTGATCACTGCTTGAACAGTTCGGAATAGGATCAATAGATCGAGAAAGATAGAATAATTTTGTACATAATAGAGATCATCTTCTGTATTCAAGTGCATTGGTTTATCGCTGCGTCCATTGATCTGCCACCAACCGGTGATGCCTTGGGGTACTGCAAAGCGTTGTCTTTGCCAGGTTTTGTACTCATCGACTAAATAAGGCAATTCAGGTCTAGGACCTACCAGGCTCATATCTCCCTTTAGAACATTGAAGATCTGAGGTAATTCATCTAGGCTTGTTCTTCGCAGAAATCTGCCAACACGCGTTACTCTGGGATCATCGATTATTTTGTGAATGATATTCCCGTTTATATCTCTCTTTTCTACAAGATGCCGTAATTCTTCTGCGTTCGGAACCATGGTACGGAATTTGAGTATTTGGAATATCTTTCCATTTTCACCCGCCCGTTCTTGTCTCAATAGAATTGTTCCTTTGGGTTTCTCGAAGTAAATCATAATTGAAATGATTCCCATAATGGGTAAAATAATGGGGAGTAATAAGATCGAAACAACTAGATCAAACGCTCGTTTGGTCATCCTTTGATAATCACTTAAAGCTGGGGCACGTAGGTCCAGCATTGGGATGCCAGCAAATTCATCGATAGCAGCTTTGTGTAATGTGATTTGGAAATAATCGGGGATCACCCATACTTTAACAGCCATCCTGTGCAATTCGCCAACCAATTGGTTGGTGCGCTTATAGGCTCTTTGTGGGAGAGCAATCACAGCATCATCGATTTGATAGTCTTTGAGAATGGTTTTCGCATACGATAATGGACCTAGAACTTCCTGATATTGATCAATTTTTTCTTGATTATCATCGAGGAAACCAATCACTTCTAAACCTAATTGAGAATTTTCTTTGATGCGTGTTTCTAATTCTCTTCCTACTGGACCTGCACCGAAGATCAATACGCGTCGATTAACAACATACCGGTTCTTTCTATAATGCTGCACAAAATAGCGGAAAAGCGATCGCCAGATCAACATGGATAGGTACGCTAATAGAATAAAGGTGCCAAATAATAGACGTGAAATTTCTCGGTAGCTTAGATATAGCGTGCCTGACAGCGCCACTAAAGCGAGCAACGATCCAAGTGTCAAGCTAACAAACTCATCGAATGGTTTTAGGTTTCTTTTTCCATCATAGACATTAAATAGTAGTAATATAGCAATCCATTCAATCGCAAATACTGGATATACAATAAAAGGCGTAGGAATGATCTCTGGATAATGAGCTGCGAAAGGAATAAAATAATAATAGGGTCTTAATAAAGTCGCCACTAACAATAGCAGCATAATCAGACATGCATCGATGCCCATGGAAAGTAAAGCGAAATTAACACTGAATCGACGAAACATAATGTCTCCGAAACCGGTTTAAAAAAGTTGTACTATATTTCCTGATTATACACTTTTTTAAGCTTGAGTAATGGTAAACTTATTTGGATGATATAATAGACCAATATTCTAGGAAATCCTGTGTCAATGGGCTTATGGCAAATTCAATTGAAGAGTTAAGTGATCGCGAATTAGAAATATTACGCTTACTGGCAACGGGGGTGAGTAATAAAGAAATCGCTAGCCAGCTCTATATCAGTCCCAATACAGTTAAAGTACATCTCCGTAATATTTTTACCAAATTAGACGTCACCTCTCGGACAGAAGCAGCCATGGCAGCCGTCAATGCTGGGATTGTAAATAGTATTCCCGTTACATCAGAAATAGAGCTCTCTGAGCAACCAGAAGAGGGGATTGATAAGCGAATTTCATATAAGGGAATTGTTCGATTTGTGATTCTTGGTTTCGTTCTATTAGCGGTTGCATTAGGCGCTTATATATATTTCGATAATCAAAATGAATCTACACTACCAACAATTTCCGATCGAGGTTGGAATGCTCTCAAGGAAATGCCTACAGCCCGCTATGATTTAGCAGCCGCCGCATATGACAATGCGATCTATGCGATTGCTGGTCATGGGATTGATGGAGTCACCGGCGTTGTGGAGCGCTACCATCCTGAATCGGACACCTGGGATGAAGTTGCATCGAAGCCCACTCCCGTTGACCAAGTCCAAGCCGCTGTATTGGGCGGAAAAATCTATGTGCCTGGCGGTAGATTGGATTCTGGGGATGCAACAGATATAATGGAAATTTACGACCCTAAACAAGATAGCTGGTCGAGAGGAAAATCGCTTCCCGTCTCGATAAGCGCTTACGCACTCGCAGCGTTCGAAGGGCGTCTCTATGTCTTTGGAGGTTGGGATGGTAAAAATTACTATGCCAATGTCTATTCTTACGATCCTGCTTCCGAAAAATGGCGAGAAGAACCCGATATGCCCACCGCACGCGCCTTCATTGGGGCAGCCGTGGCTGGACGCAAAATCTATGTCCTAGGTGGATACGATGGAGAAAAAGCCTTAGATGTCAATGAAGCCTTTTCACCGGATGTTGCCACTAGCGCCACCGATGCCTGGAGCCAAGCCAAACCAATGCCCGAAGCGCGTTATGCAATGGGCGTCGCCAGCGTCGCCGACATGATTTATGTTGTCGGAGGGGAGGGGGAGGAGGGCGAAAATATTTATGATTCCCTGGTGTTTGTTGAGCAGAATGGGCAATGGCAGGAGATTAGTGGAATACCTGAAATTTCCGAAAAAAGTTTATCACTTATAAATCTTGGTGTAGACATTTTCGTAATAGGTGGAAGAATTGAAGATATCCCACAAAGAAGTAGTTATAGTTATAAATTGATGTATATTGTTACTTTTCCGATTATTGTTAAGTGAAGTACTTTTTAGTTGAATCTTTGTTTTATAAAATATTGTGAGCTTGAATTAATTATTCGATAATTAAATGAAGAGTTCAAGAATAATTCTTATTGTTTAGATAGAACAAGTAAACCAATCATTCCAAACAAATATTATGGATAATAAATTTTTCCCATATCAATGATTTCATCTGGAAACACAACGATTTTTTCTGGTAAATTAGTTTCAGAATTAGGAAAATAGTTTTGTCCGGAAGGTTTGTATATTACTAATACATACTCACCTGGTTCAACATTGGAAAAAATAAAATTGCCATAATTATCTTGTGCTGCTCTAGGATTAGTTTGGTAAGAAAATGATATCAAAGGTGGATAATCAGGATGATCAGCCGTTAGATTTTTCGATAAGAATAGACTTGCTTGATATGGATTCATTGTATTTGAATCTAAAAATATTCCTTTAACAGTACCTAAGCCGGGTTCTGATGTAATCATGATATCGTTAATTTTGTTTTCTGTATAATCATTTAAATTGTTAGTTTCAAATGGTTTGCAACTAATGACTAGATGTATCATTATAAATATTGACACTAATTGTAAATATTTCATAGATACTACTCCATAGTTAAGAATAAAAAAAATTCAAAAAATTTCCCATTATTTTTTTTCTTAGTTTATCATGAATAAAAAAAATAACAAGTTTATATTTTTTCAAATAATGATATTGATAATTTCTAATGTTCTGAATTCAATAATAAAATACAGGTTGTTAATTCTTTAACAACCTGTATTCTAATAATTTTTGCTTTCAATATTTATGGAGCAACAGAAAATCCTTCGTAAACCAAGAATGAGTCTATTGAACTGGTAGCCAATTGGTTTACAGCACCGACTAAACTTGCTCCGCTTGGTCCTGTGCAAGTAGCTCCACCAACAAACCCGTCAGCAATAATACCGCTGTGAACTAGAGTCCAACTTCCACCTACTGAAATATCTTGAGATGGTTTGAAAGTCTTAGAAACAGCACTACCATTTTTATCCTGTCCTGTTACTAAGCAGGATAAATCGCTAGCGGTTATAGTTGCTCCGCCAACATTTGCTATACTCCAGCTAGTGAAATAGCCATAATTTCTATCCATAATTAATGGTAGTACAACTTTTTCATTCCCTGAAGTTGGATTAAAACCCATATACGCAGCACCTTTCTTACTTGGGATGTTAAGTTGATTAACAACAGCGACTAAATTCTGAGATGCTGAATTTGCAGTTACGCTACCTGATCCAACAAATGTCTGACCGCGAACACAATTTGTGCTTATTAAAGTGGTTGGATCAGTGGATGTTGTAAATACATTTTGAGCAAATATTGTAGCAGAATTAGCAGCAATACTTCTTTTTTCAGTGCATGCAGTTCCTGGCATACCCTCGCCTGGAGTATATGATACAGTCACTTCTGTTGGAGAACTTCCTTGGTTCTGAATCTGAATACCAGTGAAATATCCATAGTTGTTTTCATTTACCAAGGGCATAACAAGTTCGGTAGAACCTGAACCAAACCCACCGTATGAGAACAGGGTATCCGTCCCAACTTCCATTACAACAGCCGCTAATGGTGCATCCCCTGATCCTGTAATATTTGCAGAGAATACAGATGCTGAGTGAGTTTCAGTTGCTTGGTCAAATTTAGCTGATGAACTAGCAGCAACATTAGTAACTGTATTTGTTGTACCATCGGAATAATTGACTGTAATATCTGTTGGCGAAGTGCCAGTATTTTGTACGGAGATAGAGGTGTTATAACCAAAGTTATCCTTCATGAGTAGTGGAACAGAAACTGATGGGGTTCCCGAAAAAAAAGCACTATAACTTGCATAAGAAATAGGATTACCAGATGTGTTTTTTCCGACAACATTAGACATAGATGCAACTGCTTCCGATGAAGATATTACAACAGAACCCTCAAAACCATTAGGTAAGGAATCTGGTAGTGGAAAATATGTATTGGTTGAATCCGGAGCAACTGAATCGGTTACACTTAGTTCTATATTACCAGCAGAGTCATAGTATTTAATATCTACCGCTGCATCTGCAGTTGAACTGAGATTTCGAATTTGAAAACCGGATTCATAAGAATCAGGAGCAGCTGCAAATGAAGGTGTAATTATTAGCCCCATTAAGATAAAAAACATAATTAGTGATCGTAGAATTTTATTCGACATTATATTATCCTTTCTCATATATTATTATAGCTTTGATTGTAAATCTTATCTAATATTATATAAACGATATCTATTATTTCAATAATCCTTTCGGATTAATATATTTCTCGTATATAAATACAGCGAATGAAATAAACAAATCGAACAGAGTCTGTAAGATTCTTGAAGTGAAGGCAATCGAAATAGCTACAGTCGAGGGAAGAAATTGTCTAAGGATCATGACCAACGTCATTTCCGTTATTCCTAATCCTGATGGTAAAAAGGTGATTATCATTCCAGTGATTCCAGAAATTACCCAACCAAAAATAATTAAAAAATAATTTGATGGAATTATTATTTCGGAAAATGCTAGTACAATTAAAAATAGCATAATTCCACCTAATATCCAGAGAATTATATAGGATAGCAACCATAAAATTACATTATTGTAATTAAAGTTAATTGCCAGGAGATTTGGACTTTTGATTTTTTCAAATAGTAAAGTTATTAATTTAGGATTTAATAAAATTGTTAATAAGAAAAATAAAGATAATAATAAAAGAAAAAGATTTTTTTCTAATTGGAAAAAAAAAATAGATGATAATATTGAAACAATAATTCCAGACCATATAATAAATGCGATCTCAAGAATACTAATAAATGATAATGTTTTTGCATTTATTCCAAATTTTCTGTATATTGTTATACGTCCTAAAATGTGTAAGAAAGATCCTGGCAGTCTTCTGGCTGCCAGTGTTAATAAATATATATGAAGTTGAATATTTTTTGAAATATTGATCCCAAACCTTCTTGCTATTGTTGCCCAGATGTATCCTGCTAAGACCGATAGTAACAAATAAATTGGAAATGTTAAAAAAAGAAAATTTAGATTTGCTTCACTCCATACTTTTTTTAATTCGTAGAAATCAGTGTTTGTGTAAATAAAAATAAAAAAAACAATTATAAAAAATATTATAAGTAGTTTTTTTATGGCTGGAAAGGAATAGAATTCCTTTATCATTCTTTTAATATTAATCAATGAGTAATTTTCCTTGAAAAAACCGTCATTATAGAGCTTCTATTCAACCTATCTGCAATAAAATAGTATGGATATGTGATAATTCTTGACGGAATTGATTTTGCTATGTTGTAAAAAAAATTTTTAGTAGAATTAGAAATATTAGTAGAATTTAGCCAAAACTTAATACTAAGTGCAAATACACCATGGCGTCCTGTAAAGCTTGAAATCTTCTCAATTGTAAAGCCTGTATTTTGAAGTAGTATTAGAATGTTTTTTTCATTAAAAATATATGTATGTCTTGGAATATCCCATCCAGCCCAATATTTTCCAAAAATGTGTTTTTCCCATGCATTAGTATTTGGCAAGCTAGCAATAAAATAACCTTCAGGTTTTAGTAATCTCCAAATTTCTATTAGTGCTTCAATAGGATCTGGAACATGTTCAAGAACATCCCACATTGTAATGACGTCAAAAAAAGAATCTGGAAAAGAATTTTGATCTAATGTGCTATTAATTACGTTTATGTTGTAGGTGTCCCTTGCATAATTTGCAGCATAAGATGATGGTTCAATACCATAAGCCTCCCAACCATTTTTCTTCATTTCATTAAGAAAAAGACCTGTAGCACATCCAATATCAAGTATTTTCCCCTTTTTATTGGTTACCCGTATAACCCGATTAACCCTTTTTTTTATACCAAAATTTCGGTCAAATTTACGAATAAAATTTTTCTCTTCATCTATCGATTTTGAGAATGAAATATAATCTTCAGGATAATAATTTGCTAACTCTTCTACTTTAGGTGGATTTTCTAACCTAGCTAATTTACATATTTCACATTGATAAATATTATAAGATCCTTGTTTACTATGCAAAAGATCAAAACCAGAGAATATTTTTTTTTCTTGTTCTTGTTTGCAGACTATACATCTCATATTTTTCATTTTATCCTATTTACAAGTTGATAATTTATATAAAGTTTGTTGATCCCACTCATTAATTTTTATACTACAATTTTCATAAAGTGATAGCATTATTGCACGATCGTGATTCCAATTTGGGGTTGATTCCCTAATCCAGGTTGTACTATCTATTATATAATCTATTTCCAAATCCTGTAATCTCGTTATGAGTTCTTTATCGTTATTTAATTCTTCAAATTTTATTATTCGTTGTTCACCTAAATGCCCCCAAATATATTCTCTATCTAAGTAATAACCTCGATTCTCAAAAGGGAGTAATAAGAATTTTGATTCTGGTTCTGTATATTTATGGATCCAATTAAAAGCGCTAACTATATTAACTTTTTCATTGAGATAGAGCTCCCTTTTATTGGTAGAGAAAGATATTTTTACTTTTTCTATAACATCTTGCCTTCGAGTATTATCAAACCATGGATTGTGTAATAATATAATCAAAGAGATAGCAAAAAGAATAAAATTTGCATATTTTTGTTTAATATTTTTTTCTATTAGATAGATTATATTTGTTGAAATTAATGAAATCATAAATAAGATTGGATAAAGAAAACGTACTTGGTGTTTTTGCATAAAAAACCAAATAAGAAAATAAAATCCTCCAAATGATAATAAAATACACTCCTTTTTCTTATCTTTATTTTGTGTTAAAGAAACAAATATTATAATTATGCCCAGTATAAATAAGATAATTAAGTAAATGTCTATACCTGGATAGCTACCTAATTCTTCTGGGCTAATAACAATCAGTTTTATCGTATTTAATAATCCATTTAAATTAATTGGAATTTTTCTAAACATTTCACCCCATAATATTTTATTATTCAAATCTCCGACATTATCCCAATTATTACCTCCAAAAAACGAAAAAAAGAAAGGAAAAAAAGGATTATTTGTATATAAGTAACTTCTAATATACCATGGAGAGGCAATAATTGTGGTTGGAATAGAGATTGCTAATATATTTTTTAACCATATTGATTTCCTCTTTTTATTGTTAGATTCCAAAAGAAGTAGAATGAATACTATAGATATCGGAATTATTATTCCTGTAATTTTAACAGAAGCGGTGAATCCAGAGAAAATTCCAGTTAATAGTAACCATACTTTTTTGTTTTCATCAATATATTTAAAAAATGCTAAGTAGGTTGAGACGGTCCAAAATACTAAAGATATGTCTATTAGTCCTGAACCTACCAGATGATAAATAATTGGAATACTAGCAAATAATGATGCTGCCCATATTTTTTTTTCATGAAAAATATTTTTCTCAATAAGAGCTATTCCATAAATTGACCAAATTCCCATGAACAATGTGATTAAATGACTAAATATCTCAGACCCAAGTAATAATCCTTGCATGAACAGCATTTGGGTTAATAAAGGCCAATTTGATTGAAAAATAAATGGAATATAAAAAATTCTATGGTTTTTTAGATATAATTCAGGAACAGCAAGATGGTACGCAATTTCATCCCATGAAGTAGGCGGTAAGAGAGTATTGTTAAAAAAGTAATAAAATATGTTTAGTAGTATGGTTATAAATAAAAAAATATTTAGAAAATTCTTCTCGTTTTGAAACCAAAAATGGATATTATAAGACACTATTTTTCGAGTAATGAATAAGAAAAACAAACCAGAAATTAGTATGAACCAAGCAATCCATGAATGAAGTAAACCAAGTAAGCCGATTAATAAGTATAAGAAACCAATAAACCCAAAAGATAGTAATGGATTGAAAAAAAGTCTAGCCTCATCCCTTAATAATATGTCACTTTTTAATATCCTGGACAATAATATAGTTATTATATTTCCATAACCAAAAGCAGAAAAAAGAAATATTGAAAATAATAATAAACCTAAAAAAGGTTCGCTGATCATCATACTATAATATGCCTTAATTTAATTTTGTAAAATAAAAATTCTCCAATTTGGTTGTTAAATCCTTCCAGCAAAACTTTTGTTCAACAACATTTCTTGCATTCATACCGTAGTTGGTTGATGCTAATGCATCATTGATAAGAGTAATTGTAGCTAACGCCAAATCTTCAGGTTTATCATCAACTATAATGCCAATTTTATTTTCTTCAAAAAAAAGAGGAATATCGCCTACCTTAGTTGCAATAATTGGTTTAGAGAAAGTCATATATTTTGTTAGCTTCATAGGAAATCTCCCCTTGTTTGCATTTGAATTTACTAAAGGAAGCCAAAAAAGATCAACAGACGACAAGAATAAATTCAACAATTCTTCAGATATATAACCAGTTTGTATTACATTTTCTGGTTTCTTTACCATCTTTCTTAAGTCATGGTTGAAGTAGCCAATAATAATTATTTTAAAATCTGGCATTAGATCAGTTAATTTGTCAAATGATTTTGCCATCAGAACAGCATCTTTGTAGAACGATACGCCTAACCATCCAATTATAGGTTTTTTTATGGGTAGATTTAATTGGATTCTTGCAATATCTTTTCTAATGGGGATATTTGGATTAATGTCTACTCCATTATGCAATTTTATTATATTACTATTGCTTACTCCTAGATCTAGTAGTTTTTGTTTTAGTGTATTGCATATAACGGTACTCCCGTCTGCAAGAGTACGGAAAGATTCCTCAAAATAAGTTTCTACAGGTCTTAGAATTGTTCTAATGATTGGATTTGGTCGTTCTTCAACAGAACCCCCTTTCCCGAACCAATCACTCCAATCCATAAATAATAAGCTTCCATAGCTTTTCATTCTTAGTGCAGGATAAATGACCGTTGGTCGTGATTCAAAAGTGTGAACAATATCATATTTTTTATTACGTAGGTATAATAATCTAATAAGAGTATTCCAAGGATCCCACCCAGATCTAAGTGATCCTGAGAATAAATCAGGTGACTGAATTTCTCTGAAATATCTGTGATAATCTTTTTGCTTTAATAAAAAGTGAGAATTATTTGATGTAGTAACCAAGGTAATTTTGTGTCCTCTCTCAGCAAGATGCTTCCCAAAACCATAGGCTCTATAATATGTACCAACATTCACTTTATTAAATGTCAAATATAAAATATTCACGTTAATTATTTTCTTATTTATAATAATCTAAAAAAAAATTTTCTTTCTGTTTAAATAATCCCAACCATCCGTTTATTAAACCGATCCACATGGCAATTAAGCATTCATACTCATTATTCAATAAAAATTTTATTGATTTTTTCATTGCGCTTAGTATTCTATAAAATATAATAAAAGGTGCATTCCATAGTTCCATATTCTTTCGGAAATAATATCCACTATTTCTTGCTTTCAAAAATTGTACTCGCGTTGAATATTGTCCTCCACTTGCACTTGACACTTTATGATATAACTTTGCAGACGGGATAACATTTATTGGATATTCTTTTCTTATCACTCTTAAGCAAAAATCAAGATCTTCATAGTAGCCTGGATAGAAATTTTCATCAAATAGTCCAATATCTTTGAAGATATCAGTATGAATTAGTAAAGCACATCCTGGTAAAAAGTCTTGCCTATATACTTCTTTTGGAATTGAAGAGTTATTTTCAAGAGGTTTCTGCATTTCTAACAATAGTTTATTAATTCTTCCACCAATTGACCATATTTTTTCAGGTTCGTTTTCGTAAAAAATTACAGGGCCAGAAATATCTACTCTATCAGATGAATGTTTTATCAATTCATTTAACATAGTTCTTTCAGCAATTGTATCATTATTAAGTAATAATACTTTTTCTGCTCCTTGATGAATTGCGATTTTTATTCCGACATTCATACCCCCTGCATATCCAAGATTTTTTTTATTTGCAATAATTTGTATTTCTGGAAAAGTATTCCGTATGTGATTGATTGAATTATCTGTTGAATGATTATCAACAATTATTATGCAAAACTCCTTATATGTTTGATCATATAATGATTTTACACATTCTATAGTATCATTTATTCCATTCCAGTTTAATATAATAATGAATGTATTACACATTGATTAAGTATTCCAATTATCCTCGGGTTTTTACTATCTAGTTTATTGTTATGTTATTTCATAATAGTACCAAAATTGCTTAGTAATTTATCAAAAATCTTTACCAAATAATCCCAATCGCTTCTAATTTTATGCCTAATTTTGATATTATGCGGGTAACTATCGATAAACTTAACCATAGCTTCAGCTAATGATTGTGCATTTTCTGGTTCAACGATTTGAATTTTCTCTCTATTTTCCTTTCTAATCCCTTCGGCAACAATGTTAGTTACAATCATGGGTAAACCAAATCCTAGCGCTATGCTGGCAGATCCGCTTTGAGTAGCGCTTGTATAAGGGGCGATCAAACAATCGGCTGCAGTGAAGAAAAGCTCAATTTTTTCGTTTGGGATGTAATAATCATGAATAATAACTTGTTCTGAAATATTTTGTTCTTTGATCAATTGATGATATATTTCAATATTTTCCCAAAACTCTCCCGCAACAATTAATTTTGGATGGTAGCCTTTTTTCTTGATCATACCCATGGCATTAATTAAATATTTTAGACCTTTATATGGCCTTACGAAACCAAAGAAGAGGAACACCGTTTCATCTGTATCCAAACCTAATTGCCATCTAGCTTCAAGGGATGAGGGAGCTTTCTGAGAAGTAAAATTATATATTGGATGTGCGCATTCTTCTATCACTGTTTGAGGGAATAGATTTTGTAATCGTTCCTTTTCTTTTGGAGCTTGGACAATAAAATAATTTGAAGAGTTCAAGGCTAATTTTGTGAGAAATTTATCAAATAAACCTTCTTCATGTGGTAGGACATTGTGAATGATAAATGTAATTTTGGTTTTCTTTTGTTTAATAAGCCATGAAAGAACGGAATACGCTGGTCCTGTAAACGTCGTCCACCATTGGAAAACAACCAAATCCGGTTCATGTGATCTAATATAACGAGCTGCCTGCCACCAAGTGATGGGATTGATTGGATCCAGAAGATATTTTGCAGATGCATTCTTATTTTCCAGATCAGGTTCTTTATCCGATTTTCCTGGATAGAGCCAGAGAGGATACAGTTTCTTAAATGATATGATTGTGTGTTGGATTTTTGAATCGTTTAACGCTTCAGATAATTGGTCTGTATAGTGTGCGATGCCGCCACGAAAAGGTCTTACTGGGCCAATTACGATCATTTTCATAAGATAGAAATATCCAGAAAGTAACTTATCTTATTCGAAATATCCATACACCGTCTTGATGATAGGCGATTTCAAAGATCGGATTATCGGTAAGCATTTCAGGTTTGAGGAAAGGCGCTGGGTTATTGATCCTTCCACGTTGTTGTCCAATGAAAATATAGTCCACTTGTCTTTCTTTGAGAAGGTTAATTACTTCAGGATGATTGATCCCTTTTTCGATGATCTCTGCTGTTAGATAATTTATCCACTTATTATAATCTGGCGAGGGTCCTTCTTCGCTACCATAAAGTAGAGGTGGGAGCGTGGTTTGTCGATTGACAATCAGAGGTATCCACCAGCCAGCATCAGCTCCTGCGATGAGACTATTACCATAAGCGGGAAATGAAATTACTAGAAATCGGTCATTGCTGTTTGTGTTCTCTAGAATCCATTCAAATGCTCTCTGATCTGGATCAGTTACGAATGTGTGATAATTGATTTCTATATCGAAAAAGCGTCTACTAGCACCGTGAAATGCACTTAATAAACCAATTGTGATGATTAGTATGGTGAGGAATACTTGTTGTCTGGATTGATTGGTGAATAAATGAGGCAGAAACCAATTGTCATTATGCAACCATTTAATCAACCAACTTGAGCCTACCGCGAGAATAATGCTTATGGGTATATAGGCGGCGATGAATACGGCAAAATTGGTTAGGGTACCAGCGCCGGGAAGA
>Ga0172370_10006205_pt1 | contig 15093 bp, 14 predicted proteins | sample LakKiv5m_FD_114538 | JGI IMG/M metagenome (GOLD analysis project Ga0172370, IMG submission 114538) | Freshwater microbial communities from Kabuno Bay, South-Kivu, Congo - kab_022012_11.5m | ecosystem: Environmental > Aquatic > Freshwater > Lake | place: Democratic Republic of the Congo...
CAACAGGCACTCACGCTACCGGATGCGATGGACCAACTGATTCGCGCGACTCCGTACATCGGTGTTCCGTATCAGCGGGTTACGACCGCTCTTCGAAACAAGCAGAAAACCGGAAGTGGGTTCAGCTACATTCCCTCTATGTTCGGGGCGACGCAACCGGCGCCGAACATGCGCGGGATGGTGCCTCTATCTCCCAGAATCCCAAAAGTGTCGCGTGCATCCATGGCTCCGAAGTCTCGTGCGAAACGTAGGGGTTCTATGATTCGCAAGACTGGGAACATGACCCGTACCGGAATGCTGCTTAGCTATGGGCTTCTGGATACATCTACGACGCGCAATCCGCACATCTCCTCGACGGTGAGCAATCAGTATCTCGATACAGGGCATGTCCAGAACCAGATTCAGGTCCTGTTGGACCAGAGGCGGCAAAGCCTCAACTGAGCAAAAAAAAGGGAGGCGCGATGCCTCCCTTTCTTTTAGTACTCTTCGTCTCTTGCAAGTTCGAGTTTCGGAACTTGCATTTCTATCGTGTCCGGATAGATGGTCAGTCCCTTCTTCGGTGCGATGGTCGTGTTCCAGAACGTCCTGCTCTTCCGGATGAGGTCCAGAAGCAGGTAGTTGTCCCGCATGACCATGTACATTCGGAGTGTCCAGTCCTTGTCGTGCAGCGCCGCCATGAATCCGAATGGACTCCCAAGACCCAGCATCTGTTGCTGGAGCTGGCAGTAGTAGTACGCCGGGATGCCGTAGTGCTTGCTGGCGATTTCGCATCGTTTGTCCGCCTGCATGTCGTGTGGTATTGCCGGCGGTTTCACCATCATTCCAGGCGACCAGCTCTTCGTCCAGTCCCAGCCCTTCTCTCCATATGGCGAGACCATTTTCGCTTCTATAGGAATGAATTTCCCGTGCATCTTCGCGATGCCGTCGAAGTTCACGGTCAGCCACGGGTACATCGCGATGCGGTACATGTCCAGAGGTTTCTCGACCTGCAACTGCAGTGCGGTCTCTGCTTTCATCAGGATTAGTGGTTCGAGGTCCTTGCCCTTGCGGACATTGGGCTTCTCTGCGATTTCCATGTTCTTCAGGGTCTGTCCTTTGGCGAGTTTATCTTCGATGAGTTCCTCGATTTTCGCCCATGGGTTTGTTCCTAGGATGACTGAGGAGTCCGAGGCTCCGATTCCGTTCCGGCGGATGTCTGCGAACTGTGCTTCCGACAGTCGGTAGGCGTTCTTCATATCCACGGTGCAATGCTTCAGGATTTCTTCTTCACAAGCGAACATGGTTCCTCCTATTTTACGTTCTTGAATTTCGAGTAGTGGATGGCGTGTCGGATGGCGTCGATTTCGTGGATGCAGACGGGTTTCACCCCAAGTGCGGTTTCGCAGGCGAAGTGCCGACCGTCCCGGAAGATGTAGCCCTTGTGCATCAGGATTCCGTTTGCCCATCGGCTTTTCACTTCATGGGCGGGTTGCATCGTCACGGGGATGTCCATCTCATCGCAGCAGACCTTCAGATATCCGATGAGTTGGCTCGTCTCCATGTGGCTGTTGATATGCGTGTCGGCACGCGAGGCATATATCAGGTAGTCTTCGATGACGATGGCGAGTTGTCCGGGGGTCTGTTCGTGCGCCCATTCGATGAATTGCTTGTGTGCTCTCCAGTAGGATGTCGGTTTGTCGTAATCGGTCGCCAGCAGGCAGTCCGATTGGATGATTCGGTCGGTCAGGGCGTTGAAGTAGCAGATTCCCGAGGTTCCCTTTCCTTCGAGATAGGCTCCCGAAGGGTCGATTGCCAGTATGCGGTCTCTCATTGAAGTTCCTCTCTGGCATGGACGTCCTTCTTCTCCGCCCATGTCGTCTTGGTGTAGGCCATTTCCGCCACGATGGGAATCATTGCGTCCGGCCAGTCCTCCATGATGCGTTTGAATTCGAAGAAGATTTCCGGCGGGTCGTCTTCGTGCCACTCCCAAGAGAGTTCATCATGGATGTTCATCTGGAATCTGGATTTGATTATCGGGTTGCGTGTGCAGAATTCCCATATCTCTCGAATCTTGGTCTTCATCAGGAATGCACCGGAGCCTTGGATGAGCATGTTGATGAGGTTGTGCCCCGATACGTTGAAGTATTTCACTCCGAACAGATTCGGTATCGCTGGTGTCGAGTTCACGATGGAGTAGCAGTATTCATGATAGGACTTCACTCCAGGGAAGGCCATGTAGTAGGCGTCGTTGATTCGGTTGATTTCTTCGTTCGTCTTGTCTGGGAACATGTTCTTCATCTGTCCGAATCCTGCTCCGTAGTTCTTCGCGAAGTTGATGGTCTTTCCGATGGACCGGTACTTCTTGAATTCCGGATGCGTTTCGTCGATTCCGAATGCGTATTTTGTCGTCGCCGCGTGTACGTCTATTGGTTTCCAGATTTCCATGGTGGATTCTTCAAGGTACCATGGCATATCATGCCAGTGTGCCAGATGCACTGGGTTTTTCGGGTCGAATCGTCCGAACGTGTCGGAAACGCAGCCAAAGGGCATATATGCTCTGCAGAGGTTCTTTTCAGGGTCGCCGACGAGTATGGTGTAGACCGCTTGGATACGGAGTTCGATTTGCGAGTAGTCAAGGTACACGATTCCTTTCCATTTTCCGCCTGTGGGACGAACGAGTCTGCGGGGAGTGAACAGTTCTCGTCCGTCTTTCGTATTGACGCCTTCTCTGGGGAATTGTTGGAACGCCGAGGTCACGCGACCGGACACCGCTCCGACCTGATTGATGGTCGTATACAAGCGTGTGTCCAGAGCGAGGTCTCGTTGGAAGCGCAGGATGTAGGCTGAGTACCACTTCTCCAGCGTGCGGAGTTCCTTCAGCGTGTCGAGGAACAGTATCGCTGGATTCGTCGGGTCCGCTGAACGCAGGTTCGAGGCTATTCTGGCGAGCTCCTGTTTCTGCGTTGTCATGACGTTGATGCCGAACTTCTCACTCAATGTCTTCGCGATGACCGCGTGCTGTCCAATCTTCATGTCGACGCCACTGGTCATCTGCAGTACGTTCCGCCGGTCGAGGATGTATTCCTTCATTCGGAGTCTGGACGTTTCCAGATATTCTGCATCGACGTCGAATCCCACCCGTTCCATGTCCAGCAATGGAATGATGAGGCTGTTCTCGATTTCGATGCCTTTCCAGTTCTTCCGCACGTCGATGATGGGAATCAGGGACTCGTAGACTTCCAGTGTCAACTGGATGTCCATTCCCGCGTAGCGTAGGAGTGTTTTTCGGTCGAGGTCGTTGTACCGGATGTCCTCCGACTCCACCATCGCCACGACTCGGCTCTGGAGATATTCGGGCAGGGATTCCTTCCATGCGATGTAGGCCGGCTTCGCCGATGCGGGTAGGTCGGTCCAGTCCATCACCTTGTCCTTGAAGAATTCCTCCAGGGCTCCGATGCTCCAGCTCTTTCCGAGTCTGGCCGGAGGTGGCGGGCATTTCTGCATGATGGTCTTCAGACGGGCGTTCATGCTCTTCGCGATGTTGGTCTGCTCCAGTCCGAGCAGTTTGTTCAGTTCTCCGGCTCCTCGGTCGATGAATCGTGCTGCGTATTCCTTCAGACCCATCGGTGGCCCGCCGTTGTCTTCCTGCACGTTGTCCGACCCGTATCGGATGTAGAACATGGTGTCCGTTAGGTTGTTCTCGCGATAGTCGAATCCGAGGTTCTTCAACATGTGCAGGTCGAACTTGATATTGTGGCCCACGACCTTGTCCATCTTCTTCGCACGGCTGAGGAACGAGCGGATGACCTTCATTCCCAGACCGGGATGTGCTTCTAGGTCGATGGAGAACGCGACGCCCCGGTCGATGAGATTGTCCGTGTAGAGGTATCCGAACTGGAAGACGAACGGCGTGCTCTTGATGATGTGCAGGCCGTTCGTTTCCGTGTCGATGGCGGCCACGGTTGGATGGTGCAGGTCCATCTCGATGAAGATGAGGCTTGCTTCTTCTGTGGTTTCGATGATTTCCTGTGTCCAGCGTCTCATGGTTCGCCTACTCTCTTGGCTCGTGTGCTCCTCGTGATTCGCGTGATTCCGAGCCTGAATCGTTCGGTGGGTATGATTTCGAACTTGGTGAACTTGATGAACATCCCGGAAATGAGTCGGTTCATGATTCCGTTGTACTCATCGTTCGTCATTCCGGTGGCCGCTTGCAGGGTGTTCTTGGTCGTGTTCGAGGATTGTTCCAGATGCAGGAGCAGTGCCGGTGCCTTGATGAATAGTTCCTGCAACAGGACGATTCCTTCGTCGTCGATTTGGGAATACTTCTTCTCGTGCGTGACGTATTCCTTCAGGCGGAACACGTTGTTGTCGTAGATTTGGCGCATGAACTGCACCGCGAAGTCGATGTGCTCCTTTTCCACGATGATGTTCTCGAATTCGTCGTCTGTTGACACGAGGCATCCTGCGCAGGCGATGGCGAGGCGCAGCAGTTTCTTCCATGCCTCCGTTCCGAAGACCTTGATGTGACAGTCGAAGTCTTCGTTCAATTTGTTAGCTTCGGCTACCAAATAGAATCCTGTTTCTCGGTCGATGATAATCTGCTCGGCCTTTCGGCTCCAGACCCATCGCACTCGGGTTCTGTAGGCTTCCACGGGCATCGGTTCCATGGGTTCCCACATTGGGTCGATGCGGTTGCTTCCTCTGTCTCCTAGTACGAGCATGAGGTCGTATCGGGCGATGTCCTCTGCGGTCGGTACCAGTTCCGACAGGATTGCGATTCCGTTCGGGTATGACGCGATGGGTTTTGGTACGCCTTCTGTCGTTTTGACGTTGGTCAGTGAAATCATGCGTACGCACGCGGGTAGGGTCAGTGTTCCCGATACGCGTGTGATTCGGACTTCGTTCGAGGAGCGGATGTCCGTGAGTTCCTGTGTGACGTCCGCACGACTTTTTCCGAATTCTTCGAAGATGATAAGTCCTCGGTGGTTCTGAGGAATGAGTCCTGCTTTCGTCTGACTGCCGGAGGCCGTCTTGTTGGAGCCTCCAGTGAGTCCAGGGATGGTCGCTGCGTTTCCAGCGAGGGATGTGAATACGCCTAGTTCGTAAGTTTTGCGCATCATCTCTGCTGTCGATGATTTGCCCATGCGACTTTCTCCTACGATGATGGTGTCGAGGTAGGCACGGACATTCTTGAATCTGCCGAAATTGAAGTAGAGTGGTGTATTGTATGCCAGGTCGATGGTTTCGATGAGGGTGTTGTTGCCATTGTACCCGAGCAGGCCCTTGAACCGTTCGGATAGTTCGTGCATCTTCTCTGTCGGTGTTCCGCCCATCTTCCTGAAAATGTCGAGATGCGCTTTTGTGTCGTCGTTTAGTTTGAATGTCGTCACGGAGTCGTTGGCGTCTGTCGCGTGTGTGATAATCATGGTTAGCGATTGTCCGTGGTATGGATGCGGAATCAGTTTGAAGGTCACGAGATATTTTTTGCCGGATTCCAGTCTACATCCGATACTGTAGGCGAGATATTCCATGGGAGTTACATCGTCGGCCGAGGTCTCGAACATGTCGGTGATTACTGCTTTGAAGACGGTTTCTTTGGCTAGATTTTTCAGTTTCACGCTAAGTTCGTTCTTCGGCACGGCTGGTCTCACGAGTGCTCGCTGATGCGCGATGATGTCGCTTTCTTTGAAGTCGTTGTCCATCAGGTGCAGGATGTCACCACAGTTGTTCTCGTCCAGCATCCATTCTCTGACTTCGCCCATATGCATTGTCTCATCTTTGATGGGCGGACGGTATTTTTCCAGCATGTAGGCGCTGGGAATCATGAACGCCGACTCGTAGGTCGCGACGACTTGGATGTTTGCACGCATCATCCGGTGTGTGTTTTCCGGTTTCGCTGCCGAGCGTAAGTCCACTGTCGGATAGGCTTTCGCTTTGTCGTTCGGGTCTGGTTCGTATGGCGGTGTCGTGTTGATATATTGGATGAGGTCTTCCTTCTTCTGCCCATACTTGACGAAGAAGTCGGTGATGTCCTCCTTGTCTTCCTTGCAAATTTCGTGGAATCCCGTGACCAGTCGTACTTCTTTCGCAATTGGCAGCAGGAAGTTTGCTAGTCTTTTTCCACCGTTTTTTCCTGGTCCGTCGTTGTCATATACAATGGCGATTCGTTTTCCCGTGAACGCTAATGGCGTTGTTGGAGTCGCGCTTTCGCCACCGGTGAGGGTTATCGCGTTGAACCCGTTGGAACGGGCTACTGCCATGTCCTTCTCTCCTGCGCACAGGAGCGTCCATTTTTCCGGGGGCTGTGCTTTCCAGATGTCATACGGTAGGATGAGTCCTGCTACGGCTCCCGAGCGGGACTTGCATTTTGGGGTGTGCTCCTGGTTGTAGCTGCGTATGTCCATGAGTTTTTCGTGCATGAACACGGGGAACGCGATGGTTTCCCCGTCCTGTGACTTGATTTCTAGTTCGTCCAGAACGGCATCCGAGATACCATATTCGTTGGCCTTCTTCCTTGCATTGGCCGGTAGTTCGGGTTCCTTCTGCCATTCGTATCTGTTTTCGTTCTTCTCGAACAGATAGGCCAGCCGCACCGTGTTTCCCGGCGAGCTTCCTAGTATGGCTCTGATGAAGGTGTGTTCGTTGTGTCCTGTCCCGCAAGCCTTACAATGGAAGAGTCCTTCTAGCAGATTCACATGTGCGGACGGGTGATGTTCGTGATACCGCAATCCGGACGTGGAGGAGTGCTCGAAGGGGCAGCACACAGGCTGCTCCTTCGAGTTTTCCTCTAGACCGAAGTAGTAGCGGAGGAACGACATTAGAACTCGTCGTCTTGCGCCGGCGGGGGCGGAGGCGGAGCGGCCTTGGCCTTTGTTGGCTTCGGCTCTTCCGTCGGCGTCTCCAAGTCGAACGGCAGGGAGTTGTCTTCTTCCTCGACTGCGGTTCCGCTCACGCCACCGTCCCTGGCGTAGCAGTCCGCCCAATTCGAGATGGGAGCGTAGCCGCCTCTTGCGAAGGGTTCGACTTCTCCCCGGATGCGGCCCTTGTTGTCAGGAGCGTTCTTCACGTCCACGACGAGCTCGCGGCCGATTGCGAGCTTCATGATGTCGGTGAGTTCACCCTTCTTCAGGGTGTCCAGACCGGTGGCCTTCAGGAACTGTCCCAGCTTGAACTGGAGCGGCGGCTTTGGAGGTGTGCCGGGGTCGAAGAGGCTGTCGAAGATGCTTCCGCACGGCTTGTTCGCGTTGTCTCGCAGCTTGTACTGGAGATTCAGGTACATGCTGTTTGTCTTCGTGGACTGTCGCATTTCGGCTTTTTCGATTTTCGCCTTGTAGAATCCCGGCGGCGGGGCGGACATCGGGTTCATGGTTCCTCTGGAGGCTTCGAAATCGATAGGGGGCATGGTTATCCCTCCTTGCGGGTCGCGAGCAGGATGCTCTGGTGCAGGTTCGCCAGAGTCGACACGGCGTTCGCGATGACCGTGCCCTTGATTTCGCTTTCGCGGCTGAGTCGGCCGAGTTCCTTGCGGAGACGGTCGTTCTCCTGATTGACCGCGTCGATGGTGGCGCGGCACTGTTCGACGTTCTCGACCTGTTCGGCGAGCTGGGTCTTGAGGAACTTCAGCTCGTTGGCCTTCTTGTCGACGGGCTTGCGGGTCTTGACGACCTTCTCGGTGGGGGTCTCGGTCTCGGGGATGGCGGGGATGACAAGGTCGGGTTCGGCGGTCTTCTTCTTGGCGGGCATGGTTTCCTCCTTGCGTTGCTTCGTCTATGCGACGAGCTGGTTGAACAGCAGTTTCAGGTCGTGCAGGGTCATGTCGGGAAGCTTCGTCGCTTTCAGTCCCGCGTTCTCCTTCAGCAGTTCCCAGTATGGCTGTCTGCTCTCCTTGTCGGCGTTGATGTGGTCCTTGACTGCCTGGATGTAGTCCTGCCTCTGCGCTTCCAGAAGTTCCGTGGGGTCTGCGCCTTCGGCGAGATACGTCCTGAGCTGTTCGAGAAGTTCGGGCGTGAAGTCGTATTCCTCGTTCTTCTTCAGGATGGCGTATCTGGATTTCTCGACCATGGCCCGAGGCGGAATGCCTCTGTCCCCGTCGCCGGGGAAGACCATCATGAGCACGAGGTCGGGCTCGTACTTCAGGTCGGGCATCTGAATCTGCTGTTCCCCGAGCGATTTCACCTCGTTCTTGCCGGTGATTTCGTTCAGGGACATCTGCATCTTTTCCTTCACGCGGACGGTCGTGATGATGTGGACGTGCGGGCTCCGGATGAGGTCCATCAGGGCGGCCTTCTCGGCGACGACCTTTTCGTCACCCCATGCCGTGTACTTGCTGGATGCTCCTCCCTTGGTCTGAAGAGTCGTCACCATGTCGAGGATGCCACCCTTGTATTGCCAAGCGTGGCTGATGCTGTCCATGATGACGGTCTTCGCTCCGAGGCGAATGGCGGTGTCCCGGAGTTCTGCGTAGTTGCGGGGGTTGAATCCATCTTCGGCCAGCAGGTCGACGACATTGAACTCCTCGACGGTGTCTCCCGTGTGCAACGGGAGTCCGGTGAACAGGTCGAGCGACCGGTTCTCCGTGTCGATGGCGTAGATGTCGCCCCAGTGCTTGTCCGAGAGAGCGTGTGCGATGGCGAGCGCGAGACCGGACTTTCCGTTTCCGGACAGTCCGCCAATCATGATGCTCGCTTTGCACTGGATTCTTTGGGCCTTGCGGAACTTATTGGCTGTTGCCATTCTTTCTCCTTTCCATTCTTTCCCGGAAGTCGTTGACCACGTCCGTCTCCGTCTTCCGCTGTGCGATGAGTTCGTACAAGGATTCGTCGTAGGAGTCTCGCATCATCAGTTCGATGATGAGATGTCCTTTGTCGGCCTTGTCCGGCGTCGTCGCCACGAACCGGTCCTCTGCTTGCGCGATGTCGCCTACTGGTGGGTACTTGTCGGTGAATATGACGCATTGCGCGGTATCCAAAGTAAGTGCTTCCTTCCCCGCGTCGATATTCACCAACAAGAATTTGAGTCTCCCGTCCTGGAAATCCAGTCTGAGTTCCTCACGCCGCCGTGTCGGCGTTTCTCCGATAATCATCCCGACCTGTCTTTGGTGTTTTTTTTCCACTAGGCGCAGGAACGAGGTGAATTTGGAAAACAGGATTGTGGGCCGGTCGGGGTAGTCCTCGATGTACTGGTCAATCCAGTCCATCTTGGGCGAGTTCCCCGGTAGGCCGATGAGTTCTGGAGCGAGGCATATCTGTCGATATCGCACGAGGCGGTCCAGCACGCCCTGCACGACGACGTTCTCCGTCTCGAACCATTCTTCGAGTTCGGCGAGTTGCTTCTTCTGTCTGTCGGTCAATGGCAATCGGATTCTCTGGTAGTCCTTCTCCGGTAGCCAGCGCATGACCTCCTTGCGCTTGCGCGATACCGCGAACCGCGCCAACTCCTCTTGGAATATCGGTTCCAGTCCTGCACGCAATGGTTGGATGTCTCTGAATGTCCGCATCGTGCCTCCGGGTACGAACACCCGTTTGTCGACGTATCCGAAGTAGGTCTCGATGAAGTGCCAGTAGGACCGGTATTCCTTTGGATACAGGAAGTTCAGGATGGACCATATCTCGTGGGCTCTGCCCGGTGCCGGTGTTCCCGTCAGGGCAAGTCGATAGGGAATGTTCCTGCACAGGAATGCGGCCTGTGCCTGTTTGGACTTCGGGTTCTTGATTCGATGGGCCTCGTCGAGGATGATGGCTTCCGGATTCCGAGCGAGGACCTTCATGATTTCTCCGTCGGTCTTCTGGGTCATCTTCAGCGTGCCGTAGGACACGATGAGCCCGTTTGTCCATTCCTCGATGAGCTTGGCTCGTTTCGCTGGTGTTCCGACCAGTGCGACGCAGGGCTTCCCGAGCCATCGTTCGTATTCATCCTTCCACTGGTAGACGGCTGATGCGGGACAGACCACCACGACCTTCGTCAGGCCCTTCAGTTCGATGGTTTTCAGCGCGACCGGCGTCTTTCCGGTTCGCTGTTCCGAGAAGTTGGCGGCTGCAGGCAGAGCGGCGAGGAACTCGGCGTCTTCCAGTTGGTAGGGCCTAAGCATTCCTCTTGTGAAGGAAGCTCATGAAGTCTTCCATCGTGTCGAACTCGACGACCTTCGCGTCGGGTAATGCTGGACCTTTGCGAAGTCGGTCAATTAATTCGTGGATTCCCTGGCGTCTTTCTTCGTCGTTTTCTGCCTGTTTCAGAATGTTTTCCACTGCCGAACAGTGCTGTCTCATGTAGTTCAGATAGTCCTTCAAGGCGAAGAGTTGTTCTTGGGATAGAGTTACGGACCTTGTATTCGAGAATGGCGATGGCGATTCGGATTCGTTCTTTTTCACTTGGTATTCCCTCCATGGGTTTGAAATTGAGACATCCGGTGCCTCTTTGGCATCTGGTCGTGTAGGACGGGTTCGCGTAGCAGACGCAGAGGTCGCAGTGCCTTGGATTGCACTGTCGATTGGCACTGCATCTGAGACAGGAACTCAACCTTTTATCCTGAAGGGGTCCGAGGGCACTTTCGTCGCATTGGGTGCCTTCTCCTCATCAGGATTGAGGGGTATATAGCCATAGACGAAAATAGGGCCTTCTCTCGCTGAACCGGTGTCCAGAGTCTTCTGGAGAGCGGCCAGCATTTGAGAAGTCCCTACGGACTTCGCGTTCTGTGAGATGTTCCGGGTCATCTTCTTGAGTTCGGTTTGCCGGAGGAGCTGGTGTTCTTCGTTCAGCCAGTCCGATACCGCTGGATTCGTGAGGAAGCGTCGCCATTCGGCGGCTGTGTAGGTCGTTCTTGATTCGAGTTCATAGTGACTCATGAACAGGGCGTCGTTTCCTAGTTCGTTGAAGGCGTCCTGCAGGTTCTTGAGGTCCTGTTCACCCGCTTTCCATTCAAGGTCCATCATGGGCGACTTCCTCCTTGTGGAACACTGTTGTGGACATCTCTCGGAACGAGGACATGAACTTGGATATGGTCTCAGTCTCATTATAACCATATCGAGGCATGTATTCGCAAGGGTCTTTTCCATATTCCTTCAGCAGTTTGTAGACGGTCGACTGGCCTCGTCTGGACATCAGCATGACGGTCTTCATCGGAGCTCCGGCCATGTATAACAGGATGACGGTTTCTGTCGGGTCTGGCCGGAGGGCTTCTGATTCCATGATGGTATCCCGCACCGCTTTCTGGAGATGTAGGGTCGTCAGGTCGAACAGCGTTCCGAAGGATTCCACGAAGTCGTAGATGAATCCGGGGTCCGGTTTCAGTTTCATCAGGGTGCGGATGAGGAAGTAGAACTGGATTTCCCGAAGGCGTTGGAATTCCTTCGGACTGAACAGGTAGGTCGGTCTCTTCTTCTTCGGCATGGTTTCTCCTTGCTGGCATCGCTTGCCTTCCCGAGTGATTCGCCGAGTGGGCACTCGCCGTGCGACGCAGCGTAGCCGCAGGCGGAGTGAGGAGCTGAGGCGGTGTGCCTCTCGGCGAACCCTGGGTCGGGATGTTGGTCGGGTCGTTGCCTCCATGGTCTATGGGAGGCCCGTTGCCTTCATCCGGATGATTTCGATGAAGGGTTCTGGTATGTTCCGATGCCTGTCTTGCACTACTTGTCCTATCTATAATTTATGGAATTATAGATGTGATACGATTGGAAGTCGTTTCCTTCGCTTTTCGCGGAAGGCCCTTGACGCTTGTTACGTCAAAAGGTAATCCTAGTGCCTATCTTGGGTTTAGGATGTTCTTCACGATGGCTCTGAAGTTCAGGTCGGAGTATTCCTGTTCGTAGGACCGGATGGTCTTCTCCATCCATTCCGGTTCGATGCTGGCGAACCATGCTCTTTCTCCGTCCAGCTTGCGTGTGTTCTCGATGTCCCATGGACGGCCGGCCGCGTTGTCCTTCAGGAACGCGAAGAGCATCGAGCGGAATCTTGCTTTCCTTCTGTGCCCGATGGTCAGGTTGCACTGGTCATTGTACATGATTCCGAGATTCCAGTTCGAGCCAGCCGATGAGCCGAAGCGTGTTTTCTCGTGCTTGATTCGAAGCGGGGTTGGGTCCAGCACGGCGTTGATGATGCTGATTATCTCGATGGGTGTGAATTTCTCCCGGCATGAAATCAGTATGTCGTCCGCGTATCGGGTGTAGATGAACCGTCTGTTGTTGAGGTTGAACAGCGTGCTGGAAATCTTGTAGTCGATGGGCAGCATTGCCAGATTCGACAGCAATGGACTGGTGACGGCTCCCTGTGGCAGGGCGTTTTCGAGGAAGCATGGTTCCAGCAGTTTCGTCCAGCGGTCCAGATTCCGGTTGTAGTATTCCCTGTCTGGTTGATGCCGGTTCATCGCGCCGTTCTTCATGAGCTGGTCCAGCACGAATTCCTTGGTCAAGCTGGGGAAGAAGTCCTTCAGGTCGAGTTTCAGGAACCAGCGGCTGCTGTTTCGCTGATGGCGGATGAGCGCGTCCTTTCCCGTGCGATGCTGGACGTAGGCGAAGGCGCAGTCGTGGGGCAGGACCTTCACTGTGGTCAACAGCCAATGGTTGATTTCCCGCTGGCGGTTCTTCAGAGCTTCCGACGGAGCGCAGATGGTCCGGAGTCCGCCGGTCTTCTTCGGGATGTGGAAGGTCTCGTATTCCTTGGTGATGTCCGGATGCCTTCGGATGAATTTCTGACTTTCGATGACTTCCCGCTGGATGGTCTTGTCTCCACGGACCATCGTCCTGATTCCCGCGTTGAACAAGCGGAAGTCCGAATGCCGTCTCGTGTAGGTCCGGAAGAAGTGTTCCGAGTGCTCTGATTTGAAGTGTCGACTTGTGATGCCGTAGATTTCATCGAAGAACTTCTGTGTGTTGGTCTGGACCTCTTCGGGTGTGTATTGCGACAATGTCGTGACGTAGACGTCCATGGTTCCTCCTGACGGTCTGCCGGTCTCCTGAAGGCAATGCTTCCTGTAGTCTTCATCAGTGACGACGTCATCTCCTCGAACTATGCTCTGATGGGGTGATGTCGCTGCTGTGTCCGACTGAGGACAGCTTGCTTTCGGAGGTGTTTTCTGGTCTTTTGCGAGCTGCGGGTGCTGCGGCTGGCCGGAATGTGTGTCATCTCCGCCTTCCATCGCTGGTTCGTCCGGATTTTCCCTGGATCCCGTGCGTGGGGCTCGTCTTGACCAAATGTCCACTTCGCTGTTCGCGGAAGCGTCCTTTCTTTCGAAGGGATATGCACCGTCTTCTAGTATGCGTCCAATGTGAACGCGATGTGGTCGATGAGAATCATCTTCTTCACGGGTTCTCCTCGGATGTATCCGATGAAGTTCGCGATTCCGGCCGATACGATGCCCCTGACCGTCGTGATGACGGACAGGGTGGTTCCGCATGCGCTGACTGGGCTGGCCGCCCTGGCTTCCTCGTTGGTGAACTGGAGCGAAGCGATGAATGCCTCCTTCTGCTTCTGGTTCGTCCAGTCCGCTCCGTAGTGCTGGGCATCGCCCAAGCGCATCCGGAAGTCCCACATGCTGAGAATCTGTGGGTTGTCCTTGTTCATCTCGACGAGTCTCTTCAGTACGTCCGCGTTGTCCGCCGCGAGGAAGACGTGCCCAGCGAGAGGATGTTCCTGCCATCCTGTCTGGACGACACGGATTTTGGCATCGTTGTTTATTTCCGTGATGGTCTGGTAGACCGCATGGACCTTCGGCATTCCGACTTGTCGCTGGTAGAACATCTGGTTCGCGATGTTGTGTGGTTCGACCTTGTCGAAGTCGTAGAGCACGAATTTCTCGATGCCCAGACGGGCGAGTGTCTCCGCGACGGTGGAACCGATGGCTCCGCATCCGATGATGTGGCACGGCTTCTTGACGTCGCGGGGTTCGAAGTATTCCGCGTGTTTGGTGATGTCAAGTCGTCCGGTTCTAGTCACGGTATCCGCTGAAGTATCCATTATACCTCCCGTTACTTCCGTATTCTTCGAACTGCAGTTCCCTTTGTCGGTTCTGATGTGCTGTTCTTTCTGCGGGTGTCCACGCGATTTCCGGCAGTTCCGTTCCGTACACCGTCAGGGGGACTCCTGCGTAGCTTACTTTTCCCGAACGTGTGTATTCGAAGTCGTTGTTCTTCCTCTCGACTTGCGTATTGAATGTCGGGATTTCGATTTTTTTTTGTCCGAGTGGCGTTTTCTCGATGAAGTCGAGCTGTTCGGCGGTCCAGAGGTCGATGTCGTTCCCTGCCGAGTCCACGAATGAGAGCACGATGTCTTTCTCCTCGTAGATGAGGTTGTTCTGTACGTCGTACAGGTTCACCCAGATTTCCTGGCGCTTGTTCATGATGAAGAAGATGTAGTAGTCCCGGATGTTCGTCAGCAGTTTCTGGTAGAATGTCGTGTCTGCCGCTGATGGCGTCGACTGCATGTTGACGTGCGAGTGGCCTTGTCCCTTCATCCGTTCGAATGTCGCGTCGTCGATGGAATTGAGCCATATGGGGTACTTCTCGTCGTTGCTGTCCACTGCTGTTCCGTTGACTTCCTGTGGGTACATCAGGAGGTCCGTCACGATGAAGTGGTCCGTTTCCGGTCGGTCTATGAGACAGTGCCATGCGAGTTCCGTCGAGCAGGAGCCGACCAGCGATATCATCTTCACCAGTGCGTCCGACGTGATGTCGATGCGTGGTTTCAGCAGGTCCTTGACGGCGGCCTTGAATAGGTCCGAGATGTCCCATGAGAGGTTCATCTTGGTGTCGCATGCCTTCACGTTCTCCAGCGATTTCCGCACGGTCTCCATGATGGTCGGGATATAGGCATCAATCTTGATTGGCTTCATCGGCGCACTCCTTCATGAACTGCTTGATGCTGATTCTCTTTCCTGTCGCGTTCTCCACGATTGCCATCGCCTGCGGGTATTGGGACGAGTCGGATGACGTGATTTTGTTCCATGTGGCCCTGATGACTGTCGGGTCCGAGAAGTTGAGGTTCGCCACTGAAGCGATGATTTGTTCGATTGCCGTTTCGTAGCGCATTTCCTCGATGGCTTGCAGAATGTACGGCTTGTTGTTTCCCCAGCAGTCGTACTGGTCGATGTGCGTGTTCGGTATGGCGTTGAAGAACCGGTCGTTTCCG
>Ga0172370_10006207_pt1 | contig 15090 bp, 16 predicted proteins | sample LakKiv5m_FD_114538 | JGI IMG/M metagenome (GOLD analysis project Ga0172370, IMG submission 114538) | Freshwater microbial communities from Kabuno Bay, South-Kivu, Congo - kab_022012_11.5m | ecosystem: Environmental > Aquatic > Freshwater > Lake | place: Democratic Republic of the Congo...
AAAAAGAGCCAGGGAAAAAGAAAATCAACTCCGTGTTTCTCTGTGTAATCCGTGTCTCCGTGTTTATTTTTTTTACACGGAGGCACAGAGATTACCGAGAGACACATAGGAAAAAGGAAAAAGAGCCAGGGAAAAAGGAAATCAACTCCGTGTTTCTCTGTGTAATCCGCGTCTCCGTGTTTATTTTTTTTACACGGAGGCACAGAGATCATCGAGAGATACATAGGAAAAAGGAAAAAGAGCCAGGGAAAAAGGAAATCAACTCCGTGTTTCTCTGTGTAATCCGTGTCTCCGTGTTTAATTTTTTACACGGAGGCACAGAGATCACCGAGAGACACAGAGAAAAAAAGAAAAAGGAATATCCAAACTTCGGGATTGAATGTTAAAAATTCAGGATTTGACTATTTGGGTATGAATTTCCAGCACCTGTGGAAGTAACATTTCCTGGCCGTTGTTAGAGATAATATAGTTGGCAAACTTTCTTTTACTTTCTTCCGTCCATTGGTTTTTTACCCGTGCTTCTACCTGCGCTCTGGTTGCCTTGTCACGTTTCATAACTCTTTCTATCCTGATTTCTTTGGGGGCTGTTACAAGAATTGTGCGCTCAAGTTGTGTATAAAAACCAGACTCGAAAATGATGGCAGCCTCGTAAATAACGTATTTACAATCAGACATACCGGCACTCCAGTTTATGAAATGATTTCTCACCTCAGGATGAATGATGTTGTTTAGTTTTTGCAATTGCGCAGGATTGTTAAAAACAGCAGAAGCCAGGATGGTCCGGTCAACACAGTTGTCTTTCACAATTTCCTCTCCGAAGATATTCACTAATTGGGAGATAATGTGCTGTGCATCAAGGATTTTTTTTGCTTCAATATCAGCGTTGAAAACCGGAACTTCAAGTACTTTGAATATTTCAGAAACCAGTGATTTGCCACTTCCGATGTTCCCTGTAAGGCCAATCCGTTTCATTATTTTAAAATTATGAACTCAACCTCAGCAGGTTCTATTTTACTTATTCTTGTAAAGTCAGGTGAATTACGGATTTTAACCTTCAGCTTTTTGTCGTGGGTTTGCGAAATTTCCGAAACATCCACCACGACAAAAAACAACTCCGGATTTAGTTTCTTAAAATCGATAAGAGCTACGTGGCAGGTAATATTTACCTTGTCAGGAAACAGTTTTAGCCGGTAGTTTTTAGGGTTGTTAATTATTTTAACAGGAACCGTGATGTCGCTCTCTGTAAACTTTTCTACCTGAATGGTCACCCTTACTTCAGATGGATCGATTTCAAGATTTTGAATTCCTGCGGGTTTAACCAGCATTAATTCTTCACTTACAGTTTCGCTAAGGTTTGTAAATGAAGCTTTTTCGGTCGAAATTTGTCTTATCGAATCAATCTGGGATGGTAGCCCTGAAATGGTAACCTTTGATGGTGAAATTTTCACCGAATCATACATAAAATACTGCTTCTTGAATTCGGTTTTAACATTGGCTACTACTGGCACCGTTCTGGAACCTTCGTTTGAAAACTGAAACAAAATTGTGTCGGGAAACACCGAAACAATATCTCCTTTAATTCCGTAATTTGAAATCAGGCTGTGAGCCCAGTTACTTGTGTTTACGGTAATTTCGTAAACTCCACCATGCCTTCTGATGCGATGTTTACTCAGGTCAATGGTAAAAGGCTCAATGTTGGATAAATATTTATGTCCAAGGAGCAGGAATCCCTGTTCGTGCACCTCCACCTTAATGGTGCTGTCAACTTCGTTAATCAGTACTTTACCTTCGGGTACCCCGCTGTATTTTAATGGGAAAGTGATTTGTGTGGTAAAAGTTTCCGACAATTTTATCATTATCCAGATCATCGCCGAAATGGCAAGGCAAATGATGAAAACAGTTGTTTTGTACCTGTTATTTTCACTTTTTGCTCTGAACATCTGTAAAACTGAGTTTAGTTGTAAATCCCATTCAAATCTTCGGGCTGTTCTACATCAATCCCTTAAAAGAAAAACCAAAATGCTCAGGCTGATTACTTTGGTTGTTCAGCTAACTGGGATGAGTTGTCCATAGCAGCGGCTGATTTTTCGATTCTTAATTTTCCAAGGCCTTCGGTTTCAATAATCAGGGTAGTTTCCTGAACTTCAAGGATTTTACCATGAATTCCACCTATGGTAATGATTTTATCTCCTTTTTTCAATCCTTCCCTGAATTTCTTCTGGTCTTTCGATTTTTTCATTTGTGGCCTGATCATAAAGAAATAAAACACCACAATCATTAAAAGAATCATGATGAAAAAAGAGGCACCACTGCTTTCCTGGCCCTGCTGCTGTTGCATTAAAAAAATGAAATTCAAAAAATTTGTTGTCATATTCAATTAATTATTAATTATTTACAATTTTCATTTTACATGTTTTCAGGCAAAATAACCATTGCTTTAATTTTCAAAACTTTGCTGTTGGGTTGGGTATTTGATACCACAGTTACGGTTTTACTTTGAAAACCCTTGCGGTTGTTGCTGTCGAAGGTAACCTGAATGGTTCCTTCACTTCCGGGACTTACAGGGTCTTTTGTAAATTTTGGGACAGTGCACCCGCAACTGGAGCTTACATCGGCAACTATTAAATCGCCATCGCCTGTATTTTTAAATCGAAAAGAGAAAGTAACCTTTTCACCCTGAATAACTTTGCCAAAATCATGTTCATTATCAGTAAAAGTGATCTCTGGCATCCCTTTCTCAGAAGCCTTTCCTTCAGCCGATCTTGGATTTTTCACCATATCGGCGGGGTATTTTAATTCACTCCCCGACTGATTTTTACAACCAGTAGTAAAAAGCCCGATAACAGCAAAAATCAATAATGCTTTTCTGATCATTTTAAAAATTTCTGGACGCAAAACTAACAAAAATCATTGAGTCAGGTTTCATTTTTCAATTGAGTTTATACCGGAGTGAGGAACTTCCAAATGTCCGGGTTCCATTTTTTTTACTTTTGTCATCGTTTTTTAAGAAAAAAATAAAATTATGAGGATTTACCTTGTGGGTTATATGGGTGCCGGGAAATCGACCATTGGCAGGCAACTGGCTACTTTGATCGGTTTTACAGGCATCGATCTGGATGAAGTTTTTGAACAAACCTACAAGGTAGCTATCATTGATTTTTTCAGGAAGTATGATGAAAAAACTTTCAGGCAATTGGAACAGAAGCTGCTTTATGATACATTTTCACTTGAAAATCATGTAATTTCGACGGGAGGAGGAACAGCCTGCTTTTTCGACAACATGGACATGATGAACCAACACGGAGTGACGGTTTATGTAAAAATGCACCCCAAATCTTTGTATGTTCGTTTGAAAAATTCAAAACGTTTGCGTCCCAGGACTTCAGGTCTTGAGGACAATGAACTTTTGCAAACCATTGAAAATGACATGCTAATAAGGAACGATTTTTATGAAAAGGCCAACTACCAGATTAAAGGTGAAAATATCCACGTTCCGGAACTGGTGGAATTAATAAAACCTTCGTTAAATGATTATTTACAAAAAAATGAATTTCTGACAATAACTACCTGATCCAGATTAGGTTCTCCTGAGCAGAACAACGTTTTCGACATGATGGGTTTGCGGAAACATGTCCACTGGTTGAATTTCCATGATTTTATACTTTCCTCCCAACATGGCGATGTCGCGTGCCTGCGTGGCCGGGTTGCAACTGATGTAAACAATTTTTTCCGGGTTGGCTATGGCAAGCTGCTCAATTACGCGTGGATGCATCCCCGACCTTGGTGGGTCGGTAATTACTACATCGGGATTGCTATTTTCAGCAAAAAAATCACTGTTGAGCGTGTTGGCAATATCACCTGTGAAAAAGTGTGTATTGTGGATATTATTTATGGTCGAATTTTCCCGGGCATCCTCAATTGCCGATGGAATGTACTCTATTCCAATCACTTTCTTTACCTTTCCGGCGATAAAATTTGTGATTGTACCTGCCCCGCAATACAGGTCATAAACTGTCTCGTTTCCACTGAAACCAGCCATTTTTCTGGCAACATCATAAAGCACAAATGCCTGGCGGGTATTGGTTTGGAAAAAGGTTACCGGTCCGATTTTATATTTTAGTCCTTCAACCTCTTCCACAATGTAAGGTTTTCCTTTGTACAGAATCAACTCCTGATCGTTGATAATATCGTTTCGCTTGGTATTTACAACATAATACAATGAGGTAATTTCCGGGAATTTTTCGATCAGGAAAGTGAGGCAATCGGCGATATTTTTGGATTCTTCCCTTGCAAAAACAACAATTATCATCAGTTGTCCGGTAGAAGTGTTTCTGATAACCAGATTTCTTAAAAACCCATCATGAATCCTGTTATTATAAAACTGGTATTTCTTGTCGAGGCAAAACTGGCGGAATTCCATCCTGATGGTGTTTGATGGTTCAGGTTGAAGGTAGCAGTTTTCGAGATCGATAATACGGTCGAACATGCCGGGTAAGTGAAAACCCAATCCGTACATGTCGGTTTCATTTTGTGGCTGGTTTTCTTTCCCGGTGAGCCATTTCCTGAATAAAAAAGTAAACTCAAGTTTATTCCTGTAAAAAAATTCATTTGGAGATGGAATAATCGGTTTTATGCCGGAGATGTCGAGTTTGCCAATGCGTTCAAAGTTGTCAATTACCTGCTGTTGTTTGTAAACCAATTGCTGTTCATAGTTCAGAATTTGCCACTTACAGCCACCACAAAGTCCAAAATGTTCACATCGTGGCTCGATACGCAACGGTGATTTTTGAATAATTTCTCTGATCTTTCCTTCCAGGTATGATTTCTTTTTCCTGACAACCTGAATATCAACCACGTCACCCGGAACAGCGAAAGGAACAAAAACCACCTGGTTGTCTATCCGTGCAATAGCCTTACCTTCGGCGCCGGCACCAGCGATTTCAATGTTTTTAAAAATTGGAAAAGGCTTGTTTCGTCTGCCCATAATTTTAAAATTGTAAAAATTTTCCGGCAAAAGTATCAATAATTCAAGGTAAGATCTTTGTAATGTTTCTTCCTCATGCTACAATCAGTTATTAATAGTTCAGGTAACACCGAAGTATTATTTCGGGATTTTTAAATGTGTCAATAGAAATTCATACATTTGCTGATGTTTAAACTGACCTACGGATCTAAAAGGCTCGGATTATGGACGAAAAAATCAGAACAATTATAGTTGATGACGAAAAGGCGAATGTTCTTACGCTGAAAAACCTGCTTGATAAAAATTTTCCTCAAATTTCCATCCTTGGTCTTGCCAGGAATGTGGCTGAAGGAGTTGAAATAATCAACGAAACACAACCTGACCTTGTATTTTTAGATATCTCAATGCCCGACGGCGATGGATTCGATTTGTTGGCCAAAGTAGGTTTCAGAGCATTTGAAGTTATTTTTACCACTGCACATGATCAGTATGCCCTGAAAGCATTTGACTATTCAGCCATTCATTATTTACTGAAACCCATTGAATTTAATGAGTTGAGCATCGCGATCAACCGATACAACCATGTGAAAGCCAAAGGTACTCTAAGTGCCCGCGTTAGTGTTTTAAGAGATAATCTCCAGAAAAACTCCCAAAAAATCATTGTTCCATCGGTTGAGGGTTTAAATATTGTGTTGCTCGACGATGTTATTCGTCTGGAAGCCAGCGACGTTTATACAATTTTTTATCTTACCAATAAACGAAAATTAATGGCATCGAAGCCTCTGAACAGTTTTGAAAAAATCCTGACCGACATGCCTTTTTCACGCGTTCACGCCAAGCATCTGGTCAACCTGAAATATGTGCAGCGTTACGTTAAAGGAAAAGGGGGTAGCATTGTGCTCGAAGATGGTGAAGAATTAGATGTTTCGGTGAGGAAAAAGAATGACTTTTTGTTACAACTTAAGGAATATGCCCGGTCGGTCTAAGAAAACAGTTTTATTTTTAAGAGTAATTCTTTCTCATTATCTCAGATTATTCCATTAAACCACGCCCGGTTTTAACGATTTTTTTTGCCTTTTTCATGTCAGCAATCAACTTATCTAATATTCCGTTGATGAAAACACTACTTTTTGGGGTGCTAAAGTATTTAGAAAGTTCGATATATTCGTTTAATGTCACTTTAACCGGTATTGATGGGAATTCCATAAGTTCGGCAAGCGCCATTTTCAGCAGGATAATATCCATCAGGGCAATGCGGTTTAACTCCCAGTTACTGGCCTTTTCCTGAACAATTCTTTCATACTCATCACTTTTTAAAATAACCTTGTGGTAAAGCAATATCTGGTATTTCTTATCCTCATCCGGTTCTTCTTTTCCATCAAGATTATAAAGGGATGGCAGGGGTTCAAAATCATGCTGGTCTTCTGTTACTCCTTTAATGATTTTGATTACCAATTGATTGGCGATATCGATATCCGAAACCCATGAAATGTTTTTCTCTTCATAAAAAAACGCCAGGGCATCGTTTTCAGCCACATTTTCCTTAAAAACCTGGATAATAAAATTTTTATCTTCTTCAAAAGAACCCACTTTGGTGAGCATGTATTTTTTATAGGAAGGTGAATTTATCATCTCATTATAAATCTTTCTCACCATTTCCACCTCATCTGTCCAATTGATCTTATAGGCGCTTACACGGCGCAAATAGTCACGGTTTTGACTAAATTTAGCGAAAAAATGACTATCAACGAATTTGGTATTTGGCTGAAGGTCTTCTTCGGTTGGGAAAAACTTAAGTTTATTTTCTTCGATCCTTTTTTGGGAAAATTTTACAAGTTCAGCTAAAAAAGAAATCTGGTAAATAACCAGCTCAAAAATCCTTTCAGTACTCCTTAACATGTTCTTTTCGCCCACCCCAAGTTCCACTTCATTGGAAACAAAATAAGAGTAAAGCGCTTGCAATGTCTTGATTCGTAGATGTCTTCTGCTTAACATAAAATTTATGAACTTGTAAAAATATAAAATTATGGCCGCAAAAATAGAGTATTTCAATCAGCGACTGACTAACAATTTATTACCGGGACTATTCATACATTTTGTTTGTTTTTTACTGGCAGCATCAACCTTAAAATATAAATACATATTTTTGCAGTGAAAAACGAATTAAACCCAGAACAAATGGAAGACTCATTCAGGAATAAAAACAAGGAAGAAATTTACTCAAAGGCAGTGAGGGCTGGTAAAAGAACCTATTTTTTTGATGTGAAGGAAACACGAAACCAGGAACAATATCTGACCATAACCGAGAGTAAAAGGCGATTCAGTGAAGTATCCGGTAAATTCTTTTATGAAAAACACAAGATTTTCCTTTATGGTGAAGATTTTGAGAAGTTTACCAATGGACTCAATGATGTAATGAAATTTGTTGAAACAGGTGTAACCTCCTACTTAAATAGTGGAGAAATCCAAGAATACGATCAGGTTTCAGATGTGGTTCCCGACAATTTTGAAGAATATGAAAGTAGTGAGGAAGGCAAAAGTTAACACAAAAAACGGGACACAATATCAGCTGACCCCGTGTCAGCTTTTTTTTTCTGTTGATATTCAGATCATTAATTACTTTTATTAACAAAAGTAGAACGATCAGCATTTAAAATTTTAATTTTGCCGGGCACGGAATACAAAAATTCATGGGTAAAGTAATCGCTATTGCTAATCAGAAGGGTGGAGTTGGAAAAACAACAACAGCAATAAATCTTGGGGCTAGTTTTGCTGTTCTGGAGTACAAAACATTGTTGATAGACGCCGATCCGCAGGCCAATGCAACTTCGGGGCTCGGGCACGATCCCCGCAACATTCAAAACAGTATTTACGAATGTATCATCGATGATATCGATCCACGGAATATCATTTTGCAAACAACCACACCAAACCTGAGCATTTTACCTGCTCACATCGACCTGGTGGGTGCAGAAATAGAGATGATAAACCTGCCCAGCCGCGAAAAAATGATGAAAAAGGTAACAGATAAGGTAAAGGATGATTATGATTTTATTCTTATCGATTGTTCGCCATCTTTGGGTTTGGTAACTGTTAATGCATTGACGGCTGCCAATTCGGTTATTGTTCCGGTTCAATGCGAATATTTTGCACTGGAAGGGCTTGGTAAGCTGCTGAATACGATCAAAATCGTACAGACGAGGCTTAACCAGAACCTCGACATCGAAGGAATAGTCCTTACAATGTACGATACAAGGCTCAGACTGGCAAAGCAGGTTGTCGAGGAGGTTAGAACACATTTTCAGCAAATGGTTTTCGATACCATCATTCAGCGAAATACCAAATTAGGCGAGGCTCCAAGTTTTGGAGAAACCATCATCATTCACGATGCTGAGTCGAGCGGAGCTATCAACTACCTTAACCTGGCCCGTGAAATACTTCAGAAAAACAATATGACCCGAATGGATCAGAAGGAAATTCAAATTGACTATTTAAATGAAAACTAAACGAAGCGCATTGGGCAGAGGCCTTGAAGCCATTTTACAAAGTCCTGATACTGATATTACTTCCAAAGATATTTCCGGCAATTACGTTGTTGGGGCTATTGCTGAGATCGAGATTGAGAAAATTGAAGCCAATCCTTTTCAGCCAAGAAACAAATTTGAAGAGGAAGCGCTGGCTGAACTCGCAGCATCGATTAGCGAACAGGGGATTATTCAGCCTGTAACAGTGAGAAAACTTGGCTACGAAAAATACCAGATCATTTCGGGTGAACGGCGAATCAGGGCTGCTAAAATTGCAGGCCTCACCGAGATTCCCTGCTACATAAGGGTTGCCAACGATGAGCAGATGCTCGAAATGGCTTTGATCGAAAATACACACCGCGAAGACCTGAATGCGATCGAAATCGGGATCAGCTATCAGCGGTTGATGGAGGAGTGTAAACTTACACAAGAAGAACTGAGTAAAAAAGTTGGAAAGCAGCGCTCGACCATCGCTAATTATGTGAGATTGCTTAAATTACCTGCTGAGGTACAAGTGGCAATCCGCGATGGGCTTATCACCCAGGGACATGCCCGCAGCTTTATCAATATCGAAAATCGGGAAGACCAACTTTCCCTGCTAAAAGAGATTCTCGACAATGACCTATCGGTTAGAGAAATCGAAAAACAAGTTCAAAACATAAACAAAGCCAGGAAAAAAGGTGCAAAAAAAACTGTAGTTCAACTTCCTGAAAGATACCGCGAATTGCCGGTTGCACTAAGCAGGGAGTTTGGTGCCAAAGTAGAGTTTAAACGCAATGCCAAAGGGAAAGGCAGCATTGTTATCGGCTTTAAATCTGATCAGGAACTGGAAAGAATAATTTCGGTACTCAAAAAACAAGGGTGATCAGGGTTGTTGATAATGAAAAGGTTAAAAAAAATTCCTCATATTCCGGCAACAAGTTTACGGTCGTTTGATCAAGGATTTTCGTTTTTAGCAAAACAAAAGTTTTCAATAATAATTTTACTTTTTATCACCCTTGTAGTTTTGCCGGGCAAACTGCATGCCCAGGAAAAAAGTAAGGTTGAACTTACCGATTCCACAAAGGTTCATTCCGCAAAGAAAGCAACCCTTATGTCGATGGCTTTGCCTGGGCTGGGACAAGCTTACAACAAAAAGTACTGGAAAATTCCCGTCATTTATGTCGGTTTCGGTGTCCTTTACTATTTCATTAAAACCAATGGAACTGAATACCACAATTTCAGGGAAGCCTACGACATTGTGGCAACAAACGATACTGTGAATTTTGACAATGAGTACGCAATGAAATACAATTATAACCTGGCCCTGTTGGAAGAAGGCAGGAATTATTACCGGCGTAACTTCGAACTTTCGCTCATCATCACAGGGTTACTTTATGTGCTCAATATTGTTGATGCCAGTGTTGATGCAAATCTTTACTCCTTTGATATTAACGACGATGTAAGTCTGAGATTTGAGCCGATGTCTGATCAATATTTTTCATACAAACCTGTGCCGGCAATCGGATTGCGATACCGGTTTTAACCTGACTTTAAAATGAGATTAGCACTGATTGGTTGCGGAAAAATGGGTAAAACAGTCGAAAGAATCGGACTGGAGATGGGTCATGAAATCCTGATCAGAATTGATTCAGACGCTGATTGGGATACTTTTGGTTCGCACCTTGGCAAAGCCGATGTCGCCATTGAATTTACAACTCCCGGCACAGTGGTAAATAATGTAAAACGCTGCTTCGATGCCGGAATCCCTGTGGTTACAGGTACTACCAATTGGGATGCAATGAAACCTGATTTGAAAAATGCCTGCAAAGAATCAGGTTCGGCAATTGTCTCATCCTCAAATTTCAGCGTAGGTGTAAATCTTTTTTTTAGGATAAATAAATATGCTGCCCACCTTTTAAAATCCTTTCCCAACTACGATGTGAAAATAGAGGAGGTTCATCATCTGCAAAAGCTCGATGCGCCAAGCGGAACGGCAAAAGTGATTGCCAACGATATTCTGGGAATTTACAAACACAAAACCGACTGGGTGAACACAACAACCAGCGACAGAAATTTTTTGGGGATTGAATCGAAAAGAGAAGGAGATGTAAAAGGTGACCACATGGTTACTTTTTTTTCGGATATCGACCAAATTCAACTGAAACACTCAGCCGGAAACCGCGATGGATTTGCCCGTGGAGCTCTGCTGGCGGCTGGTTGGATTATTGGGAAAAAGGGCTGGTTTACAATGGACGATGTACTGGGCACGCTGTCAGGTTTTGACAATCAGGTTTAACAATAATTAACAGCCATTCAGCACGTCACAAAGGTTTTCAACGTTTCACATTCTTAATTCAAAAATACTATGGGTGTACTTATTTTGCTGATGTTGATTTTTACTTTTTTTCCGGTTTTTATGTTAAAGATTTTCGAAAAAGCCGGAATCCCTCCATTAAAAAGCTTAATTCCGGTAGTTAATTACTGGGAATGGAACAAACTCAACGGAAAATCCTGGTGGTGGTTTGCATTGCTTTTTGTTCCCTTTATCAATATTTTTATGGTTTTCCTGATGATTGTTGAAACGGCAAAGTCGTTTACAAAACATGAATTGTGGGAACAGGCGCTGGCAGTGCTTTTTCCTTTTGTTTACCTTCCCTGGTTGGGAATTTCTCTGGATGAAAAGTTTGTTCCGGTCGGAAAGCGGGTTAAAGTGAAGAAATCAGCAACACGTGAATGGGTTGATGCCATCATTTTTGCTGTGGTTGCTGCCACCATCATCAGGACTTTTATTTTTGAGGCCTACACTATTCCCACTTCATCCATGGAAAAATCGTTGCTTGTAGGCGACTTTTTGTTTGTAAGTAAGGTATCGTATGGCCCAAAAATTCCAAACACACCATTGGCTATGCCGTTTGTGCATCATACACTGCCACTTACTGACTTTACAAAATCCTATGTAGAGTGGATAAAACTCCCCTATTACCGTTTTCCGGGAATGGGTAAAGTAGAACGAAACGATGCAGTGGTTTTCAACTATCCCAGTGGTGACACCGTTGTTCTGGAAAGGCAAAATGAAGATTACTATCAGATTGTCCGTGATGCCGAAGAGCGTTACAAATCCCAGTTTGGGGCACAGTACAAGCCCGGATCGGGACGCAGTTGGGTATGGGAAAAATACAATGTAACCGCCCGGCCAGTCGATAAACGCGAGAATTATATTAAAAGGTGTGTTGCCCTGCCTGGTGATAATCTTTTAATTAAGGAAAAGCAGGTATTTATTAACGGTGAAAGTGCCTTTACCGCACCCGACATGCAGGTGAATTACGAAGTTACAACACAGGGAAAAGGATTTAACCAGTTTGAACTGCAAAAACTGCTCGAAGATTTGGGCATCAACGAAGGAAGAGCCCTGGCCGCCAACAAATTCATACTTCCACTTACCAACAAAATGGTTGAAAAACTGAAAAAAAATCCCCGCATTCAAAGTGTTGAACTGGAAGTAAGACCAGCCGGAGAAATTTATCCTCCCATTTTTCCACACGACCCGCAGCATTTCAATTGGAACGAGGACAACTTTGGACCTTTGACCATCCCAAAAGCTGGTGCAACTGTTAGCCTTACCCCCGAAAATATTGCTCTCTACCGCAAACTTATCAAAGTGTATGAAGGCAACAAACTTGAGGAAAAGAACGGGAAAATTTTGATAAATGGTTCAGAAACAAATTCATACACCTTCAAACAGGACTATTTCTGGATGATGGGCGACAACCGCGACAATTCGGCTGATTCGCGTTTCTGGGGATTTGTACCCAATGACCACATTGTGGGAACTGCCGTGTTTGTGTGGCTTTCGTTGGATAAAAACAAGAAGTTCACCGAAGGAAAAATCCGTTGGAACAAATGTTTGAGAACCGTTAACTAACATTAGACATTGCCATGAAGACAAATATTCTGATTTCGCTTGCGCTGCTGTTGGTATTCAATCCTGTTTTTTCGCAGGCTTCAAAAGGAAAACCTTTCAAAGGAAAAATAGTTTATAAAATTTCCTACGAAAAAAATGAAATGGAAGAAGGGGTAACCGGAATGTTACCAAAACTGATGAGTATGTACTTTAGTGATGATAAAATCAAAACCGACCTGGTGACCGAACTTGGCACACAAAGCGCCATTTACGATCTGAATGAGCGGACTAAAACTGCACTCATGGATCTGATGGGGAGCAAATATGCCATCAGGGATACGTGGGAAACCATTCAGGCTGACCATGAAAAGAAACCAAAGCCAGAGGTAATTTTAACAGGTGAAACCATCACAATTGCAGGTTACAATTGCCGCAAGGCGCTGATTAAAATAAAAGAATCGGAAGAAGCAGAGCCTGTTGAAAGTATTGCCTGGTTTACCGAAGAAATCGTGGTGAATCCGGAGGTCAATTTTAGCAATGCACTTTTCAGGGATATTAAAGCGGTACTGATGGAATATGAAATGGAAGCCGGCAACGGTTTGAAAATGAAATTTTCGGCCTTTTCGGTAGAAAAGATGAAAATCCCTTCTAAGGATTTTGATGTTCCCGAAGGGTACGCACAGGTTACACGCGAAGAACTTATGAAGATTTTTAATCAATAGATAATAATCGCTGTTGCGAAAAATCCTCTTTTTCAGAGATGAAGAAGAGGATTTTTTTATGCTACTTTTGCAGCATATTAATAATCCAGACAAAAAAATGCCATCGAAAGTAAACCAGTTCAGGCAGGAAACGCTTAAACAGGAAACAAAACCAAAGAAACGCAAAAAGCGCCACATTGGCAACCCGGTAAAATCAACCACTCATTTCTTTTCCAACCGGAAGTTGCACCAAATTTTTGGATTGTTCCTGCTTTTGCTGTCAGTTTTCCTGGCATTGTCGTTTATCTCGTATCTGCAAACCTGGAAAACTGACGACACCATTTTCAGCCGTCCTTTTTGGGACACCATGTTCAACCGAGAGGTAAAAGCTGAAAATTTCATGGGAAAAATTGGCGGATGGATATCTGACCTTTCCATAAAAAAGTCGTTTGGTTTGTCAGCCTGGTTTTTAGTTTTTGCATTTCTGATGGGGGGCTTAAAGCTGTTGTGGCCAAAATTCCCGGTTTCTTTCCCGAAAGTTTTTCAGATTTCATTGCTGGGAATATTGTGGTTTTCAGCAACTTTTGCTTACCTGGCGTCTGATGTAATGGAAGGTTTGTTGCCTGGATGGTTTGGTATTTACATTCATAGTTTTTTGCAAAACCTGATGGGCAGACCCGGAACGGGTTTATTGCTCCTTTTTGTACTGATTAGCTTTTTGATTATCACAGGATTTTTCATCTTTTTCAAAAAAGAAAAGGAAGCTACGGCTGGAGCAGACGATGAAAGTGACGTAAAGCCTGAAGCCACCGAAAGAAAAGGGATGTCCAAAGATGGCGGTAAGTACAATGTTGAAGAATATGCCGTTGATGACCACGAACCTGCTGAACAGAAGGTTTTGCAGCCAAAAAAGAAACCCGTTGAGAAAGAAAACAAAGTTTACGGTGAGGTAGAACTGGTTCCTGTGGTTTCAAAATCAATCAAACAGCAAAAACCTGTTTCGCAGAATAAGGTCGATTTTAGTATCGAAAACCTGACTAAGGATATCGAAATTATCGATAATCCGGCGGAAAAACCGGTGAACAAAATGTCGGAAAATCTACAGGAAAAAATGGTCGAAAAGTCACTTGAAAAAGCGGTGCAAAAGTCGCCAACCATTGAAAGGCAAGGCCTCGAAACTGATTATGACCCCCGATTAGATTTACCACATTTTAAGTTTCCAACCATTGACCTGCTGAATAATTATGGCAGCGACACCATAAATGTGAGAAAAGAGGAGTTGGAGGACAACAAGAACCGTATTGTCGAAACGCTCAATCATTACCAGATTCAGATTCAGAAAATCAAGGCCACCATTGGCCCAACGGTTACATTGTATGAAATTGTTCCTGCTCCCGGAATAAGGATTTCGAAAATCAAAAACCTTGAAGACGATATCGCCCTGAGCCTTTCAGCGCTTGGAATCCGCATCATTGCACCTATTCCCGGAAAGGGTACCGTGGGTATTGAAGTCCCCAACCAGAACCCTGACATCGTTTCGATGCGTTCGGTGCTGGCATCGGAGAAGTTTCAAAATACCAAATATGACCTGCCTTTCGGGATGGGGAAAACCATTGCCAACGAGGTTTACATCGCTGATCTTACCAAAATGCCACACATTTTAATGGCCGGGGCAACAGGACAGGGAAAATCGGTTGGTTTGAACGCGATCATCGCTTCATTTCTGTACAAGAAGCACCCTTCTGAGTTGAAATTTGTAATGGTTGACCCAAAAAAAGTAGAGCTCACTCTTTTTTCAAAAATCGAACGACACTACCTGGCCAAACTTCCCGACGCCGAAGAAGCCATCATTACCGATACCCGGAAAGTGGTGCGAACCCTTAATTCGCTTGGCATTGAGATGGATACACGCTATGAGCTGCTGAAGGATGCCCAGGTTAGAAATATTAAAGAATACAACACCAAATTCTTATCACGGAAACTCAATCCCAACGAAGGGCATCATTTTTTGCCTTACAT
>Ga0172370_10006209_pt1 | contig 15083 bp, 11 predicted proteins | sample LakKiv5m_FD_114538 | JGI IMG/M metagenome (GOLD analysis project Ga0172370, IMG submission 114538) | Freshwater microbial communities from Kabuno Bay, South-Kivu, Congo - kab_022012_11.5m | ecosystem: Environmental > Aquatic > Freshwater > Lake | place: Democratic Republic of the Congo...
CATATCGGTAATGCTTAGATACGGTTTGGTTTTATAGGACACTTTTTCCAAAGATTCTTGAGCTTTAGAAATAGCTTTCCAAGCTTTAGATTTTTTATACTCTGCTTTAAGCTTTAATATTTTTAAAAGGGAAAAAAGGACCTCTTTGTAGGAGATTAAACTAGACTGCTCTTTGTAAGCCTCACTATAAGAACCACTTAAAAGAGTGTTTATGTTAACACTTTTTGTTTCTAATTTTTCTTTGGAAATCCAAGATATAACTAATTTACAAAAGGGATCTTTTTCAAGTTCAAAGACTATATATTTAACAGGTACTACTTGGGATCCTTTTACTTTTTCCTCTAGCCTTAAAAGCATTTCCCTTACCGAATCTGCTAGGTTTGGTAGCATTATTTATATATCTTAACATCCTCAATTTGCCTAATAGATAGACCTAATTTTTGGTTTTGAGGATCGCAGATTGTTACCATGGCCACAACTTTATCGCCTTCTTGCATAGGACCAGTTGCTTCGGAAATATGGATAAGCCCATCAAGCTTAGCTGGGTTTTCTTGATCGCCAATTTCTATTGTAACAAAAGCACCAAAAGGAACTATTTTAGAAACTACTCCAGAAACCTTTGATCCAATTGGGTATTTTTCAGCAAGAACTGTCCAAGGATTGGGAAGGAGGGCTTTTATAGAAAGCTGAACCCTTTTATCTTGAAGGCTAACTTCTATTACCTTAACTTTTACTTTGTCTCCAATTTTGTACAAATTCCCCGGATGGTATACTTTCTCCCAAGAAATTTCGCTTATATGAACCAACCCGTCTAAAGAAACGCCCTCTGCTTTTATATCTACAAATATTCCAAAAGGCACAATACCAGATACGATACCTTCAAAAATGTCTCCAACTTTAAATTTGGTTAATTGATCTTCGGAAACCTCGGCCTTTGCTTGCATTACAGAACCAGCATCTCGTTCGGAAAGAACAAGCCTGTTCATGCCACGATCTACTTCTATAACCTTAACTTTTAGTATTGCTCCTTTTAAACCACCCAAATTAGCCTTAATTTCGGAAGGGCTTCCCTCTGCCATAGATTTGCTAAAGTCCGAAAAGTGTGCCTTATCTAAATGAGAAATTGGAATAAATCCCCTTTGACCTAGCGCATCTACCAAAAGACCGCCTTTGGAGTATTCTAAAACAGTAACTGTAAGAAGGCTTCCATCTTTAAACATCCTTTCAAAATCTCGCCATTTTCTTTCTTTTTCTGCTTTTTTAAGCGATAACACTAAATATCCAAATCTATCTTCGGATTGAATAACAGTAACAATAACACTATCGCCCTCCCTAAGATTTTTGTAGGAAGAGTCGCTATCTACCAGATCGGAGCCTCTAATTATTCCTTCGGATTTGGCTCCAACATCAACCAAAACTTGACTATGATCTATGGATATTACTTTTCCTTCTATTACTTGACCGCGTTTGAAAGATTTAATGTCTTTGTTGGATTTTTTTAACAAAACCTCCATTTGGGAAGATGCACTAAAAGAAGACTTTTTTGATTTTTTCATAAAAGAATTTTTCCTTTCAAAGGTGTTTTGCTCTGCCTTATTGCCCGGGCGAAAAGTATTTTCCCAAAGGATTTCTCCTAAAGTATTTTTCTTGCTTTGCCGTTTCGCTTCCGAGTGCGGAATGGGATCGGGCGGGTCCGGTAAGCTTAATCACCTAGGCAATAAGACAGGGCAAATTCCCTAAAAGGCGGATAGGATTAAAAAAAGAATAAACCATTAGTACGACTCGGCTAAATTCGTTGCCGAACTTACACCTGTCGCCTATTACCAATGCTTCGCATTGGAAATTCGAAATTAGAATATCTAAAATCTAAACAATGTTCAAAAATATAAATAATTTTCAAAACACAGCCTGTTTTGGTCATTAGATATTTGAATTTTGATATTGTTTAGAAATTAGAATTTAGATATTCGATATTCCCAGTGCGAAGCACTGGAGTCCTGGTAGTCTCCCAGGAGGTAATTGGTTAATCTTGAGGTCGGTTTCGTGCTTAGATGCTTTCAGCTCTTATCCGATCCGAACGTAGCTACCCAGCAATGCTGTTGGTACAACAACTGGTACACTAGAGGTTCGTTCACCGGGGTCCTCTCGTACTACCGGCAAGTCCTCGCAACCAATTTTCGTCTACAGTGGATAGAGACCGAGCTGTCTCACAACGCTCTGAACTCATCTAACGCGCCACTTTAACGGGCGAACAGCCCAACCCTTGGGACCTTATACAGCCCCAGGATGTGACGAGACAACATCGAGGTAGCGAACCGCGCCGTCGCTGTGGGCGCTCGGGCGCGACTACTCTGTTATCCCCGGGGTAACTTTTATCCGTTAAGCTCCAACGCATCCATTTGCCATTGGAGGATCACTAAGCCCTGCTTTCGCATCTGCTCGACTTGTAGGTCTTGCAGTTAAGCTTGCTTTTGCCTTTACACTTATATCCCGATTTCCATCCGGGATAAGCAAACCTTTGGGCCCCTCTGTTACTTTTTAAGAGGGGACCGCCCCAGTCAAACTGCCCACCAAGCATGGTCATCCACCCGGATAACGGGTTGGACTAAGAAACAGACTATAGAAAGAGTGGTATTTCACCGTTCCCCGATGTAACATCGGGGTCCCACCTATCCTACACAATCCAAAACCTGTTTCAATGCTAAGTTGCAGTAAAGCTCCACGGGGTCTTTTTGTCCAGCTGTAGATAGACTGCATATTCACAGCCACTTCAATTTCGCCGGGTCGGTGGCTAAGAGAGTGCTCAAGTCGTTACGCCTTTCGTGCGGGTCAGAACTTACCTGACAAGGAATTTCGCTTGTATTCTTTTCGAAGTTTATTTCGATCTAGATCGTACTTCCTTAACGCACATTGTACGATCTCTGCATATCGCTATGCAGACGCCACTATCTCTTTTCCAACTTAAAGTTGGAATTCGGCGTATAGTGTGTGAGGATTCTTCATTAGAAACTAGATGCTAGAGACTAGAAACTTGAATAGAGGCTTGATGCTAGAAGATGGATTTAGAATTTCTTCCAGTTTGCAATTAACCTATTAAGTTTCCTGCCAAGCTTTTGGTAATCACTTAAGAGTTTAAGACAAAGGTCTTTTGGTAAAAGAGATAAGTCTCTTGCGGTATCCAAATGAACTTCGATTTCATTGGATTCTCCAATTGCCATTGTTAAGCTCTTCTTAAACTCTAAAGGATACTGTCTTCTTGCATACCCTTCTGCGATTAGTGCTGGTATTGCTCTTGATGCCCTTCTTAATTGGTCTCCCAAACCAAATCTCTCGGCTTTATCAAGCCTTTTTATTGCTTCTGATATGTAAAGCATTAGTTGGTAAGATTCCTTGTAGACATCAAGATCTCTAAAGCTTTGGATCATTGCCTTTATATTATCTTAATCCAGCTTCCATCTTCAAGCTTCTTTTCTAGCTTCTATTTTCCAGCATCTAGCTTCTAATTAAAGTCTTTCCTGCTGATTGACCGCACCACAAAGATTGTTACCATGTTTGACATGGTACTTATGGATACAACGGTGTTCCCAGCATTTAGCCGAATTTTACTAAGGCAGCGCATATTCTACCTTAGAACAGTTATAGTTACTGCTGCCGTTCACCAGGGCTTAGCTTCGGAGCGTTAAAACCCCAAAGTTTGACCTTCTGGCACCGGGCAGGCGTCAGTCCCCATACATCCCCTTGCGGGTTAAGCGGAGACCTGTGTTTTTGTTAAACAGTCGCTTGAGCCATTTATGTGCCACCACGCTAAGCGTGGTACTCCTTTTCCCTAAGTTACGGAGTTAAATTGCCGAGTTCCTCGGCCACCGTTCTCCCGTTCGCCTTAGTATATTCTACTTGCCCACCAGTGTCGGTTTTCGGTACGGATACCAATAAGTAAATTTAGAGGTTTTTCCTGGAGACTTAAATTGTTTAAATTGCCCAAAAGGGCTTTCCCACAACTTGCTTTAAACGGAAATGCGGATTTGCCAACATTCCCTCGCTTGTTGTTTAGATGCCAAACCACTCTGACACTTAAACTATCAAACCTCGTCACCCCATCACGCCTTATTGGCAGTAACGGAATATTAACCGTTTGTCCATCAACTACGCCTTTCGGCCTCGCCTTAGGACCGACTCACCCTGCGTCGAAAAACGTGGCGCAGGAAACCTTGGGCTTTCGGCGTTCCGAGTTTTCATCGGAAATAACGCTACTCATGCCTGCATTCTCACTTCCAAAAGCTCCACCTCGATTCACATCGGGGCTTCACAGCCGTTGGAACGCTCCCCTACCATCTCGTGCAAAGCACGGGAAATTTCTAATTTCTAATTCCTAATATTCCAAATTTATAACTTGGAAATTAGATCTTGGTCCTTATTTAGGTTAATTAGTAATTAAGTTAATTAGAAATTCCTTGTGCTTCGCACAAAATTCGCGGCTTCGGTTAGAAGTTTTAGCCCCGTTAAATTTTTGGCGCAGATCTGCATCCCGACTTTAGGTCGGGATAGGCCAGTGAGCTGTTACGCACTCTTTAAAGGGTGGCTGCTTCTAAGCCAACCTCCTGGATGTCTTAACAGATCTACTTCCTTTAACACTTAAACTTCATTTAGGGACCTTATCCGACGATCTGGGTTGTTTCCCTTTTGTCCTAGGAACTTAGCTCCCTAGGGCTGACTCCCTTTGTTACGCATGCAGTATTCGGAGTTTGGTAGGGTACAGTACCCTTACGGGCCTGCATCCCTTCCAGTATCTCTACCCCTGCATACTACAAAAAGAGGCTATACCTAAATATATTTCGGGGAGAGCCAGCTATCGCCAGGTTCGATTACCGTATTAGCCCTAACCACAAGTCATCCAAGCCTTTTGCATCAGACACTGGTTCGGGCCTCCTCCCACCTCTCGGTGGGGTTCACCCTGCTCATGGTTAGCTCACCTGGCTTCGGGTCTTTTAGTATTTACAAAACGCCCTTTTAAGACTCGCTTTCGCTACGGCTCCTCGCGTTTAACGCGATTAACCTAACGCAAATACTAAAAACTCGCAGGCTCATTCTTCAATAGGCACGATGTCACCCGCCAAAGGCGGGCTTCATCAGTTTGTCTGCATACGGTTTCAGGTACTATTTCATTCCCCTTCCGGGGTGCTTTTCACCTTTCCCTCACGGTACTTGTTCACTATCGGTAACTTGAAGTATTTAGCCTTAGGAGATGGTCCTCCCAGATTCCCACAAGGTTTCTCGTGTCTCGTGGTACTTGGGTACAAAATAGGTTTAAATTAAAATTCGCTTACAGGGCTGTTACCTTCTATGGCCTACCTTTCCAAATAAGTTCTTCTTTCTAATTTAAATACCATATTATTTGCCCCACAACCCTTTGCCCTCCGGGCAAAGAAATCCTAAACTCTAATATCTAAAATCTAAACAATAACTAAACTTTAAAAAATACAAAATAAGAGAAAATTGGTATTTCCAATATTTTGAATTTTAGAATTTAGAATTTGTTTAGAATTTAGGATTTAGAAATTAGAAATTCCTTTGTCCGAAGGACAAAGTTTAGGCTGATCCCCTTTCGTTCGCCACTACTTAGGGAATGGTCTTGTGCAAAGCACAAGAATTATTTTCTTTTCCTCCGGATACTAAGATGTTTCAGTTCTCCGAGTTCCCTCCCATTAGCTATACCTCTCTTGCGAGAAGACTTTACTAATGGGTACCAAGGTTTTACCCTGGTGGGTTTCCCCATTCGGAAATCCCCGACTAAAATGCTCTTTGACAGCTTGTCGAGGCTTATCGCAGTCTAATGCGTCCTTCTTAGGCTTCAAGTTCCAAGGCATCCACGCGTATGCATTTGTATCTTTTTTTCATCTGTAAAACTCTCCAAAGGAGAGCTGTACAAATGTTCCTATCCGCCTTTTAAAAAATTTACCAAAACAATGCGAAGGTAAGTTCCATAAAAGGTGGTTTATTAAATTATTAAAGTACAAAACAAGTAGTTTGAGTAATTAGCAATAGGGCAAAATTTCCTGTTGTATTTTCTGCCTTTTATTTCTTACTAACTACTAAATACTAACTACTAATTGCTGAATTTCCGCACTAGCGGAAATTTTGGTGGACCCGGGCGGTTTTGAACCGCCTACCTCTTCGTTGCAAACGAAGCGTTCTACCAAGTGAACTACAGGCCCATTAGAAAATGTGTGAGCCTTGCAAAAGGCGAGCTACATTTTCTTATGTCCCGAGCAAAGTCGAGGGACTATTATCCCAAGCCTTGCCGAAGGACTTATTCTCCAAACTTAGCTAAAGGACCTTTATCCTGAGCAAAGTCGAAGGAAAAAAATTTAAGGCCGCGAGTCCGCGGCTTAAATAAAACTTACACAAAAACAAATTTCCTAAATTGGTATCTTGGAGACTTCGTTTTTGTATCTTAATTTATTCATTCCGCATGGGAAACTTAACACACCACCAAATCCTAGTCAATACCATTTTCTGCACCCTACTTCTTAACCACTAAAACCGCACTTGTTTTGCAATTGTTTGTTTCGTTTGTTTCAGTAATCATATTACCTGGATCGGCACAAGCAGTATAAAAAGGTGGGGTGTCTCTAGAAGTTATTGTTGCTTTATAGTTAAACGAACAAACCTGCTGTGTACAAGGATAACTATAAACTACATTAGATTCTGTGTTGGTACCTTTATATAATTTAATAAAGTATCCCCCACCACTTCCACTACTAAACCAAGAAGATCCTGTGTTTGAGGAAGATACAGTTACAGTGTAGTTAGCAACTCCTGTTGATCTGGGTATTGTTACTGAAGATGGAAGATAGAGGGTAGAGATAGAAAAGTCATATTTTGGAGCATCTAGTACCACAACATTTCTAATTGGTGGGCTGGAATTTGCACATTTCTTGTTCTTGGGTTCAGGAAGACCTAAATAGGTAGGACAAACCCAGTAGGAGATTGTATAGGTACCAGTTTCAGTTGGAGTCCAAGTATTTGTATAAGATCTTTTAGTAGAGCCTATAGAAGGAATGGTACTATCTACCCCACTTGTTCCTTTTACTACAGATCTTGATACAGTAAAGCTGTCTGGTCCTTCTCCAGAAAATACCCAAGATAAATCTATGCTTAATGATTTACCTAATGTTAAGGAAGAGGAATTAGAAGGAGATATTTTTGCAAGTACATTTGAAACCTCTCCCCCATTTCTTACAACCGGAGAAGGAGGAGGTGTAGAAGAGTTATTGTATGTAGCTTGCATTTGACAAGATTGTCTTTGTCTTGGTTTTCCACTTCCAATATCAGGAAATGCTTTAAAGGTGTTGGTACCGGAAGAAAGTGCAGAAAGAGGAATGCTTTTACAGTTATTATTTCTTCCAGTTGTATAATCAGGATTTATGGCAACCCAACCGTTTCTGTCTTCAAATTGAATGTCTCTGTTTTTATAGATAAAGAAACCATCTCCATTACTAACATCTCCAATTGGATAACACACCCTAACATTATTTCCTTCTTTCACCGCTGTGGGCGCCCCTCCCATATTAAAGAAGTTTTGTCCGTTTTGGGTATCGCAATATTGTCCTGTAGGATCGGGGTTGGAAACACATCTTGAGTTGCAGTTTAGGAAACCAAACGCTATTCCGTCACTATCATCTATTCTTTCGCATTTGGGGGTTCCTGTTCCCCGATATGTAGAACAAAGAGTATCTATAGAGCCGTTATTGTCGGTGTCCTTAAATATTCCATTTTCTACAGTATTAGAAGAAATACATACATTTTGAGCTTCTGTTGTTTTTCTGGGACGAATTGCATAAGAAACATTGGGATCTTGGGCTTGGGTTTTAAATGCATAAGAAAAAGAGTATTCTCCAGAAGAGTTTATTCTTGCACTTGCAATTTCACGACCAGAATTATCAATTGCATAAATTTCTCCAATATCAGATGGCAATCCACTATACTGACACCCTACCCTACCTCTTATTGTGGTGGAGGGAGTTGGGGGAGGGGTGGGATTTGCCTTAACCTCTATTACCACAGATTTTCCTACACTTGTTACCCCATCTTTGGCAGTACAAACCATATCGTAAGCGTGCTTACCAACAGAAGAGAATACTCCAGTATTTGTGGACCCACTTGTTCCCCTTTCTTTGTTTTCCCAAAACTGTCCGTAAGATCTGCAAGAAACGGCATTAGTGGAACTCCACCTTATAGTTGTAGATTGACCTAAAACCAAGGAAGAGTTATCAACAGTCAGCGAAAGGGAAAACGGCAAACACATTTCGTATGGAAAAATATTCAAAACAAATTTACCAGAATTAGATCCTTCGCATCCAATACCATATTCGTAACAATATTCATAACCGTCTATAGTCTTCCTAACAATAAAGTTGTTTCCCCCGGAAGGGTCTACTTTTATAGTAAAAAAATATCTGGAACCCGAAATATCAAAATCCGAGCTAAAAGATGCCTTTTTATTTAAACTTCCTGTTACAACGCTGTCAAATGTCAGATCTAAATCCTTATATTTATTCCAAGTCGCAGTTGCATAATCTGCTTCATATATTTCCACCTCTAGTTGCTTAATTTCCGATTTCGGAAATAAGCTGGCTCCAAAACACCCAAAAGATATCGTAGAATTTACTGGTTCGTATTTTTTACCAAGACTTTTTGAATAACTGTTACAATTTGATACCCCCCTATTCAAGCTCGACGAACAGGCAATGTATTTTTCTGGATAATAGTCAGTATCAAAAATAGCTATTTTTGAAATATCGGAAGCATAAGACATAAACGAGTTAGGGAATGAGTGCGAGAGACCGAAATTATGTCCAATTTCATGAGATATAACTCCTGATTGAACATTTAGCGTCCCAGAAGAACCTCTTATAACGCTAGGCACAGGATTTCCCTCCGTTCCAGGAACGAAATCCCCAGAAATAACTATCTTCCCCGGGGTAATTCCTGGTACGGTATAGGCACTAAGTAAACCACCGGGAACAAAAATTATAATTAAAGTGTCTTTGTCTTCCCGAAGAAGAAGCTCACCGGAGTATATTTCAGCATCATCAAGAAGATAAACTTGACACTGCTCTGTCAAAAAATTACCGCATCCAACAAAGGAACTGTTAGATTTATAGACAGAAACTGGTTCTACAACCAGCTTAAAGTTTGGGATTTCTTTGCCAAAGAAATTGACAACACGGGTCAACGATTCCTGGGCAACGCCAACAAAGTAATTATCATAACCCCATAGTTGTGGGGCTAGAAAATATATTGGTTTTATCTTTTTATATAGTAGATTTCCAGGGCCAGGAATATAAGAAGGAAAGGCAGTGTTTGAATGTTTATTTGCAGATCGTATATCGTTTAGCAAAATGTCTTTAGTCACCCGATTAGTAGCATCGTTATAATCGGCTGTCTTTGACTGGACAATTGTCGCCCCATCAACCCAAAACTTCGCGTACTCGCCACCCTTTACCTGTAAAGTAGTTTGTTTATTAGATGGAAATGCTAGCTTTACCTCTTGCCAAGTTACCTTGGGTTGAAGTTTAGTTTCTTTTCCACCTGCAGATACTAATACCGTTCCTTTCTCCACATAAACAAAAACGGATAACTGATATTCCCCTGTTTTTGCACTGTTTATTGTTTGGGAAATAGTTATAGGGCTTCTGTCTGTGAATATTTTTTGACTGTATTTTCCTGATTTAACTTTATCTGTTGAAACCAAGATTGTTTCTTTTCCAGTTAGCGAACCGGTTATTTCCCAACCATTGCCAATGGTACCTATGTTACAGGAATTGGAAGCTGTTTTAGATTCATCTACCGCTTTTACCGATTTGGAAAGTGTGGGGCATTTTACGCCCTTTCCAAGAACTGTGGCTACAGATTTTGTACCTTCTTCAAAAGATCCATTTTTTATTAAAGATATTGCAGGTTGGATTGTATTAATTTCTATATCTTGTTCTTCCGATTTTATCCCACTTCCAAAAGAAATTAACGCCAAAAGACAAACATAAAAGGAAGCGAAATAGGTAATTAAATTAAAAAAATTTCTTGGTGATACTAAGCCTCTGGTATATACTTTTTTTGGGCGGATTTTTTTCATAAATGTTTAAATTTTCTATTGTGGAAAATACTTAGTTGAAATACCAAATTTATTAAGTATCTTTACGCTAACTTCATAAGAAGCCCTTCCAAAAAAGTGGTTGTAACCGGAAATTAATTCTTTTAAGGTTAACTCAAAATCAGGAGGTAGTTTGATTTTTCCATCCTTGCTAAGAGTGATACCAGCACTCTCTGCAACTATATACGCAACAGGTCCTACAATATGAGCGTGCTCTAAAACAATCTCTTTAGCAAGTTGTTCTTTTTGATAGATTTTTAATACCATTTGATAAGGTTATTTACTACAATTAAGCATATTACAATAATAAAATCTGTCAACCTTATGTTAATATTAACAACTATGGATAACTATCATTCCCACTGGGATCAGTTGGCCGAAAGATTTAATACACACAATAAATATCGGGGTGGTCATCAAGATGCAACAGTAAACATTCATGTTGGATGGCCATCTTTTCTGCACCAAATTAATCTGCAAAAGAGATATTTGGGCATAAAGTCATGTACAATCCTTGATTTTGGCTGTGGTACTGGGGGATTTAGTGGGATGCTAAGCTCAAACGGTCATCGGGTTGTAGGAGTAGATAAATCAAAAGAAATGCTAAAAATTGCCAAAGGAAACATTACTAACAAGGTTCTGTTCCTGGATACAAATAGTTTTTTCAAATCAGAGAAACATAAATCCAGCTTTGATGTAATAACAGCCATGCATGTCTTTGATTGGATACATAATACAGAAAGCAATGTAATTAAACTCGATAAATATTTACGAAAGGGCGGAATTTTTCTACTTTCTGTGTTTCCTAAACAACATGTTATTGATTCCATATCAATAAAGGACCTATTTACAGAGTTCGATTCAAGCATCAATCCAAAAATTGGGTACGCTGATTTTGATGGGATAAAAATAAAAACCTATGTGCGAGATCCCCATTACTACGAAAGAGTTTTTTCTAAACAAGGGTATGAAAAGGTAGCGGAAGAAGTACCACCGTACCCTTTGAAATTCCTCAACACGCATGGTTGGAAAGGCTCGTTACAACCGGAAATGGTAATAATGTGTTTTAGAAAAATTCGTTAATTATTCTCGTTTGAAATCGTGTATTTCTTTAGAAATCTGGCGGGCTTTAAGGATGTTTTGTAAGTCCTTAAGCCAACCTCGCCCACATCTTGCTGAATATTAAGATATCTAACTCCTAATTTAAGTAATTCTATAGAGACAAGGTATTCCAACACCCGAGCTACATCTGGAAATTCTTTCCTTAGTGAAAACCCAAACAAACCAAACGCCCACCCATTGCCGATTATCTCATTAGCCGAAAATGCCACCAAGCGATCTTTAATGTATAACCCAAAACAGACGATTTTAAATTCTAGATATATCTTTACTAATGCATCTAAAGAGAATATTACCTCCGATGTTTTTGCTTGCGTAAATGACTTATCACGACACCAAACATGTACTAGATCTACAACCTCTTTAACAAAACTCTTGTTACAAAGATCTATTGTTCGCAACACCCACCCTTTATTTTTTTTATCAAAAGCCCCTAGTACCTTTCGAAAATCCTTATAAACAGATCCCCGCAAAGCACCAAAAATTTTTGTGTCCAAAATGTAATCAAAGTTGTCCCTATCTTCCATTACAAGGAAGTTTTTTTTAGTTTCTACCAATGTTGCTACTTCTTCGGGAACAAAGGATAATTTTTTAGTTTCTTTAAGAAAAGTTTCTACAGAGTTAAACAACTGATGTGTTCCAATAATAGAAAAACAAAGAGCGTCTCCTAAATAGTCCTTAACACCAATAACAAGATTCGAATTTAAAGTAGAAAAAACATTTTTGGAATGGCTGTTCCAACACAATAAGCTAACTAGATCGAAATCGGAATAAGGAAAAAACCTACTAGTACCCGCTATAAATGTATCTTTGTACAAAACAGAAATTGGGCAGTATGCGGGGTATATCGGATAACCTTTTTTATTGACACAAGACATATAAAGATATTAACATGATTGTGATGGATAAAAATAAGATTTATATACTGTCCAGTATTGTGTTTGCTTTTTTTGTGTGTTGGTGGGTGGGTATTCAATTAAATGTGCGTGAAACAAATCAGGAATCTGCGAATCTTTTTGTGGATTCGTATTATATATTGGCCCTTATTGGATCTATTGTTGGATTGGTTTCTGCACAAGTGTGGGGAGGTAAAACAAGTGTTGTTGGAAAATCATTGTTGCTATACTCAATTGGTCTTTTACTACAGTTTCTTGGTCAGCTAAGCTACACTATTATTTATAGAACCAGCGGAATAGAAAATGCATACCCATCTTTTGGAGAATTATTCTATATTTTTAGTGTGCCTTGCTACATAATAGCAACATTGTACATGGCTAAAGCATCTGGAATAAGGGTAACTACAAAAAATATGTATGGAAAGACCATTGCTGTTATAATACCGGTTGCAATGATTTCCCTGTCTTATATTTTCTTTTTGGGGGGGTACGAAGCAGAACAAGGGTTACCAAAAGTGGGCATACTTCTTGACTACTTCTACCCGGTATCTCAAGCTATTTTCGTTTCCCTAGCAATCTTGACAGTACAATTAACAAGGGGTGTTCTAGGTGGAATCATGAGGGATAAGGTTATAATACTAATGTTAGCGTTGATTTTTCAATATTTAGCTGACAGCTTTTTTATTTATCGTACAAGAGCGGGATTGTGGTATCCGGGTGGAATAAGTGATTTGCTTTTTCTAATTTCCTACTTTTTAATGATAGTAGCAATAACAAGATTTGTAGGCATAGAAAAAGAAATTAGGAAAGCCATTAAGATGTAGAATCGAAAATTCTAACTTTCTATAGCCGATTTGGATTACAAAGGAAGGATATCCCTAATTAAGGGTCATTTTTCCCCAGATATTATATTGTGGGTATTTTCCGAAAGTTCTTTTCCGTAGGGCAAAAAGCTTCGTGATTTTTTATAAACACTCTCCGCCATAACCTTGTCGTAGGTGTGAGAAGTCCAGTTTCTTGCTTCTAAATATTCAAACCATTTTTCGGCATTGTTAATAAAACCATTTTGTACCCCCGCCCTAATGGAATCCCTAGGACTTGCAACTTCTACCCCTTTAAGCCGAGCCAAAAACTTTAAAAGTTTCCAAGATAATTCAAAACTAAACTCAAATCTTTGAATTGTTGCGTCTTTGTTAATTTCTCTTGGAACCAAATCCAGAGCTTCTTCCAACTTTTTTAAAGCACTATCTAGTTGTTTAGAAATATCCTTAATCCTCATTATAGTTTTTTTATCGGTTTCCGTCATATAAAAACTCTTTCTTTAACTACTTGATTTTTAAAACCCCCCTTTGCTTTTGAAAAATCAACAATATCAACAAAATAAGGAATATTGGAATTGCTTAAATCTTCCTTAACTAAAGAAATTATCCCAAAAGGAACTTCCTTTTTTCCCACTAACCCAACATCAAAATCGCTACCTACCCTAGCCGTTCCATCTGCCCGTGACCCATAAACAAACACTTTATAGTCTTTGTGGGAAACATATTTATAAATGATATTTTTAATCTCCTTTAAGTACTGTTTTTCTTTAAAAGTCATACCAATATTGTACCAAAAAACGCAAAAGAGAAAAGGTGTAGTCAGGAAAGTAATAGGTTTTGGAAGAAAGATTAACTAACTTAAATTAAGAAGGTGCCAACAGTTATTATTACCAACGACACCAGCTTAATCTTAATACTATTTTTAGAAAAATCTTCCTTTAATATTCTAGGAAAAAATTTAGATAAAAACAAGGCGTACAGTAATACAAAAAAAGGCTGGGTATTTTCCACAAGGCTTACCAAAGCAACCGGCGCCAAAACCAAGGCGTAAGCATTAATAAGCTTACCAACTAGAAAAGTACCCTCATTAATTGCAAGGACCATAAACCCTTTTTTAGGCAAGTTTTTTAGCGCTAAATTAAATTCTTTACGATATTTTGGAATTAAAATCCAAAAAGCAACTCCTGCAAGACCGCTTCCTAAAACTTCTAAACAAAATGTAGAAACAACATCGTAGTCTTTGGCAACAAACTTAAAAATAACTATAGCAAATGCATAAATTAAAGAAGTTAAAATCATATACCTAAAGGATTTTCTAAAAGAAATAAAACCAAAACTAAATTTATCTAAAGATAAAAGCAGTGTTCCAAATAAGACTACAAAAAATCCAATTAAAGATTTTGCCCCAAAAGACTCGCCCAATAAAACATAGGAAATAACCAAAACAAAAATAGGTATTGTTTGATATACCGGAACCACCCTAGAAGCTTCGTCTATGGAAAGAGCTTTAAGATAAGGGACATAACTAACAATTAGCAAAAAACCAGCTAACATTGCAATTAAAGCATCTTTAAATTCAAATTGAGAAAGGTTGGAAAAAGGAAGGAGCAAGAAAAAAACAAGAATACTAAAAAAACCAACTATTATAGATATAGCTCCAATATCTTTAACAAACTTTTCCAAAAATATTTTGTCTAAAATATTGTTACCAGCCCAAATTAAAACGGACACTAATGCAAGAAGAATCCAATCCATATTTTTATTCTACCATCAAGCTGTATTTCCAAGAAATACCAACCCCTACAAAGGCTTGACAAAGACTTTATAGAAATGGATAATAAATTCATGAGCTTTCGCTCAAGCCCTGCCACACACGCGCACTGGTTTGGCGTCTTGATACTCCAACACCTGTTTTGCGGGAATTTAAAGTGTAGCCCTAATATTTGCTAGCGCTACCAAAGTTCCCACCTACATAAAAACGGGGGAAGACACAAACTACCACAGTGTAGCGGGGGGAATTTATTTGACAAAGTCTAAAAGCTGGCTATGGTAGCCAGTTTTTTGTTAGAATGAAAACATGAAAAATCCAATATTTAG